>ERZ795048.3499-NODE-3499-length-11631-cov-3.536714_pt1 | contig 11631 bp, 12 predicted proteins | sample MGYA00375132_ERZ795048 | MGnify/ENA primary metagenome ERZ795048 (study PRJEB30177, sample SAMN05720225) | activated sludge metagenome | isolation source: Anaerobic digester | place: Hong Kong | collected 2014-12-17 ...
TTGTAAACTAGTAGGATTATCTGTAGATGGACTTTATAGTCATATAGCATGGCTGCGTACCATTAAGGAAAAAATTGAATACAAAGGAATGAAAAACGTAGAAGTAACATTCCCTTTGATTAAAGATATTACAATGGAAGTTGCTCAAAAATACGGAATGATGATGCCCGGAGAGAGCAATACAAAAGCTGTTCGTGCAGTGTTTGTAATTGACCCTAAAGGAATTATTAGAACGATTATTTATTATCCACTTAGCTTAGGACGCAATTTTGATGAGTTGTATCGAGTAGTAATTGCGCTACAGACAGCTGATGAATTTAATGTTGCTACTCCAGCAGACTGGAGACCGGGTGACGAAGTTATTGTACCAACAGCAGGTTCTTGTGGTGTAGCAAAAGAAAGAATGGAAAGCAAAGCCGATGACACGAAATGTTATGATTGGTTTTTCTGTACCCAAAAATTAGATGAAGAGACAGTCTTGAATAAAATTGTAAGAAAATAAAATCTCAAATAAATAATGCGTGTATGCTTAGTAAGAGTTGAAGAGATCATTTTTTATCAACTAATAAACATACACACATTTATTTTACACTTAAATTTAGATTATGACTAAAAAAATTGCCATTCCGATGGAAAACGGGGCATTGTGCTCTCACTTTGGGCATTGTGAGTATTTTGCAATTGCTACTATACAAAATAATAAAATTCTAGAAATAATTGAAAAGACACCACCGGCACATGAACCTGGTTTATATCCGCGATGGATTGCTTCATTTGGGGTTACCGATGTAATTGCCGGAGGGATGGGGCAAAAAGCCATCGATTTATTTAATCAGCAAAATATTAATGCTTTTGTCGGAAGCCCTATAAAAGGAGCCAGAGAAATTATTGAAGATTTTTTAGAGGGAAAGCTCTCTTTGAATGCAAATTACTGTAACCATGATGACCAGCACGAACACAATTGCCAAAACTGAGAATCAAAAGTATGAAGTCGATTCACGATGCATGGATTGCCACTTTAATGCTTTTGATAGGTTATTGACTAAATATGAAGCAACTTATAATCAAAGGCAAGAATTTTTTGGATACTTTAATCTTCTAATGGCGCGAGGAGCTTGCTTAACAATGGCACAGCTTTACAGTGATGCTGATCTCATCATTTCGAAAGGTCAGGGTAATTTTGAAGGATTAATTAAAGAGAATGATCCTCGTATTTTCCACTTATTGATGGTAAAATGTGATGTTGTAGCCGAACTATTGAACGTAAAAAAAGATAGTTTCGTGGTTTATAACAAATCAGTCGCCGACAATGGCAAAGAATAAGTTTTTGAGAACATGATAAAAATAATTAAGTGAACCCGAAAATAAAAATTGCGATTGCAAGTGGCAAAGGTGGCACAGGAAAAACATTTGTTTCAACCAACCTTTTTAATGTATTACAAAAAAGAGACTTAAATATTGCTCTTGTTGATTGTGATGCAGAGGAACCTAATGATAGAGAATTTATAAGAGCTGAATTGCAAATTTCTCATACTGTTACTCAGAAGGTTCCTGTTATTGATGAATCAAAATGTAGTTATTGTGGGAAATGTAAGGAGTATTGTAACTACAATGCTATATTTTTTCTGAAAGACACAAAAATGATAAAGGTATTGGACGAACTTTGTCATGGATGCGGAGCTTGTTCTGTTGTTTGCGCTGACAACGCTATAGTAGAAAAAGATGATATTTTGGGCTCTGTTAATCAGTATGGTGTTTCAGCAAATAGCGTCCTGATTGAAGCAAGAATGAATGTAGGGGTTTATTCTCCGGTTAATGTTATCAAGTCTGCGATTAAGAAAGCAAATGGGTATAATATAATATTATTAGACTCTCCACCGGGAACTTCCTGCCCATTTATTCAAACAGTTGCTACGGCTGATTATGTGGTTCTAGTAACCGAGCCCACTCCTTTTGGGTTGAGTGATTTAATGCAATCGGTGGATACACTGAGAGGCATGGGCAAATCTTGCGGTGTAATAATAAACAGGGCAGATTTAGGAAATAAGGATATTTACGACTACTTGAAATTTGAAAATATTCCATTGCTGATGACTGTGCCATTTGATAAAAGAATTGCGTTTAGCTACTCAAATGGAGAGTTGTTAACTAATCTGTATTCTGATTGGGACTTAAAATTTCATCAATTGTACCATACTATTACTGAACAATATGGAAATAGCAATCATTAGCGGAAAAGGTGGAACGGGGAAAAGCAGTATTAGTGCGGCATTTGCCACGCTGCAAAATGAAATAGTATTGGCCGACTGCGATGTAGATGCTGCGAATCTCTATCTGTTATTCAATCCTGTATGTGACAACGAATATATTTTTGTCTCTGGACAGAAAGCAAAGATAAATCAAGAAAAATGCAACAGCTGTGGAGTATGTATTGACTACTGCCGGTTTGATGCAATCTTTAAAAAAGGTCATAAAGTAAACATTTCTGAAACATTATGTGATGGATGCTTGTTATGTTCGCGTATTTGTCCGCGAAAAGCAATTGATATTGTAAATGAAGACAAAAGCCGAATGTATACAGGATTTTTTAAAAACGGAAGAATGGTTTACGGGCGACTTGCACCCGGGGAGGAGAATTCTGGTCGGTTGGTAAATCTGGTTCGTGAAAAAGCGAAACAAATTGCAAAAGAGGCAGGAATCTCCAATATTATCATTGACGGACCTCCGGGAATCGGATGCCCTGTAATCAGTAGCATTACAGGTGTAGATGCCGTTTTAATCGTAACAGAACCGACTATGTCGGGACTTCACGATTTGAAACGAACGCTTGAAATTACTGCCGGTTTCAAATTAAACACTAGTGTCATTATTAATAAATTCGACATTAATATTTCTATGACATCTCGAATTGAGACATATTGTTATCAAAACGATATAAAGCTTATTGGTAAGCTACAATTTGATCCGCTAATTGTCGAAGCTATGGTCAATTGTCAGTCTATTATCGATTACGCACCTGACTCGGATATCAGTAAACGAATTAGAAATAGTTATTCAAAATTATTACAGTTTAATCTCATAGATAAAATATGAATAATCAACATCAAATTGTTAAAACGAAATTGCCGGATGTTAAAAAAATCATAATGGTAACATCAGGTAAAGGTGGTGTAGGTAAATCTACAATTGCATCGGGTCTTGCTCTTACGCTCGCCCGTGAAGGCTATTCCGTAGGCCTTTTAGATGCGGATATTTTTGGACCTTCCATTCCTACATTATTCAAAATTAACGATGAGGCGAGACCTACATTAGTAAATAAAAATGGTAAAAATCTTATGGAACCATTGGTTCGACTCGGTCTTAAGATTATGTCCATCGGATTTTTCTTTGACGAAAAACAAGCAGTTGTATGGAGAGGACCTATGGTAACCAATGCCATTAAGCAGCTTTTGACAGAAACAGAATGGGGAAAACTTGATTATTTGATTATTGATACACCTCCCGGGACAGGAGATGTGTTGATTACGCTCCTACAAAATTTTTATATTTCTGGAGCAATAGTAGTTACTACGCCTCAAAAAATGTCTATTGCTGATGTACAAAAAGCTATAAATATGTTACAAGATGAACATATCGGAATTCCTATATTGGGAATTGTCGAGAATATGTCATGGTTTACACCAACTAAACATACTGATGAAAAATATTTTATTTTTGGACAAGGTGGAGCACAAAAACTATCTGAAGCTCTTAATCTTTCTGTTTTAGCACAAATTCCTATTAACGAACTAATTTGTCAGGATTGTGATAAAGGGAATTTGTCGGATATATTTGAAGATCCAAACATAGATTCAGCATTTAAACTATTGGCTTGTGAAGTTATAAATCAAAAGAAGGAATATCAATATATACGAGAATAAGAAATGATAACATACGAATATAAATTTAGGGTAGCTTATTCTGATACCGACAGAATGGGAACTGTTCATCATTCTAATTATGCTAAGTACTATGAACGAGCAAGATGGGAACTATTGCGAAATATAGGCGTTCCTTATCAAACGATAGAAGATGTAGGCATAATGTGTCCTGTTATTAGTATGAAATTTAAATTTATAAAAACAACCAAATACGATGAATTACTTACAGTTAAGACAATTTTAACAGCCATAAAAGGCGTTCGTATTTGGTTTACCTACGAGCTTTATAATGAAAAAGATGAATTAATAAACGAAGCTGAGACAGAACTCGCATTTGTTGGTTTGAATAATTGGAAACCATGTTTACCTCCTTCGTTTTTATTAAGAGTAATAAAAAGGAATCAAAATGACATTACAACAAAATAAATTTATTGAAGAAAGGATTCAAAAAGCTATCGGTTTTTTTGAAAATGGATATAATTGTTCGCAATCCGTATTCATGGCTTATGCCGATTTATACGGTATAGATCAAGAAACAGCAACAAAAATTGCATCCTCTTTCGGAGGTGGTATGGGTAGATTGCGCGAAGTATGCGGCGCAGTCACAGGAATGTTTATGGTGCTTGGGTTTCATTATCCGGCCACAGATGTAACTGATAAGAAATCCAAAACAACTAACTATCAGGCTGTACAACGAACCGCAATGGAATTTAAACAAGAGATGGGTTCTTATATTTGTGCCGATTTACTTAAGATTAAGCGGCAACCGGAAGATGCAACTCCATCAGAGCGAAATGCTCGTTATTATGCTTTACGACCATGTAGTCGTTGTGTCGCCATGGCTGCCGAAATTGTAGGTACTGAAATTTACTGTTCTAAAATTGAACCTTAAAATATTAAGCACATATATTTCATTATACAATTTTGGTGCAGTACTGATAGGTGCTACTCTTTGAATAAAGACAAGCGTTTTTCTAACAATTCAAGATATTTATGTTGGTTTTCAGATGAAAGGAAAGAGCGTTTTATTTCTTCTTTCATTTTTCCCTCTGCGTTAATAAATCGATTAAAACTGTTCTGAATTTGTTTCTCAGTTAGGTTGAATTTTAACCCCAAATCTATAAAATCTGTTTTTTTAGTTTTTGTTTCTTCCCGTTTATATTTAGCGCCATTCTGTTATGATTCCGGCAAAATTGTCTTTATAGAATACTTTTCCTTGTCTCATCATTCAATCTCCTTATGGTTTACAGGCGCAATCTTATTTCCAAACATCATAAGTACCTGATTTACTTTTGCTAAGCTGAGGTTTTCTTTGCCTTGCTCAATTTTACGAACAACGGTAAGCGCAACGCCTGCTTTGTCGGCGAACTCCTTCTGTGTGAGTTTGGCTTCTTTCCGTTTCGTTTTGATAAATGAGGCTAAATTTAATGACATAATTATATGCTTTTGCAGTAATTTTAATACAAAGATACGAAATTATATGTAAAAACATATACATTTATCTAAATAATGCAAATTATATGTAATTGCATATAATAATGTACTACATTGTTTAAATAACAAAATATCTGCCTTCTTTGCTAAAACACACATTCACACCGCCATTGAATATGGAGTAGGACCATACAAAAAGGTCAAGCGCTTTTGCAATTTTTGGAATGCGGATTTGCATTGTTCGAATTACAAATGTGCTTGACCTTTTGCGTAGCTTGTTCTGAAGCTTATTTCAAATCAAACCTGTCTGCATTCATTACTTTTACCCACGCTTTCACAAAATCTTTCACAAATTTTTCTTTGTTATCGTCTTGTGCATAAACTTCGGCATAAGCACGTAATATTGAATTTGAACCAAATACCAAATCAACTCTTGTGGCTGTCCATTTAACTTTTCCGGTTTTTCTTTCTCTAATGTTGTAAAGGCTGTCAGAAACCGGCTCCCATACAAAACTCATGTCAGTAAGGTTTACAAAAAAATCGTTTGTTAAAACGCCTTCTTTTTCTGTAAATACTCCATGTTTAGTTCCTCCATAATTTGTTCCTAAAACACGCATACCTCCAATCAAAACAGTCATTTCGTGAGCAGTTAATCCCATAAGCTGAGTACGGTCGAGAAGCATTTCTTCCGGTTTTACAACATAATCTTTTTTCTGCCAGTTCCTGTAACCATCGTGTAATGGTTCAAGTACTGAGAACGATTCTGCATCTGTCATTTCGGCTGTTGCATCTCCTCGTCCTGCTGCAAATGGAACCTTAATTTTGAAACCGCCTTTTTCAGCAGCTTTTTCGATTGCTGCACTACCTCCTAAAACAATTAAATCGGCAATGCTTACTTTTTTGCTTAATCCTGACTGAATTTCCGTAAGTTTATTCAATACTTTTTCAAGGCGTTTGGGCTCATTACCTTCCCAATCTTTTTGAGGGGCAAGGCGAATTCTCGCACCATTGGCACCTCCTCTAAAATCCGATCCTCTGAAAGTTCTTGCACTATCCCAAGCAGTATTAATAAGTTCAGTTTGGCTTAAACCACAATTCAGAAGTTTCACTTTTAAATCTTCAATTTCGGATTCTGACAAGCTGTAATTTACAGTTGGAATAGGGTCTTGCCAAATTAAATCTTCTTTCGGAACATCAGCACCAAGGTAACGACTTTTTGGTCCTAAATCTCTATGAGTAAGTTTGAACCAAGCTCTGGCAAATGCATCAGCAAAAGCTACAGGGTCTTTATAAAAACGCTCTGCGATTTTACGGTATTCAGGGTCAAATTTTAATGCCATATCAGCATCTGTCATCATCGGGTTACGACGAACTCCTTTTACATGGGCATCAAAAGGTTTGTCTTCCTCTTTAATGTTTATGGGTTCCCATTGTTTTGCACCGGCAGGGCTTTTTTTAATTTCCCAATCGTATGTGAAGAGTAAATAGAAATAGCTGTCGTTCCATTTGTTTGGAGTAGTGGTCCAAGCACCTTCCAAGCCGCTTGTAACGGTATTTTCAGCATTACCTTTCCCTTTAGGATTATGCCAGCCCAAACCTTGTTGTTCGACAGGAGCACCTTCAGGATCTGCGCCTAAAACTGAAGCATCGCCATTTCCGTGAGTTTTCCCGACGGTATGTCCACCAGCTGTTAAGGCAACCGTTTCTTCATCGTTCATTGCCATACGCTTGAATGTTACCCGCATTGCCTGAGCTGTTTTTAATGGGTCCGGTTTACCGTCAACGCCTTCGGGATTTACATAAATCAATCCCATCTGTACTGCTGCCAAAGGATTTTCAAGGCTTTCTTCATTCGATTTATTTGAATAGCGGTCTTTTCCCAACCAATCTTTCTCTGCACCCCAGTAAATATCTTTTTCGGGATGCCAAATATCTTCACGACCGCCACCAAATCCGAATGTTTTAAATCCCATTGATTCGTAGGCCATATTTCCGGCAAGAATCATTAAATCTGCCCACGAAATTTTATTGCCGTATTTTTGTTTGATTGGCCACAAAAGTCGACGTGCTTTATCAAGATTAACATTGTCAGGCCAACTGTTTAGCGGCGCAAAACGTTGGTTTCCTGTATTACTACCACCACGGCCATCTGCTGTACGATAGGTACCGGCACTATGCCATGCCATACGAATCATTAAGCCTCCATAATGTCCCCAGTCGGCAGGCCACCAGTCTTGGCTTTCTGTCATTAGTTTTTTGAGGTCGTTTTTAATTGATTCTAAATCCAGTTTTTTAAATTCTTCTTTATAGCAGAAGTCTTCTCCAAATGGGTTCGTTTTAGTATCGTGCTGGTGCAGAATGTCCAAATTTAGTGCATTGGGCCACCAACTCATTACTGAACTATTAGTGTTTGTATTTGCTCCATGATTGAAGGGGCATTTACCTTTTTGAGAATTGTCGTCCATGTTATTTTTAAATTAAATTGTGAATAAATCAAACTATAATAAGACCAATAAATTTATATTTTTTTTAGTCATATGGATATATTTTAGTTACAATTTATCTTTTTGCATGAATGTTAACGTTTTACAAGATGGGTATTAAGCGGGCTATAATGTCCTAATTTACTACAATTACCGCTATTTGCTATATTGTGTGTTGGTATTTATATTTTTATACCAAACATTCATACTTTCAATATTACCAGATATTTGTGTGTTTTGTACCAAAGTTCCAGAATATTTGTAGCCTGAATTATAAAAAGTCTTGTTCATTGACAAGGATTTAAGACGGCTAATTGTATATAATGTTTTAAAGTTACTTTTAAATAATTCATTTTCCATATATGACAACAGATTGAATGCGAAGCGTTTACCTCTATACTGTGGTAAAACAGCAAAATCTGTCATCTCGGCATTTTGTTCATCATTGTCACATTCAGCAGAACTAACCGCAATAAGATTCCCCTCACAATAAATTCCAAAATATAGAGTCTTGTTTTCTTGAATACTTTCTGTTAAAAACTGAGGTTCAAAAATAGGGAAAGGGTATGTTTCAAATACCTGCTTAAAAACAACAATCATAGAACCTACATCATCAACAGTTAATTTCCGTATGCTATAATCCTTGTCCAATTGCATCTTGTTAACTGAAGGGGCATTCCCCAACAAGTTTTGAAAAAGCTCCAAACTATCATTCTCTGGGATTTGTCGTTCTGAGGATTTGTATTTTGCCAAGAACAAAACATCTCCCTCACCTTTAAAAAAGCGAGGAATGGCAGCTTCAATTATATAGCCTGCTTTGAAAAACAATGGGGCAAACATTGAAGGCACTTTAGCAAATATTTTTGTATAACTAAATTCATTTGATAAGTCTTCCATATAGTTAATAATTTCAGGAAAATCATCCTGATGAAGATGCATCAAATAAATACGATTACTCGCTTTGTCATGTGTCAGAATTGATTTTATATTTTTATTCTTCATCATCTGCAAAATTATTTCTTCTATTTATTCGTTCATTGGCAGATGGCACAAGAGCAATTGTATTGTCGTAATCAGCCAATAATTTTTCGATACCGATCGCATTTGTTTCACAACCATCTTTTAAATCAAGATCCAAATTGCAATTGGCACAATTCCTATCGCAAAATGTGTTATTATAATTGTCAGGCTCTTGATAAGAAGTGATCACACCTTCGTAGTTTCGTAGAATTACTTTATTTGTATTCCAAGAAATAAGATAATTGGGCATTACCGGGATTTTTCCTCCGCCTCCCGGAGCATCAATAACATAAGTAGGTATTGCAAAACCACTTGTGTGTCCAATAAGACTTTCAATAATTTCAATGCCCTTACCTACAGGTGTTCTAAAATGTGATAACCCTTCCGAAAGATCACATTGATAAAGATAATAAGGTCGCACCCGGTTTTTCACCAATCGGTGAACCAGCTCTTTCATTAAACGTGGACAATCATTCACTTCAGAAAGTAAAACACTCTGATTACCAAGAGGAATTCCGGCATCGGCAAGCATTGCAAGTGCTATGCGCGATGAATTGGTAAGTTCGCGAACATGATTAAAATGAGTATTTATCCAAATAGGGTGATGTTTCTTCAACATACTGACCAAATTTTCTGTTATTCTGTATGGAAGAACAACTGGAGTACGTGTGCCAATTCGTATTACTTGTACATGCGGTATTGCTTGTAGTTCGGTTAAAATCCAATCTAGATAATCATCAGATAGTAAAAACGGATCTCCTCCAGACAGTAATACATCTCTAATTTGAGGTGTGTTACGAATATAATCTAATCCTTGCTTTATTTGATGTTTAGAAGGTATGTTGTCAACATCTCCCACCTTTCTTTTTCGTGTACAATGACGACAGTACATTGCGCAGACATTACTTACCAAAAAAAGCACTCTGTCTGGATAACGATGTGTAATCCCGGGAACAGGACTATCATGATCTTCCGACAAAGGATCTTTCATTTCACTTTTTGAAACATGTAATTCTCTTACATCTGCAAAAGCCTGCTTAAAAATGGGGTCGTTTTGATAATTTTCAACATCAATTAGTGAAAGGTAGTATGGTGTAATTGATAACGGGAAATAATCAATCGTTTTTTTTAGATTCACTTTTTCTTCGTGCGAAAAAGAAATACCAGTTAATTTTTCAAAATTTTCAATTGTTTTTATTGTATGTCTAACATGCCATTTCCAATCCAGCCAATTACTTTTTTCTGAGTCTGCTTCAATTTTTTTTGCGATTACTTGTTGTTTTTTTGTGTAAATTCCCATATTATATCTCCTAAATTTAAATATTCATCATCAATTACTCGTTGTTTTTTGGGCCTGACACACAAAGCCGGGCTGTATCAAACAAGGGGGTGGTGGTAAGAAACGTTGGGGATGACGGGTTACATTTCTGTCCACCTGCACGAAATTTGAGCGGGGCAGAATACTTGAATGACCATTGAAACCTATATGGTAGATAGTCTTTGTGATGCCTTCGTGCTTTATTTAATTTTAGTCGTCAAACTACAACTAATTAGTGTGTTGAGCTAAGTCTAAACAAAAGTGCATCATGATATTAGCAGGGAGTATCATTGCTTATGTGTAATATTTGTATTGGATACTTAAAAAGTAGTCTTGCCCCAATCCAATACTGATACTATGCAAGCACTTTCGTCTGAAAGTGCTGTGTTTATAATAGATGCTGTCTTAAGAATCTATTTCGTTATCTTGCAAAGATAATAAAAAAAATCGAGAATTTATGAATATTTTTTCTACTTCTTCATGGAGCGAGGGCAAAATGAAGGTGTAAACTTCTTTTTTTGGACAAACCTAAACTATCAAAATTACGTCACAATATTTCCACTAAAAGCAATGCGAATGTCTTTTCCACCCGGCTCTTGAAATATGTCAATATCAAAAAATGAAGCAGTAGAATACAAGTGATCAAAAATATCTGCTTGTATTGATTCGTATTCAGCCCAAGCAGTAGTTTTGGTAAAGCAATAAATATTCATCGGGATGCCTTTGTTATCACTAGCAAGTTGTCTTACTATTAAGGTCATGTCTTGTTTGATTTTCGGATGTGATTTTAAATAGCTTTCAATGTATTTTCTATACACACCCAAATTGGTCATTTGTCTGCCGTTAATTAAGACCGAACTATCTATGTTGTGTTGTTTATTGAATTCTTCTATTTCTTTCTGGCAGGTTTTTACGTAATCAGAAATAAGTTGAATTTTTTCGAGCTTTTTTCTCATTTCAGCATCGACAATTTTTACCGAATGAGCATCTATAAAAATGGCTCTATTGATTCTTCTTCCACCACTTTGTTGCATTCCCCTCCAGTTTTTAAAACTATCTGTAACAAAATAATAAGTTGGAATGGTAGTAATGGTTTTATCCCAATTCTGCACTTTTACAGTATTCAGGTTAATTTCAATAACATCTCCGTCTGCATTAAATTTGGGCATTTCGACCCAATCGCCCACACGCACCATATCATTGGATGACATCTGCACACTTGCCACTAATCCCAAAATAGTATCCTTAAATATCAATAATAAGATGGCTGACATTGCACCAAATGCACTAAGAAAATAAATAGGTGACTTACCTAATATTGTCGAGAGCACTAAAATAATCGTAACTATATAGAGTAGTATTCGAATGAGCTGAAAGTAGCTGGTTAATGGCTTATCTTTAAATGCAGGGTGCTTGGACAATCTGTATTCGCCAACTTTTAGTATAGAAAAAAATA
>ERZ795048.3500-NODE-3500-length-11630-cov-6.874039_pt1 | contig 11630 bp, 7 predicted proteins | sample MGYA00375132_ERZ795048 | MGnify/ENA primary metagenome ERZ795048 (study PRJEB30177, sample SAMN05720225) | activated sludge metagenome | isolation source: Anaerobic digester | place: Hong Kong | collected 2014-12-17 ...
CCGCAGGGAAGTTCGTTTTACAGTGGCTCATAAAATCAGAAAGTACCGCAGGGTCCCCTGTGTTTACCTCGCCGAGAGATGATGTATGTCCCGTACCGGAGTCCCCGTCGTCAAGGCGTTCATATGTATCGGGAGCGATTCTGTACATTGCGCTGTCACTGGAGCCTGATTTGTCCTGGAGCACTATTATGTTGACGTGACTGTTATACGAAGAGTTAATGCCGTTTCTTATCTCATCTATATCCAGGTCATCATAACCGTCGAGATTGTTGTCCGCGGCAATATAGATCATAAAGGTCCATGTCTCATCCTCTGCGGGAGCAAAGTGGGCTGAAGCTCCGCCGCCGTCATTGCTGCCGCCTCCGCCTGAACAGGAAATTAACATTAGCAGTGATAATGTTCCTGCTAAACAGAATATAATAAATCTGAATTTCATCTGAAGTTGCCGAAAATGATTTAAGGCTAAAATAAAAACTTTTTTTAATAATGTCTACAAAAAACCGGGTGTGTGTTGTTTGAAGAAAAAAAAAGAGATTATGTTTTTTTGCTTAAGGAGCGGCAATCTTTAAACCCTGTTAATGTAAAAGAAACCCCCTCTATGAAGAGGGGGAACAGTCTGTTGTTGTCTGTAAAATCAGGTTTCAGTAGATTATTTAAGTGAGTACATGTTATCAATAACAGGGGCATACTTTTCAAGTATGATTCGTTTTTTTGTTTTCTGTGTAGGGGTGAGCATCCCGTTCCCTTCAGTAAATCTTTCTGAAAGAATAGTATACTGTTTAATCTGCTCAAAGCCTTCAAGCTCGCTATTTGCCTTTTTAACCTCTTCAGCGATCAGTTCTCTGATGTTGCCCTTTTCAATAAATTCAGGGCCAACTTTAATAACCAGAGGAGCGCCGGCAGAGTTGTCTATAACTACCTGGCTTTTATCATAATCGATCCCTTCGTTGTCGAATTTTTCCATAAAGTAGTTGAAGTTCGGCACGAGGAGTGTGGATATAACCGCGCGTTCATCACCTATAGGGAACACCTGGTCAATATAAGGACTTGTGGCGAACTGAGACTCAACTTTAGCAGGCGCAACGTTTTTCCCGGTTGCAAGGCAGATTATGTTTTTAATACGATCAACTATTTTATAGTAACCGTATTTATCGACTTCGACCTTGTCTCCTGTCTTAAACCATCCGTCAGGTGTGAATGACTCAGCTGTTTCCTCGGGCTTGTTCCAGTATCTCTTGAAAACACCGGCGCCGCTTATTTCCAGTTCTCCTATATCCGATACACGGAGTCTGCTTCCGTTTGATGCAAGGCCTACAGATCCGGGCCTGCATGCCAGGAGAGGCATGTTGGAGCATGCGTTAAAACTTTCGGTTGAACCATATCCTTCACTTACCCTGATTCCGATTATGTAGAAGAATTTAAGAAGTTCAGGAGAAATAGAGGCGCTTGCCGAAAATGAGTGCTTGAAGTTCTTGCCAAAGAGGGCCCGTACTTTTGCGAAGAGCTTGTCAGCTATCTTATACTTTATCTTCAGGCCCAGAGGGAGATTGCCCGTTATATCAAAATCGTGGCCCATGTTATAGGTATCAGTTTCAGGATCATATCTCTGCATGAAAACCTCTTCACCGACCTTCAGTGCCCAGTCGAAGAGTTTCCTCTTGAGGCCGCTTTCACCCATCTTCTGCTGAAGCTGAATATATATCTTTTCATAAAGTCTTGGTACACAGTTTATCCAGTGGGGGTTGTATTTCTGTAAATCGTCAAGAAGTGTTCCCGGAGAATCGGCATAGGCAATTGTACACCCGTTGTATATAGCCGCACCCTGACAGGAGCCTCTGTCAAATATGTGAGCAAGAGGTAGAAAGCAGAGGGTAGTGTACTCGGTCTTGAACCCCATTCCGCAGTAGTCAAAAAATTCGTTGACCCCGTACATCCTGGAGGAACAGTTATGCTGTGTAAGAACAACTCCTTTACCCTGGCCAGTTGTTCCTGAAGTGTAAAGTATAGTATAAATATCTTCAAGTTCTACACCATCACGTCTGGCTATATATGCATCATAATTGGCTTTATCTTTTTTCCATTCAATACCTGCTTTTTCCAGGTCCCCCATGCTTATTATTCTGTCGTCACTGCTTTTGTATTCACGGTCCATCATTATAATCTTTTCCAGTTTTTTCATTTCGCTAAAACCGGAAAGTATCATATCAAGAAGATTCTCTCCTCTTACGAAGATAAATTTACACCCTGAATCATTTACGATATAGGTTACTTCTCTGAGAGAGAGTGTCGGATATATTGCAACGCTGACACCGTTGGCACAGGCCAGTGCAAAGTCAGCATGAGACCAGTATGGTCCGCTCGGGGCCATAATACCCGCCATATCCTGTTTTTCGAGCCCTATGCTCATAAGACCACACGCGTAATTTTCAACGCGTTCGTAAACCTCGCCCCATGTCATTCGGCCGTTGCTGTCTCCGTTATAAAGAGCTGCATTAAAAAGCTGCAGGTCTTTTGATGCGTAGGTTTTAGAGTTTTCAACGTATCTCTGAGTAAAGGTCGGGATCTGTACTTTTTCCCATTCCCATTTATCTTTCCATGGAAGGTTGAAATATTCGATAGTTGACATAAAAATCCCCCATTTTTGTTTTTTTGCCTGTTCTGTATAAAATAGCCAGAATTTATAGAAATTTTACTCTAACGATCCATCTGGCCGGTAGAATGTCAAGCAGTAATCGGAATAATGTTCCGATAAAGTAAACAATTGTCGTATAAAAGATTTACTATCGTATTTATTGTAAATTGTTATATAAAAGGGTGCTTGCATTTTGTTAACTTTGACAGGGAAATATTTGTATTGATGAGAGGTATAATTTATATTTTCATGCCTCCTGAATTACAGGAGGCATGAAATGGCTGCCGGAGCAGTTAATCAATAGGGATCCCGTGAAGTGGTAGCGTCTATTTTCCCTTTTTTACTGTTGAGTATAAGCTCATCTGTCTGTTTTCCTTTACCGTTCATGCTGCTTCGTACACTCATATAGTTCTCAGGTGCAGGGGGGTAGTTTTCACCACCGTTTTCTGAAACAGCCTTTTTAAGAACAGCTATTATATCATCTGTGTTTTTCAGCCAGGTATTATTGTCTTTTATTTTCTGTAGCCTGTCTATATCGGCCTGTGTCGGTTTTGCCCCTTTACTTATCAGAAGCCTGGCAAGGTCAATATCCCATTTATTTCGTCCGTAGAGTGATACAAAAGCAGTGCCGGGGTTCTCAATATCAATAGCTCCGTTGTTTATCATGTATTCAGCGATTTCCTGCTGTGAGTAGCTGACGGCCCATCCGAATTCAGTTAATCCACCGCCACATCCCTGGCTCTGGGCGTTGCCTGCCTTTGCCCCTCCGTCAACAAGCGCTTTAGCAATATTTTTTTTATAGTATACTATGGCGTCCCTGAGAGGTGTTATCCCTGCGAAATTCTGAACATTGGGGTCAGCACCTGCACTAAGGAGAGCACGTACTATTTCAACATTGTTCGCTTCAACCGCGTAGTGAAGGGGGGTGAGGTTTGAAAGTGTTTCTTTCTCATTTACGTTTGAGCTGTTTGAAATAAGGCTCAATGCCCGGGAGGTGTTTCCGCTTTTGATTGCGTAATTAAGCTGTGTTTTATAATAATTGGAGCTCTGACCGTCAAGTTCAAGAGCCAGGTCCACGTGTCCTCCGAGACGCGCGTAATCAGCTGCACTGCACTGTACGTTATAGTTGCCGCTGATGCACCAGTCACCTTTTGTGCGGGGTGTTTTACTTGCTCCTCTGCTGAGCAGCATGTTCACAATTTCCCTGTCTCCCAGATCCGCTGCGAGCATCAGGGCTGTTCTTCCAGTGGACTGATCCTGATGGGTTACATCAGTTCCCATGTTGATCATCCTGATGGCCTGTTTGCGCATGGAATTACTCTCCAGAGGTTTCCTCACACTTCGTAATGCCCACATGAGCGCGTTGTAACCCTTTTCATCCGGGTGGTTAACTTCTGCACCCTTATCGAGAAAGTACTCCACCTTTTTAGCATTCCCTCCGTAACAGTAGGAGGCCATTGCAAGGGGGTATATGCTACCTGTTTTTTTGTCTATTTCATATTTGCTGCTGAACATACGCTTCACTGTTTCCAGACTGCCGTCACATATGGCGTCATGGCGCTCTTTATCGGTGTATGCGTACAGAGCTGTTAATGAAAGAACTGTAATTAAAATAAAGATTATTCTTCCTAACTTCATTTTTTTCTCCATTATAAAAATATTGATGCTGATAGTTTTCCGGTATCCACAATATTTGCTGCTGCGAAAAAAGAGTATATGCTGATCTTGTGACAGAGTAATGTAATTATGGTTTTTATTTTTTATAGCAAAAAACTTTTTTATAATAAAATTTAAATTTATTACAGGAGCGCAATAATTGCGTCAGAATTAATAATGAGCTTTCATTTGGATTTAAAAATACCACTCCGGAATTAAAGAAAAAATTTTTTATTTTTTATACAATGAAGAGGGTAAATAAATCTCTGACAGATAAGCGCGGCATTTCCCGCGCTTATCTGTCAGGTCCTGTATGAAAAAACAGTTTTTATAGAAGCCTGCTGGCCAGTTCGGCAAGATAGCTTCTCTCTCCTTTTACCAGGTGCACATGGGCAAACAGCTCCTGACCCCTCATCTTCTCAGTCATGTATGCCAGACCGTTTGATCCCGAGTCGAGATACGGAGTGTCTATCTGTTCTATATCTCCGCAGAATACAAGCTTTGAGCCCTCGCCGGCCCTGGTGATAATTGTCTTGATCTCATGGGGAGTGAGGTTCTGCGCCTCGTCAACGATGAAGAATATGTTGGAAAGGCTCCTCCCTCTTATGTAAGTCAGCGGGGTTATAACGAGTTTTTCGTCAGTAAGCATCTGTTCAATTTTTCTGAACTCCTTGCTGTCCGTGGGGAAGCGGTTTTTTATTACGCTGAGGTTGTCAAAGAGCGGCTGCATGTATGGGCTTATCTTCTCCTGTATGTCCCCGGGGAGAAAGCCGATGTCCTTGTTTGAGAGTGGGACCACGGGGCGGGCAAGAAATATCTGCTTGAATTCGCTCCTCTGAGAGAGGGCCCCGGCAAGCGCGAGTAGAGTTTTCCCTGTACCGGCCTTCCCTGTCATTGCAACAAGCTGTATGTTATCGCGTGTCAGTGCGTCAAGCGCGAAGGTCTGTTCAGCGTTGCGGGGGTCTATACCGTAGCAGTTTTTTTTCATCACCCGTTCAATGAGCCTGCTCTGGCTGTTAAAGTAAGCGAGAGCGCTGGACTGACCGTTTTTCAGAATAAAATATTCATTGGGAACAGGGGGGCGGTCGAAACTGAAAGTTTCGGCAGGGAGACCTTCATGGGCTGAGTAGAGGCTGTTTATAAGTTCGGAGGAGAGGCCGCTCTTGCTTGTTACAGGCCTGTATATGGCGTCAAGGTCCTGTATCTTGTCAGTGGTGTAGTCCTGGGCCATTATCTGGAGAGATTTTGCCTTTACCCTGAGGTTGATGTCCTTAGTTACAAGTATTACAGGGCGGCGCGGATTTTTTTCTTTAAGGTGTTCCGCGATTGCGAGAATTTTATGGTCAGGTGTCCTTTCAGGGAAAGACTCGTTGAGCGTGCTGGAGAATGGTTTTCCTGTTTCAATGAAAAGCCTCCCCAGCCCCTTGCCCAGGGGGATGCCTTTAAGGTCAAAGGAATCATCTGAGATGTTGTTGAGCTGCCTTGTGAATTCCCGCGCCTGGTAGTTCAGGTTGTCATGCCCCCTCTTGAACTTGTCAAGCTCCTCGAGGGCCACTATGGGGATTACCACGTCGTTGTTTTCAAAGTTGTAGATGCAGAGATAGTCGTGAAGAAGAACATTGGTGTCGAGTATGAAAAGCTTTTTTGTTTTAGCCATTTATTCACCTCTGGTTATAACATATATTATGTCTCATAAAAAATCAACTCCTTTATTGTAAATTTTATGTTAATAAAGGGACCATCGCCTGAACTGAAAATTTTATCTGATATTTTTCCCCGCATAAAAATTTTATATATTGAAATTCATGAACTGCTGATTTATTCTATACAGCGGAATTTCTGCAGATGTGATTAATGTCAGCCGGGTAAGGAGGATTGATGGAGGAGCATAAAGTTCTGGGCAGGGTGTCTCAGTCGCCGACAGTTCCGGGTAAGAAACATGAAAAGAGAAAGTTTGATATAGCGGATCTTTACAGCAAACCTGTAAGTACAGGTGAGGAGAAGAAAGCCGGTGAGTACGGCCTTGATGAAAAGCTCCGCAAGGCATATTTCTGGATTGCCAATTATGCTATTATAAATCCCTTCTGCGACATCGAATATAACGATGCACCTCCAAACCGGTACGCAATGGGTGACAACAGGTCTGACCTCACCCTTGCAACAGATCAGAGTTATGCCAGTTTTATCCTCTTCCCCCTCCTTACCCTTGTGACAAGGAAGAAGTGTCTCCTTGTGGGAGGTCCCGGGCGCGGCAAGACTTCAAGCGCGATGATCATGGGGCTTCTTGCCGGATATTCAATGGAAGAGATTAAACGCGCGGTGCAGCATGGCCAGCCGCAGATGACTGTTTCCGACCTTCTGGGTAACCCTCTCCCCTCCGACATGGTGAATGCGAAGAGTATGGACGAGATAAAGATCGCATGGCGCAAATGGCTTGAGATGAAGGTAAAGATAATAGATGAGTACAACAGGATACCTGTTCGAACACAGTCAGCCCTTCTGAACGTAATGAGTGAGAACTACGCCGAACTCCTTGACCAGGTTTACGACTGCCCGGAGGCCGCCTGGTACCTTACTGCCAATGACGACGCCGGGGGAGGTACATACCAGGTGATAGAGGCGCTGAAGGACCGTATAGACGTGGTTGTAATGGCGCTTCATTTCAATACCCGTTTTCTTGGCGACCTTCTTGACAGGGTGGAGAGGGGGATTAAGCCGGAGGAGGCGATCCCTCCTGAGATAATATTCACTGAAGATGAGATAGAAAGCATAAACAGGGAGATCCTCGAAGTGGAGATACCGGACAAGCTTATGCGCAGAATTGAGTACTTCGCGTCACAGTTTGAGCTTCTTGAATCGGGGGGTGATCAGTTTGAATATAAGACAAAGGACAACGTTAAACTTTCAGGGTTCCCCATACCTCAGGTGATGCAGGGAGAAACCGGCAAGGACCAGCTGAAGGACCTGAGTTACCAGACACTGAACGGGCTATCAGTGCGTGCCTTCATGACATGCCTTACATTCATCAAGGCGCTTGCATACTTCAGGGGTAACCATAGCGCGGAGTTCAATGACGTGAGGCATATACTCCCCTTTGTCCTGCATGACAAGCTGGCGCAGAACAGCGACTCACCCTTTTTTGAGCAGCCTGAAAATATGGTGTACAGGTATGACCGCGTAAGCTGGATAAGAAAGCTTTTCGATCTCTCCTGCGCTGAGTACGACAGGGCCGGCCTTGACAAGAAAGACCCTGTGGGGGAGATGCTTGCCTCGTTCAGAAAGGGGCTTGAGGGCATTACAGAAGCTGAGGTCGCAAAGGTGCTGCAGCAGATCGAAAAGATGATGGGGGAGGTGTCGGCAGGGAGAAAACTTTATGCTCCGAAATTTGACGATGTACTGACGCTCAAGTATCTCCACCAGAGATATACCAACTACCTGAACTGGCTGAAATGGAAAGAATAATCCCGCCGCTCCTGAAAGAGTCCCTGGAGAGAAACCGCACTGCCCTGAACAGTATCTATGAATACCACAGGTCGGTTTTCCGTGAGCCTGATGGGGAGGATATACTCTCCCTTTTCCATAAAATAGTCCTGCCTCTCTATGAGAGAGGTATGTCCCCCCCTGATGATGTTTTATGCGGCATCTTCACTTCAGTTGTGGCGCTTGCGTGCAGGGGTTACGCCGGGAGAGAGGGGCGATACAGGGAGGTGGAGAAATCCCTCCTCCTTATGCTTGAATCATTCCCTGAATTATTATATTCAGAAAAGGGTTTTGTAACTTTGATCTTTAATGTACTTTTTAACATCTACGTGAAGGGTGCACCTGTAATGGATATGTGGCGTGACCGTATGCTCCGGCTTAAAGGCGGTGACGCTGATTCTTTCAAAAAGAGGGGGCTTGTTTTAGCGTGGAGGTGCGGGGCCGCAAGGTTCAGGGATGAGGCGCTCTCAATGCTTCATCTACTCGGCGCGGATGAGATAAAACTTATCTTTGATCTTGATGAAAATTCAGATACTGAAAAATATATTGCGTTATTAAAAAGAGACCCATGGTTTAATAAGGCCGGGGAGGGGGGAACTCCGTTTTTCCTCCACTCCGGGGGGTTCACCGGTTACGGAGGTGAGTTCAGGTCTATCCCTGATGTTTTTTCATCCGGCGGTTCTCTCTTTGCAACTGACGCTGAAGGGCTATACAGGATCTATGCAGACTCTTTCGGTGTTGAGATTGTTCATGAAAGGGAAGCTGTTCCGGTTGGCAGCAGGAAACAGGGGACAGGCACGGTTTACGGCCAGAGTCGTGAGATTATATTCAACGGCAGATCCTATCCTTTACCCGATTCTGTTGAAGGGAATGTGAGAAACAGCGCAACTGCAGGCAATACTGTTGCATGGACAGAACAGAACAGCTACAGGGTATACATCGCAGGCCTGGAGGGGAACAATGGATGACCCACGGGGGATGAAGGCGCTGAAGGAGAAGTGGCTCTCCGCATGGGAGAAGGCCGTGGCACTCTGGAGCCCCTACGTCCAGCTCCGCCCCCCAACACTCTGCGAAACAGAGAAGGAGGCCCAAGCTGAAGGTCTCACCTCATCCTTTGCCATGATAAGGCTCACTGACTACAGCGTTGTTGTCTCCCTTAAACAGATTAACGACCTGGGACTTCAGGATTTTCCCATGGAGATACTTGCTCATGAGGCGGGTCACCATGTTTATACGCCGGCTGACCTTACAGATCTGGGAAGGCTCATCGCCAGGATACAGGCAGCGATCCCCGGGTATGAACAGCATGCGCCTATGATAGCCAATCTCTACGAGGACCTTCTTATAAATGATCGACTCTACAGGGAGAACGGCCTCAGGATAGACACTGTTTATGAAAAGGTAAAAAGCGGAAACAGAGACAGGCTGTGGAATTTTTACATGCGCACCTATGAAATCCTCTGGGCCCTCCCGGCCTGTACCCTCACAGCAGGGCCTCTTGAGGTGGAGGAAGAGGGGGATGCCATACTTGCCTCAAGGGTAGTTAGAAATTTTTCACGGGATTGGATTAAGGGGGGAGGGGAGTTCGCCTCCATATGCTACAGGTACCTCCTTGAGTCCGGTGAGCCTGTGAGGAGCGCGGATATATGGCTCGATTCAATTGAACCGGGTGACGGTAAGACTATACCCTCCGGCCTTACCGGGATGGATGATGATGAGCTCGCAGGAGGGGGGCTTCCCGATGAGCTGGAAAAAGTTTCCGCCACGCCATCTGAGGTGCAGGGTAAAGGGAGCAGAGGGAATTTCAGGGAGCCCTTTCAGTACGGACAGATACTCCGCGCAATGGGGATAGATCTTTCAGACCGTGAGATAGCCGCAAGGTACTACCGCGAAAGAGCTGTTCCCTACCTGATAAAGTTTCCCTCAGTTGAGATGCCTGAATCTGAGGAGCCGATCCCTGAAGGGGTGAAAGACTGGGAGGCGGGAGAGGCCTTTGAAAACCTCAGTATATTCGACTCCCTCCTGCGCAGCCCTGTACTTATCCCCGGTTACACAACAGTTGAGCGCGTAACAGGAACTTCAAAAGGGAGGGAGCCTGAGAGGGAGCCTATTGACCTTGACATATATATTGATTCAAGCGGGTCCATGCCTGACCCTGCGGTCCACACCTCATACCTTACCCTTGCAGGCGCGGTAATATGCCTCTCCGCTCTCCGCAGCGGTTCAGCGGTGCAGGCGACCCTCTGGAGCGGGACAAAACAGTTTATGAAGACCGATGGTTTTGTCCGTAACGAGAAAGAGATTATGGGTATACTTACAGGCTTTTACGGTGGGGGGACAGCCTTTCCAATACATGTGCTTCGGGACACGTACATGGACCGCAGGCCGGGATCAAGGAGAGTGCATATACTTGTCATATCGGATGACGGCGTTACAACGATGTTCAATAACGATGAGAAGGGGAGGAGCGGGAAAGAGATTGCAGCGGCCACGCTTCAGAAGTGCGGAGGGGGCGGAACTTTCGCGCTCAATATATACGGGATGAATGACGGGCTTAAAGAGGCTGAGGTCATGGGTTGGAGCATATACCCTGTTACAGACTGGGAGGGGCTCATGAAATTCAGCAGGGACTTTGTGAAGAAACATTACGGCAGGGAGAAACGATGAGAGAGGGGCCTTCACTTGAAGCTATGATGGACAGGCTTGCCGCCATACCCCCGGAGTTTACAGAGGGGATGGGGAAAGCGGGCGGGAAAAAAAGCGGTGTAAAACTCCCGGCCCTGGTTAATGATCTCCTCACTGATCTTGGCGGCGGGCATATAACGCCGGAGGAGGTAAAGGCGCTTGAAACATCTCCTGAAAAAAAACCTCACCTGGAAATCGTTGCAATCCTCTGTCATATTTACCATGATCCTGCTCTGCGGGAACTCAGTGTGTCCCATGAAAAGATAAGAAAATTTTTCCTCTCCCGGAAACCTGAAGAGCTTGCCTCGTGCATTGACGATGCCGGAATTTTTATCACTGACCCTGAAAGGCGGGAGGAGATCTGCAGGCTTGCACTTAATGTTACCGGTATGTACCCCTCCGGAGAGAATGAGAAGAGGGCGAAGGAGAGGCTTGCCACCCTTGATTCAGTTGAGAGGGAAAAGATCCTTGATAAGACACGTGAGGCTCAGAAGAGGGCAAGGGAGATCCGTGAGGCCATGCTCCGCAAAGAGGCTGAAGAGGCCGCGTCAAAGATGTCAAGGGAGTAGAATATGAAACAGCCTGTACCTCGTGAAATTTCTGAAAGAATACCTTTAATGAAGAAGGAGTGGCTTCCCCTTTATAACAGGATGGGTGAACATTCCCATGCTCCCAGGTGGAACACCATGTGCGGCGACCGGCTTTTTAAAGGGGACCTTGAGTATGTCAGGGGATTCGCTGCCGGCCTTGAATCTGAGAGAACTTTTACCGGCCCCGAACCATCTGAGTCGATAATAGAATGGTGCGAATCGATGAAGAACAGGTCGCACTGGTTTGAATCAAAAATTGCAGGACTTGACTTAAAGAGGGAGTGGCATCTGGTACCTCTTATGAGAAGGAGTGACATGCAGTCCTCGCTTGAATACATTCTCCCCTATGATGCTAACCTTTCCCGACTCGTGGTTAACCCAACGTCGGGAACAACGGGCCACCCGATCCCCGCTCCGAACCACCCCGCAGCAGTGGGATGCTATGATCCGATGATACAGTATGCCCTGAGGATGAACGGCCTTAAATCCTCATGTGTTGGTGATAAGGTGGCGGCAATACAGGTCTGTTCGCAGCAGAAGACCATTGTGTATCATACTGTTCACTCATACCTTGACGGTGCAGGCTT
>ERZ795048.3502-NODE-3502-length-11627-cov-9.853612_pt1 | contig 11627 bp, 5 predicted proteins | sample MGYA00375132_ERZ795048 | MGnify/ENA primary metagenome ERZ795048 (study PRJEB30177, sample SAMN05720225) | activated sludge metagenome | isolation source: Anaerobic digester | place: Hong Kong | collected 2014-12-17 ...
ACTAACAACTTGTTACGAGCCAGCCAAGAATAATGCGATGAATAATGCGGGTTAACTTTTCTTTGCCAATACAACAATCCATTATTTGCCAATTAAATATAAAATTATCACATCTTTTAAAGTAGGAATTACAATCAAAACATTTTATCTTAACAGAGATATCTATTATTATTTCTAATTTTTTAATATCTTTATAATTCTATACGACACCAACCCATCCTCCATGTCGCTGATATTCAAATATTAAACAACACAAACCCTTCGTAAATTACATAGAATCTTTTAATTGCAAATATCAGGGAGCGATGTAGTTCAACGGTTACGTGTATGGTGTCGTTTGGCGATTCGAAGTACGAAACTGTCAAACCGCTACAATGAATATTAGATGTAACGCCCTTCAAATTAGCACTATCCGCCAAATGCACTATACACGATGTTGTGGGCTGGTGTTCATTCATTATCAGTCAGTTAAAAATATTTTTCAATCCAAATTCCTCCCATTCGAAGCACTGCCGTTTCCGAAAAAATTAGTTTTTAGGGACGGCAAAAAAGCGCTGGCAGACAGACAAGCTCTATTGCAATTTTTGGTCAAGCGTTGGCTCGTGCGAATTGCAATTGTGCTTGGCTGTGTGGGTTGGCTCATTGATATTTTCATCGATGAATTCTTTTATAGATTTCGCAATACTTTTAGCAAGTGGTACTGGCACTCCGTTTCCAATCATTTTGAATTTTTTACTTAATTTATTTGTTGTAGTTAATATATAATTATCAGGAACACCTTGCAACCTTAATGCTTCTCTTACCGACAACCTTCTGTTATCAGTGGGATGCAAATGAACCTCATTATTTCCATAACAAACAGTTGGACTATATTTCTCTCTATGCAACTTTTTGAAAGAAGGGCGATAGGTATCACCTTCTTCAATTTCGCGAATCTTTTCAAGTTTTTTTAGTTTAAAATATTCTTTTGAATTAGGTAAGGAGTCTTCTTCTGATTTTGGAACTAAATATTTTTCAACACATAATGAACTGGGTGGAGCTGGTAATTTCTCACTATTCAGAATACGTTTTAAAGGCTCACCCCAATTAAATTTCTTTTCTGCTTCAGGATACAAAGGAGATGGCCAATTGAACCAGTTATCTCCTTTTTCTATTAATGACTTTTTTAATAAACTTTTTCTTACACCAAATACAAACAATCGCTCTCTACTCTGAGGTACACCAAAATGTAGAGAATTTAGCCTGTTTGTACTTATCAAATACTCTTCTTTAAATAAATCTAGTATTGCTTCAAATGATATTTTTGTCTTCTTTAATAATACAAGCCCTGGCACATTCTCCATTAAAAAAAAATCTGGATGTAAATCCATAATTTTTTCATAGAAATGATATGTTAAAGTACCTCTAAGCCCTTCAAACCCATTTTTTGAACCTCTGATAGAAAAATCTTGACATGGAGGACCGCCAATTATACCAAATAACTCTTTTTGTGGTAATTTAATCTTACTGGTATTAATGTCATTTATACTGCAAATTTCAGAGATAGATTTACTTTTACCCGACCAACTGCTCATTCCTTCATGATAAAACTGGGCAAAATCGGGGTCTAATTCGTTTGAGAACACTATGTCAAAATTGGCCATCTCAAAACCCATATCTAAGAAACCACCACCACTAAAAAAGGATAATATTTTTATTTTACTCATTGTAAACTATTGTGTTGTTCATACTATAAAGAATTAGTTCAGCTTCATTTGGATAGAATAAACCGTAAATAGAAAGCTTAGCACCTTCTGATATATCTTTTAATTCTTTAATGTTCTTAATAATAAATAAATTGTCGCCTGTGTCAAACAGAATTTCACTGCTACCTTTCTGAAGTACTGCCCCTTGTAAGTCAATTCTTTTTCCACATCTTTTGTTTAGAAATAAGTATTTATACTCATTACAAAACATACGATGATTGCAATTAACACAGTTCACCGGATTACAGTGTGCTAAAGAATTGATATTATTCCCTTCAATAGCTTTATTAATTTTTTCTTTCAATTTTAAAGCTCGTGTAGCTATGTTTTTAACAGTATCTGAATGTATGTATATTTGATGTTTATGACCATTTAAAGTTTCTAAAAACAATTCCGGCATTACTGACTGCTTTTCAGATATTACTGCACAGTATAAAGCTAGTTGTTGTTGATATACTTCTTTAATAATCTTCCGATTATTGATTATTTCAAATATGTTACCAGTTTTAAAATCTACTATTTGCTGAATCTTATCACCATCCTTTATTACCAAATCAATATAACCGCCAATGTAATGGTTATTAATCCACTCTTCAAAAACAACAGTTTTTTTGTGGGCTAAATAATTTTTACTTGCTTGGGTTTTGAGAATGCTAGAACACAACTGTTGCTTTTTAACACCATAGAATTTTGAATGCCATTGAATTGGGTAATAGCGACTTTGTATATTACTTTTATAATTCTCATTGATTTTATTAACCTCTAATTCCCATTTTAAATTAATTGATTCAGCAGAACTTAAATTCCATTCTTTATGCTTTTCATAGAACTTATGGATTAATGTACCAATATCAGAGTCAGGGTGTTTAGGAAAAAGTTGCTTCCCCTTGTATGTCTTTGAAAGTAATCCTTTAAGTGGACATTTTTCCCAATAGTAAAATGAACTTGGTGATATGTATTCAATCTTATTGTACATCAATAATCTGTTTTATAAGTTCACCATAACACCAACCTGGTCTTCTATGCAAATTAAATGTATCTATAAAAAATAAGTTCTCTAAGCCAGCATTTTCCATTGCACTTGTTAATATATTCGATTCTTCATTAGGCTGATGGGTTGTGTAATTCCAGAATGGGTGGACAATAATAACATTGTAAATGTCCGAAATACAAAAACCATATAGTTCACCAAAAGTTTTAATCTCAATGTTTTCAAAGTCTTTTTCCATATTCTCGGCTAATCCTTTTGCAAAAACCAACCAGTTTTTCAACTCCGGAAACTCATAATCGCTATGTTTTAAGCCTGATTGATAATTTTCATCATATAAAACTCTTATTAATCCAACACCAAGTCTCCAATCTAATAATGGATGGAAATTCATGTTCCGATAATTTTTTAAATCTGTATAGCTAGAGTCCATACATTCTTGATTTGTAATTATTGAAAAATTATAGTTGTCATTCTTGTCTGGATTAATGCACTTTTTTGCATACTTGTCAAAGTTCGAATATAATTGCTCAATAAAACCTGAACCGTTAGGTAGCTCATCAACAAGGACAATGCTAGCAGACTTACGACCAGTAATTCCATTGAATTCTGGTAATTCAATACTGTCAATTGCTGCTATTTCTATTTCTTCTGGGTCAATATCCAAATCATCTGCTAATGTGCGTTGAAGTAAGAATGCAGCAGAATAAAAAGCACCCTTTGAAGAAGAAGCTTTGAATAAATCAATTGTGTCAAAAGGATTGATATCTAAGTTTAGATGTAGTTGCTTAGGTTCAATCCTAAATACTTCAGTTACTTTACAAGAAGCTAATGATATTGTTTCCTCTGAACCTAAACGTTGAATATCTCCCAACTGGGGATTAATAAAATTAGAAGTAATCCATTGGTTTTCAAATGTTGTAAAATGCTTGGTTTGATTTACATATTGGCCAACAAACTGATTTCCTCCATTATTGTTTATTTTCCAAGTTAACTCCTGTTGTGCATAGCATATTTTCAAATTACCATCTACCCTTATAGAAGGTTCATTTGTCGTTTCAGCAAATGTCAGAGGTTTGGATATAACAATTTCAAAGTCTTCATTAGAATCCTTTGGAAACTTATAATCAGTTCTAAAAGCAGATGGACTTGCACCAACATACACTGAACAAGCTGGATTTTCACGAATTATCCTTTCTTCATCAGTTACTTTCGTACTATCATTATAAGCCTCTGACTTAATAACCTTTGTGATATTGTCTTGAATAAGCCACTTTCTATCACTAAATGCATCGTCGTGCATCACTTGGGCTCTAAATGTAGTTTCCTGCCCACGTCGTTGAACTTTTTCTATTCCTTTAATGTTTGGAGTGAAACCAATAGCCTGAACTACACCTTTATCTTTTGTTTTTTGAGCACCAGGGGCAAATTCATAAATTGCCATACTAAGGTCTCTATCAACCGATAAAGCTTCATAACCTTCATTTGAATTGTTATCACCTTTTATTGGCTTGAAACCATGTATTAAATTTCTAATTCTTGTAGGCATACCAGCCATTGGTAAAATGCCAGCCTCTGCAAGTAATTCAGATAAATCTGCATCATTTGTTGCCCTTTGTGATTGAATAAGACTTGCTATTTCAGTGGGTAATTCATTAATCCATGTTGAAAATTCATCAAATTGAAATTTCTTCAAAATGCCATTCGAATAAATGCCTGCATTTAACGCATTAAAAATATTTTGAATAGAAATTGTATTGTTTTCTATAATGGACCTAAGTTCCTGTTCATTAAATGATGAAACTGTACCAAATTCACCATGAACAGAGCCGTCATTCCTGTTTAACAATTTGAAACAAAACCTTAATATTGCTTTTGCAAACATTCTTTTGAAAATACGCGCTTGGTCTAAGCTTAAGAATGGCTGAGGAGGTTTATCCCCTGTAATACTTATTGGATTTTCAAAATAATATTCATCATGACTCCGACCTCTAGCAAATGTTAAAGAGTAAGAAAACAATTGACCACGCCTACCGGTTCTACCAACTCTCTGTTGATAGTTAAACCTTTGCGGAGGCATATTCGCTAATAAAATAGCTTGTAAGGCTCCAATATCAACACCAACTTCTAAAGTAGTTGTGACACTTAACAAGTCAATCTGTTGAGTTAATTTTTCCTCTGGATTAAGAAAAATGTTTTTAAATTGCCTTTGTCTAAGTAATTGGTCATCAGTCTGACCTGTCAGTTCTTCAGTATGTAGCCTGAATGGGCTGTACGTTTTGTTTAGATTTGCAGTAAGGTAATTTGTACTCCACAATTCTTTTGCAACTCCTGCGACAATCTTATTTAATGGGCTTAAACAAAATACACAATAACCTGCAGATGTGTGTAAATGAATCGTTCCGCAATTTTCACATTTATAATAAGCAGTTTCGTCGTTTGCTACTTTAATATTTAAATTTTGAATTTCAATTATACCTCTATGACCATTATGCTGCAAAACTTGGAAAATAATATCGCCTAATGTTTCTTCATCTTTATTAAATTGGCGAGCAACCTTCCTCACATATCTTCTTTCTTTTCTATTTTGAGGCAAGCTACTATATGAATCATAAGGATTTGCCTGAAAGTCAGTTCTATTGTGTTTGTAATTATCACCCCAAATTCTGATAAAAGAGTTACAGAGCTCCAATAAAGTTTCTTTTGGCAAGCCAATTCTATTTGCATTTTGTTCCAAATATTCGTTATTAAAGACTGTTGCAAAACCTAAACCAGAGGCTTCAAAGCTAAAATACAACCTACCAAATATGAAACTTGAAAGATTTTGTTCAATCATTTCACGAATACCATCATTAAATGGAAGACGTTGGTTTCTGACATTAATGAAACCAGACTTGGTATTGTCAAATGTATAATTATCAAAATCGAAGAATTCATACCAGGCTTTCCAATCACCATCATGAAATACATTTTCTACTGATTTGTAAGGGCCAGCTGGATTGATTCCAAACTTCAGCATATTTTTAATAATTATACTAACAAAATCAGGAGTTGACTTAATGTTTTCTTTTATAGCATTGTATTTATTTTTGTCATTCGAGGTTGCAAATTCACCATTTGCTTGTTGCCAAAGTTGACCTAACTCAATATATCTTGATTCATTCTGGCTTTTTAGTGCCAGTTTTTGTTCTTCATTGCTATTTTCAATTGCCTCAATTACCTTGTTTTCATATTGTAAATCGTTTGTCAAGTTAAAAACGACAACTTCTTTTAAAAGTGATAAATAGTGTTCTTCTTGAATACTCTTAGAAAGTTTAGCTGCATCCTCTCTACTATCGGAAAACGCTACAAGTTTTTTCGTTTTTTCACCATCAGGAAGACTCTCAAAAAGTTCTTTGGATAGAATTTGATTCATTTTTCCGAAACCAGTTCTGAACCCTCTTAAGGGAGACTGTTTCTTCTTCATAGGATGTGAATAATCAGATTCACAATGAGGACAAACTGGAGGTAAGCAACTAATACTTTTCGCAATATTGCTCTCAATATCTGCAATATCATTGTCTCCGTTTTTAACTCTTAACCATTTTCCGGTGATAAACTTATTTTCATCATTTGGATTTGAAGTAACAATCCGACCAGAATGTATATTTAGCCAAGCGGGGTACCATCTATATCTTAACCCACCTGAATTTGGAATAGGGTGTTCGGGGTCAATATTCTCATAGTTACCAGGAATAAAAACACTAAAATCGTTATATTTTCTCTTTTCGACAATTGTTGCTGGAGAAGTTTCCGGTACACCTTCAATATCTGGACTAACTGGCAATAATTCTGTAAAAAAGTTTTCTTCTTCATCTTTGTATTTAACACGACTTCCACCAAATGCAATTGTTCCACAATTTTCACAATATAATAGCTCAAGTGTTCTATGATTATTGTGGGAAATTTTGGGTGAAGTAAGCATTTGTCCAATCGGCACACCTTTTATTTTAGAGTCATTGTCAGAAATTAGCTCGCCCCACATTCCAGCTATATTTCGATAAAATAAATGAAATCTTAATCTTGGGTACTCATGATTTATCTTATACTTATCCAATAAGCCCAGTAAAAAAAAGAAGCCTTTAATGGCATACTTATTCTCTTTCTCCTTAACACCAAATAATACTTCTGAAATAAATTTTGCTCCATGAGTATCGTCTTCTGAACCATTTTTAAACGCAGGAACAGCACGAACTCTATCATTAATTGTAAAAGCTGAGTATAAAGCTTCTTTTATTTGTGAATTACAGTAAGAACCATTTCTGTTTTGATTAACAAGTATTCTAAAAAGTCCTACTTCTAATGTAGAAGTAAGTTTCTTTATTTCAGAATCAATCTCATTTATGTTCTCAATGGTATTGGGTAACTTTTCTTCTAATATTTCAGCATTCTTGCCAACTAAGGCAAAGTCCGATACATACTTTTCTAAAGGAGCTATTGTTTCTACGCTTCCAGGATTTTCTTCAACTCCTTGAATTATTTGTATTTCCTTTTCTTCTGTCCCAAAGAAACTCTTTAAAAACGCTTTTCCTTCATCACCTTCCAATGATGCACTTGAGGCTAAGATTCTAAGTTGGTTACTATCAGGAGTTAGGCCTAACCTCTGCAGTAATAACCGGACTAAATAAGCTATTTCAGAACCAGAACCACCTCGATATAAATGTAATTCATCGATAATTAAATGAAAAACACGTTCCTTTTTTTCTCTAACTTTCTCTTCTTCAGTTAGCTCTGTATCGAATTCTGTATTACACTCTAACCATGCTTTTGTTTTCTCAAATACTGATTCCTCACATTCACGCATTAGCATTATGCTAAGCATGCTAAAGTTTGAAATCATTATATCTGGTGGTGTTTGTTGCATATCAAACCTTGTGCGCATTTCAGCACCATCCAATTGTTGAAAATTTGCTTTAAGGTCAATAATCTCCGATTCGCTTAAATTATCAGGATTCTGAGCTATATATTCATCCAATTGTCTAATGTTACCTTCAATTAGATTCAACTCTTTTTTAAGTTGTTGAATTTTGTATTTATTTGGAACAATGTCTCCATTTTCATCTATTTTATAAGCCTTGCCTGGTACTGGTGAAGTTGAATTATATCGTCCAAAATAAATTCGATTGTCGTTATACTCAGTTACTAATAATTCTCTTAGTTTATCAGAATCTAATGCTTTTCTTAATCTAGAAAGCTGGTCTTCAACTAATGCATTCATTGGGTAAATCAACATTGCTCTGATTGCTGCAGGTCTCTGAGGGTTAGGTCTCTGCTTTGTTTCGCTAGACAAAGTTGTATTCCCGTTTCCTACAATTCTTACAGGTCCCCAGCCTCTTTCATTCCACCACTTAGTATTATTTACAGTGTTGGATTTAGTTTTCCACTTATTCAACTCTTTACTCAAATAAGCAAAAAGAGGAAGCAAAAACGATTCAGTTTTCCCAGAACCGGTGCCTGAAGTAATTACGCAATGTTTTCCCTCCATTGCTTTTGTAAGCATTTCATATTGATGTTGATAGATTTTGAAATCTCCAACTAATCCTTTGCTCGCAATATCTTTAAAAACCTTTAGCTCTTCATCATTCAAATTTGCAATTGAATCAATTTCACTAATTTTGTAATCCGAAGGTTTATAAATAGGCAATGGTTCTACCCAAGGTGAACGTGCGAAAATTTTATCTTGATTAAGTAAAGTTTCTCTTTCTTGTTCAAAAACGGGGTAACGTGTGCTAAACGCTGTTTTAACATATAGAATAAAGCTATCTTTTATTTTATCAAAAACTTGAATAGGGTTTTTCATTTCAGATATTTATTTCTGTATAATTTAACTTCTGTTTTAGATTCACAAACACATTTTTCACAAATAAACTAGGAACATTTTTATATACTAAATACTTTCCTTGATACTTCACCTTTTCAAGGTTTAAGTATTTGATTTCCGCAAAACTTCCTGATAAAAGGGAGATGCTCTGAGCATAAAATCTTGGAAGGCGACAATACAATGGAACAGCTAAGAATTCGTGCTTATCATCATAAACAAGGATATTCGAATACTTTTCAGCATGCTCTTTATCTTCCAATTCCTGACCGCAATTTTTCCAACCTTCATTATCTTTTTTATTTTTAAATGCCTTTTCTTTTTCAAGCCTATAAAGATACAAATAGAGAAATATGCCGAATTGCTGATTGGAAATTTCATAGGCTTTACCCTCATGCCATAAGCGATGTATAGTTTTATAACCAGAAATTCCAGTAAACCTAACTAAGGATAAATGCTTATTAAAATCATCTGGTTTTTTGATGAAATAGAGCTTTTCTATATCAAATATGAATCCTCCTTCAAAATCTTCTAAAGAATTCTCAACTGGGCTAATGTAATCTTTCCACTTTGAAATATCGGAGAAATGATAAGATAAAGCAAACTGCACATATAAACCACACTTTTTGTGTATTAGATTGAATCTTTTCGTAAGCTCATTTATTAAATTGTTTGTGTTGCCAACAAAGTTAAAAAAGAGAACTTGAGGGAATAACTCTCCAAATTCATTTCTGGCATCTATATTAATTGAATTGGAATCTGCATATTCCATTATTTCTGAAATAAAATTGTTATCCCTTGCTCCCGTCAAAATAGCAGTTGTGCCTGTTGTTGCAGGTTTAATGATTAAGTGAGGTTTGTTTATAATTAGTGTACCATTATTCATATTAAGGTCAATAAACCCTAAATCTTGAAGTTGGAATCTAACTTTTTCCGCTGTTTCTTTTATTTCTCCTTTTTCTTTTGATGATATTAGCAGATTTGAGATAAGCTGCTCAAATTCAACATTTAACAGGCGTCCTTTAGTCGATATGTAGTTTATTAATATATTGCCTAAATGCTGTGGGTTGTATTTAGTGCCAAAAGAAGCATATGAAGTTGCAGTTTTGTTTATAAATCCAGAATATTGACTATTCAATAGATTTTGATAGATTTTTATGGAATTAATTTTTTCTATTATAAAAAAGTGCTCAATACCCTTACTGTAGTTAAATTCTGAATTTGTTATTTGTCCAATCGAATTACGCTTAGGCAAGATTGCATCTATTTTCTCATTTTCAACTTTTTTAAAGTCTGTGATGGTTAAAAATCGTTGCGTTTCAATATCTCCTGACTTTAATTTAAATGGTAGATTTAATTTTTCAAGATGTTTATCTGTAAAAAAATGCAAGTTAACAGGATAGCCAACGACTTTACCATTTTCGTCAAGCTCTGTTTCAAATTTCTGATTTAATTTAATTTCTTCATTTTCATATACAGCAATAACAGGTTTTTTGTTTTCGGCATTCTCAATCCAAACATTTGGGAGTTTATCCTTAAAAAACAAGCCACCAAAAAATAATTCTTTATTGAAGTTTATCCTTGGTTTATCTTCTTGTTGAATTTTGAGTTCTAAAACTTCAGGATGGGGAAATTTAGTTATTTCATCAACCCATAGAGCAAGCCATTCATTATTTAAAAGAGTTCTTGCATTATTATCAAGTAACTTTTTTGAACCTTCAATTTCATTAAACCAATTATTCAATTCTCTTTCATAAAATTCTTTTTTGCAAACAATTAGACTTTTCCCTGCATTAAATTCAACTTTAGGAATTTCAACCCAATCAAAATGAGAGACTTTCTTGAAAAGATAAAAGTTTTTGACCTTCCAATTATATTTTATTCGATTTGATTCATCTTTTAGCTCAACATAAGTATTGAAATCAACAAAACAATCTGATATTGGATTTGAATAGAGTTCAACCTCTTGGGTGAAATTTTCAATTATTTCACCATTTGGCTTATATACAATACAATTCTCGGGTAAAGCATCTTTTGAGAAAGCACGAAAATATTTCGGAGTTATTCGTTGACTTAAAGTATTAAAGTCAATACACAGTATGAGTTTCTTTCTTGCAAAACCTCTCTCTCCATCAACTATATGTGATGCCCCTGTCCATTTTTGATAAAATCGGTGTGCTCTTTTTATTATTTTGTCTCCGATATAATCGCTTTTATGTATTTTATCTTTAGTTCTATCTGATATTTTTAAGAATGTACTATTTTGAATTAATAATTTCTTGATTTGTTCTTCGCTTATTAAATCATCTGGTAGTATTTGATTTAGTTCAAATACTTTTGCTAACCTTTCTTCTTGCTCTTTTCTAAATAAAATATGATATTCAAACTTTCGAACATAAGCCCTATTTCCAGGTGGGTTTAATTCTTCAAGATATCCAAAACCAAAATTATGTTCTTCAATTAGCCAATTGTTTAATTTCTTCCATAGAAAATCTATTCTTCTAAGATTTAATAAAATATACTTATCGTAGCTCTTTGTTAGTTGCTTTTCTTCGAAGTATTTTTTTGCAACTCCATGGAAATTACTCATACTAAAACTATCATTTACTACACCCGAAGTAAAAGGTAGAATAAATGCTAGTAAATAAGTTAAGTAGGGTGGATATGTAAATGGAATTCCGTCAATAGCAATTGTGCCAGTATGAAAACGTTTTTCCAAATCTAAAATTCTTTGTATGTAATCATCATTATTAATTCCATTTACGCCTAACCTCAAAGCATAAAAAAAATCTTCCAAATAACCATCTTCTGGTTCTTCAAAATTAGCAGCACCTATTTCTAAAATAATTCTTTCACTGAAATATAAAGTAACTTCATTTTCCTCATTTTCTTCATTAAAGAAATGATTTATAATAGCTATATTCCATTGTAAATAATTCATCCTTAAATGTACGCTTTATCTGAGAGGTGGGTAAATTGCACTCTGTCTCGTCCTAAAAAAAGTTTACAGTTTAACATTATAATCCTGCTATAAATT
>ERZ795048.3504-NODE-3504-length-11623-cov-5.401107_pt1 | contig 11623 bp, 6 predicted proteins | sample MGYA00375132_ERZ795048 | MGnify/ENA primary metagenome ERZ795048 (study PRJEB30177, sample SAMN05720225) | activated sludge metagenome | isolation source: Anaerobic digester | place: Hong Kong | collected 2014-12-17 ...
GTATCCCACTAATTCATCGACCTGTTTTTTAAGATTAACGTAATGTTCAACATTGTCGCGCGAAGGTACAGCCAGCATCACCAAACTCACCTTGCCCTGATATTGTGGGTATTTTTCGAGAAAGAGGCTAAATGCCTTTAATCGGTTGGGGATTCCTTTTGTATAATCCATCCGGTCAATTGAAAGGATCAGTTTACGATCGGGTGAAGTGCTGAAATATTTATCGAGTTCAATATGCAATTCCGACTTTTCGGAATCATTTTTTGCTTGTATGTGGCTTGCTGCCGAGCTAAATTTTTCATAATCGATTCCCATAGGAAAAGCATCGGCCAAAATAATACGGCTTTCGGTATGTATTTGGTTAAAATGAATTTCGATACCAAAAAGCCGCCTAACAGTACTAAAGAAGTGCCTTTCGTAATCGTAAGTATGAAAACCAATTAAATCGGCTCCCAGCATACCTTCGATTATTTCGTTACGCCAAGGCAATATTCTGAAAACTTCGTACGACGGGAAAGGAATATGGAGGAAAAAACCAATGGTTACATCGGGCCTTTCATTTTTGATCATTTGCGGCACCAAAAGCAACTGATAGTCGTGAACCCAAATAGAATCGCCATCGTCGAGCACCTTCAATGCAGCGTTGGCAAACTTTCGGTTAACAGCAACATAAGCATCCCAACAATCCTGATCGTACTCAACAAACTCATTAAAATAATGAAAGAGTGGCCAAATGGTCTTATTACTAAATCCTTCGTAATATTTATCAATATCGTCGGTTGAAAGATGAACAGCTACACAATTTTCTTTAACGAAAGCTTTTTCGATCCGCTCTTTATCGCCAGTTTCAAACTGCTCTTCTGCAATTCCTGGCCAACCAATCCATTTACCGTTGTACTTTTGGTAAACCGACTTCATGCCGGTTGCCAATCCGCCAACGCTCGGACTAAGTTTAAATTCATTGTCAATTTTTTCGGTATTGAATGGTAATCGGTTCGATAAAATATGAATTCTGCTCATTATTTTGTTTATTTATGTGACACTTGCTTTTGAAAGGAATAAACCTTCGACTTAAATATATGTTTAATATCTGACTTAAAAAAACAAACACATCACCAAAAACCTTTATTTTACTAATATTTAAACTCAATTTTGAATGGATAATCTAAACTACGGTATAATAGGAAACTGCAAAACAGGGGCTTTGGTCTCCGAAACCGGATCGATAGAATGGCTGTGTTTACCAAACTTTGATTCCCCTTCGGTTTTTGCCAAAATTTTAGACGAAAACATAGGCGGAAGCTTCGAAATTAGTGCCGAAAATATTATCAACACAGACCAAAAATACCTTAAAAACACCAACATATTACGTACACGTTTTAATTGCACCGATGGCATATTCGATGTGCTCGACTTTATGCCTCGCTATGTAAGCGAAAATGTTAAAGAACGCTATTCCCCCCCCGATTTGATAAGGTATTTTAAAGTAATTAGCGGACAACCTAAGCTCAGAATAATATACAATCCGAAGCTTGAGTACGGTAAGCACAAAACCATAACCCGCATCGAAAACGACCATATTAAATCGTTCACATCGAAAGGCGAATACGATTCGATGTATTTTTATTCGGGTTTCGATTTAAAAAAAATAATCAATGGCGAAAGCATTACCTTAAACGACGACAATTTTTGCCTCATCAGTTATCATCAAAAATTATTAAAACAAACCACCGAGCGGGCTTATTTAAAACTACAACGTACCGAGGTATATTGGCTAAACTGGAGCCAACGCACCACTCAATACACCAAATATAACGATCAGGTTATCAGAAGCGCTCTGGCGCTCAAGCTACTCAGCTACCAAAAAAGCGGTGCTGTTTTAGCGGCACTAACCACATCGCTACCCGAAACCATTGGCGAAGTTCGCAACTGGGACTACCGTTTTTGCTGGATACGCGATGCTTCAATGGTGGTAAAAATTATGAAGAAACTAGGTCACAATAGTATTTCGCGTCGCTACCTTAATTTCATTATCGACATTATGCCCGATAAAGATGAGAAAATTCAAATCATGTATGGCATAAACGGCGAAAAGAAACTCACAGAATACGAGCTCGAACATTTTTCGGGGTATAAAGGATCGAGGCCCGTACGTATTGGCAATGCTGCTTATAAACAAAAACAGAACGACATTTATGGCATTTTGCTGGATGTAATTTTCGAACATTTCCGCATTCATCGCACCTCGTTGATGCACAGCGAAGAATTATGGACCATAGTACGCAACGTGGTTAAAATTGTAAAACGCAACTGGCAAAAACCCGATAAAGGAATTTGGGAAATGCGTAGCGAGGACAAACACTTCACCTTTAGCAAAGTATTGTGCTGGACAGCTATCGACAGGGCTTTGCGCATTGCCATTATGCTCAACCAAAAACAATACATTAAACCGTGGATTAAACTTCGAAACCAAATAAGCGACGACATTATGCAAAAAGCATGGTCGGAGAAGAAACAGGCCTTTACCCAAGCGTACGAAACCGAAGAACTCGATTCGGCTGTTCTGTTAATGGAAAGCTACGGCTTTATTGCCGGCACCGACCCCAAATACATAAGTACCGTTGAAGCTATACAACGCGAACTAGAATACAATGGTTTGATGTACCGATACAAAAACAACGACGATTTCGGAAAACCCAAATCAGCTTTTACAATTTGTAGTTTTTGGTTAATCAATGCATTAATTAAAATTGGACGCAAAGAAGAAGCAGAAATAAAATTCAACGAGCTTCTTTCGTATTCGAACCATTTGGGATTATTTAGCGAAGATATCGATTTCGACACCAAACGCCTGCTGGGAAATTTTCCTCAAGCATACTCTCATTTGGCACTAATCGAAACGGTAATCAACTTAACGCAAGGCGAAAAAACCGAGGAAGAACTTATGCTTGAATTCTTCCACTAACTAAAGCCAAGGTTTCATTACCCGCTGTAAAGCTTTTTCGCCCTGCAGCCACGACAAAAACACACCATAATTGGTAATTGGAATGCCCGTATTGCGCAACTCGCGCAGCCGGGCTTGCAATTTCTGGTTGCTGATCATACAACCGCCACAATGAACAATTAATTTGTATTGCTTCAGGTTTTCATTGCTTTGGAATTCGCGCCCGAAATTAAACTCCACACCAACACCCGGATACAATGCTTTTATTTTATTCGGAATTTGTACGGTGCCAATATCTTCCTGAATACGAGAATGATTACAAGCTTCGGCTATCAGAACTTTATCGCCGGGCTGCAAGTCGTTCATAGCGCTAATGCCATTATAAAAATCGATCAAACGTCCATTGCTGCCATAGTTGATCATCATAATCGAAAACGTTGTAAGGGCTATATAGTCAGGCACCCATTTCGACATAATGTCCATAGCTTGCGAATCGGTTATTATGGCAGCCGGGCGCTGTTTAAACTGATCGATAAAAGTATCGAAGCGATCTTTCTCTTTTTGAGGATTCGAACTACGCGCTGTTTTCAAGTTCATACGATACGAAACCGGATATGCCCAATGACGCGTAATATATTCTTCGGCCATAGCTTGCGGGCGCAAGTAACGACCGGGAGGAGTTTCATCGTCCATTGGGATATTGAGCACATAAAACTTATCGCACTCAACAAATGGCAATAATTCAACCTGATTCTTTTTTGAATCGTAATTTTTTAAAATAAAATCAATTAACAACGGTCTAAAAGCACTATCAATAGCTTTTAATGCAATTGAAGGATATAACTCAAGGTTAGAAATTTTCTTTTCAACACTGCTAATAAAGTTCGAATGAGCAGAATTAAACAAGTTGTAAACTACCAACATTTGCTTGTCGTACTCGCGTACCTTTTCAAAAATTATATTTTCAGTTTCAAATTGTTTCGACGACGGATCGATTACCAGAATAACAAGGTCGCATTCTTTCAGTACATTAAAAACTTTGGTACGTTTCTTTTCTCCCAGTTCACTGCTTTCATCGAGCCCGGCCGTATCGAATAGTTTTATCGGACCAAGACCATGCAATTCCTGTAAAGCAACTTTGGTGTCGGCGGTTGTTCCCGGCGTAACGTCAGTTATTGAGGTTTCTTGTTGGGTAAGTAAATTCATCAACGAGCTTTTGCCCGAATTCATCTTGCCAAAAAAACCTATGTGTTCGCGAATAATTTCCATACATTTGATTAAAAAGAACAAATAAGCAGATAAAGGTAAAACGAAAATGGAACAATAATTAAGGTAAAAGAAACTTTTTATCGAAAAACAAGTTTTTAAATAGTGGTAATTTTTAGCCATTTTCAATAAAAATTTTAGTTTTGTAAGTTGAAGAGAGATTATATGGAAAAGATCGCTGTTTTTCCTGGATCGTTCGACCCGTTTACAGTTGGACACGAATCGGTTTTGAAAAGAGCATTACCTGTATTCGACAGGATTATTGTAATGATTGGGGTTAACAACACAAAAAATTACCTTTTTTCGGTTGAAACCCGGAAAAAAATTATTGAAGAAGTTTTTTGCGATGAACCTCGTATCAGTGTTCAGATACACGATGGGTTAACGGTTGATTTTTGCAGGCAAACCGGTGCAACACACATACTAAGAGGCCTCAGAACAGCAGCCGATTTTGAATACGAAAGGGCTATTGCGCAAGTAAATAAAAAGATGTACAATAACATTGAAACCGTTTTTTTGCTTACATTGCCTGAGCATACGCCAATTAATTCATCGGTGGTGCGCGATATTTTAAAACACAATGGGGACATTAGCATGTTTATTCCTGAAAATATAAACATCAGAAAATTTTTGAGCGATGAGAAGCATTAACAGAAACATTATCACCATAGCTTTTTTGCTGCTTTGCACCATTTTACACGGTGCCGAAATTAAGTTTGTTGCACCCGAGTATGCCGGTGATGCTTTTAGCTTCTACGTAGTCCCCAACTTTCTGACCGAAAAGCAAGAGGTAATAGGCAATGCCGAAGTAGATGCCAACGGCAATTTTAGCTGCACTATCGACATTAACGAGCAACTACCGGTATATACCGAATTTGATGTTTATAAAGGGTGGATTGTATTGAACCCCGACGATGTAGTTGAAATAACCCTTCCGCCCAAAGAACAAAAAAAATCATCGAACCCCTACTTCAGGCCAAAAATGGTTCACTTTGGCATAAAAAACCCTTCGCCAGAAAACATTAACCTGCTAATAGTAAATTTCAACAGGCAATTTCAAATGCAAATGAGCCAAAACATGCAGCAGATTTTTTACCGCCGATCGGTTGAGACTGCTGTTCAGGTGGTTGAAACATTGCAAGCTCAATTTCCTGCAAGCGAAAATGCCTATTTCGAAGAATACAAAACCTACAAATATGCTTCGATAAAATACACAGCTCAGATTCAAGATCCCGCACCTGTTATCGAGGAGTACTTCAATAAAAAACCCATTTTATACACCCAGCCCGAATACAGCGAAATGTTCGACAAACTATTTTCGAAATACCTTCAATACGCAACCCAGCAGGTTAACGGGCAAAAAATTAGCGTATTGCTCAACTCTGGAGCATACGAACAGCTTATCGACTGGCTTACCATTGACATGATGTTCGACAAAGCATTGTCCGAAGCAATTATTATAAAAGGTATCAAACCCATTTTTTACTCGAAAAGGTTCAATACTGTAGGTCTTTTCAATATTCTACATAAAATAACCGAAACATCCGAAGTTGAAACACACCGGATTGCAGCCAACAAAATATTCAACGAGTTGGCCCGTACACAATACGGAACTATTGCACCCGAGCTCGATTTAGCCGACACCGAAGGCAACATTGTTAGCTGGGACGATTATGAGGGCAAATATGTTTACTTGTGTTTTACGCGTACTGATAACGAAAAATTTGCGCCACATAAAGCTTTAATCAAAGAATTTCAAATAAAATATAAAGACGATTTAGCTGTTGTAATTGTAATTGAAGACGACAAAATAGAAGAAAACAAAGAGATGATCAACAGCGATGGTTTCGAATGGACAATTTTAAGGGGAAGCACCCGTCGTGAAATATATGATTCATATAACGTTCGCATCTTACCAACGTACTTCCTCATCGACCCGCAAGGGCGAATGGCAGGTTCGCAGGCACCCTGGCCCGACGAAAATTTCGAAATGCAATTTGCCAATGTACTCAAAGCAACTCAGAATTAGAAAAAGACATAACAAAAAAAGGATGGCATCTGCCATCCTCTAAATCCTAACCAAACCTAATTCTATGAAAAATCTATTGCTTTACTAACGATACAAAGATACGACAATACTCTGTTAACGATTGAAAACCAATGTTAATTATTGTTAAGACTTGTCTCACATCATCAATATGTTAGCTATTTCTCAAAACACACTAATGCACATGGAAATAAAAGTCAAAAGTATTACCTTTGCTAACCGTTTTTGTTGAACATCAACACAACTATAAACGTTTACCCTTTTATAATTATGAATCTGCAATTAAAATCATAAACAAACAATCTTATTATGGCTACAAAGTACGTTTATACTTTTGGGAACGGTCAGGCCGAAGGAAGGGCTGACATGAAAAATCTGTTAGGAGGCAAAGGCGCCAACCTTGCCGAGATGAACTTAATTGGAGTTCCGGTACCTCCGGGCTTCACTATTACTACCGATACTTGTACTGTTTATAACCAAGTTGGTAAAGAAAAAGTGATCGAGCTAATTAAAGACCAAGTTGAAGATGCGATGAAATATGTTGAAAGCATCATGAACATGGGTTTTGGTTCGAAAGACAACCCCCTGTTGATGTCGGTACGCTCAGGTGCCCGAGTATCAATGCCAGGTATGATGGATACCGTATTGAACTTAGGCATGAACGACGAAGCCGTACTTGCAATCGCAAAAAAATCGGGCAACGAACGTTTTGCATGGGACTCGTACCGCCGTTTTGTTCAAATGTACGGTGATGTTGTTTTAGGCATGAAACCTGAATCGAAAGAAGACATCGACCCATTTGAAGAAATAATGGAAGAGGTTAAAGCTGCTAAAGGTGTTGAAAACGACAACGAACTCGACGTTAGCGACCTCAAAGAATTGGTGACAAAATTCAAAGCAGCTGTAAAAAAAGTTACCGGCCACGATTTCCCTGTAAATCCATGGGAACAACTTTGGGGAGCTGTAGCTGCCGTTTTCGATAGCTGGCAAAACCCACGTGCCAACTACTACCGTGCTATGAACCAAATACCCGAAGAATGGGGTACTGCCGTAAACGTACAAGCTATGGTTTTTGGCAACATGGGTCAAAACTCAGCCACTGGTGTTGCCTTTACTCGCGATGCAGCTACCGGAGAAAATGTTTTCAATGGTGAATACCTAATTGATGCTCAAGGTGAAGATGTTGTAGCAGGTGTTCGCACTCCTCAACAAATCACAAAAGAAGGGTCGTTACGTTGGGCTGTTTTAGCTGGTGTTTCGGAAGAAGAACGCAAAGCCAAATTCCCTTCGCTTGAAGAAGCTATGCCTGCTGCTTACAAAGAACTTGACGAAACCCAAGAAAAACTCGAAAAGTACTTCAAAGACATGCAAGACCTCGAGTTTACTATTCAAGACGGTAAACTATGGATGTTGCAAACCCGTAACGGAAAGCGAACTGCTGCTGCTATGGTAAAAATTGCAATGGACTTGCTCAAAGAAGGACTGATTGATGAAAAAACTGCTGTTTTACGTCAAGAGCCCAATAAACTCGACGAACTGTTGCACCCTGTTTTCGATAAAGAAGCAATCAAAAAGGCAAACGTTTTGGCCAAAGGCTTACCTGCATCGCCTGGTGCAGCCACCGGTCAGTTGGTATTCCACGCCGACGAAGCAGGCAAATTCCCTGTAACAATTCTGGCTCGTATCGAAACATCGCCCGAGGACCTCGAAGGAATGGATATCGCCAAAGGTATTCTTACAGCACGCGGTGGTATGACCTCGCACGCAGCCGTTGTTGCCCGCGGTATGGGCAAATGCTGTGTTTCAGGTGCCGGCGATTGCAAAATTGACGGCAAAGCCCGCACACTTACTGTAAAAGGCAAAAAATTTAACGAAGGCGACTGGATTTCGCTTAACGGTTCTACCGGTGAAGTTTATGAAGGTAAAATAGCCACAATCGACCCCGAGTTGAGCGGCGATTTTGGAAACATTATGGAACTGGCCGATAAGTACCGAACCATTGCAGTACGTACCAATGCCGAAACAGAACGCGACTGCCTTGTTGCTCGCAAATTTGGCGCTCAGGGTATTGGCCTTTGCCGTACCGAACACATGTTTTTCGAAGGTGAACGCCTCATTCGTATGCGCGAAATGATTTTGGCCGACGACGAAAGCGGACGCCGTGCTGCATTGGCTAAATTGTTGCCTATCCAAAGGCAAGACTTCAAAGACGTTTTCAAAGCTATGGCTGGGCTACCGGTAACTGTTCGTTTGCTCGACCCACCTTTGCACGAATTTGTACCTCACGAAGATGCCAACCAAAAAGAAATGGCCGATGAGATGGGTATTTCAGTTGATGTAGTTAAACAAAAAGTAGCCGACCTGCACGAGTTCAACCCAATGTTGGGTCACCGCGGATGCCGCTTGGGCAACACATATCCCGAAATTACCGAAATGCAAGCCCGTGCCATTATTGAAGCCGCACTCGATCTTAAAAAAGAAGGCGTTGATACCTTCCCTGAAATAATGATCCCGCTTATTGGCAACAAAAAAGAACTGAAGCTTCAGGAAGAAATTGTACGTACTACTATTGCTGAAGTTTTTGCCGAACGTGGCGAAAGCATTGAATACATGGTAGGCACAATGATTGAAGTACCACGCGCAGCAGTTACTGCCGATGAAGTTGCCGAAGTTGCCGAATTCTTCTCGTTTGGAACCAACGACCTCACCCAAATGACTCTTGGTTTCTCACGCGACGATGCCGGGAAATTCTTGCCAGTGTACATCCAAAAGGGTTTATTGAAAAACGATCCCTTCCAAGTACTTGATCAAGAAGGCGTTGGACAGCTGGTGAGAATGGGTATTGAAAAAGGACGTAGCACCAACCCTAAACTTAAAGTAGGTATTTGTGGCGAACATGGTGGCGAACCTAGCTCTGTTGAGTTTTGTGTTCATGCTGGCATGAACTATGTTTCGTGTTCACCATTCCGTGTACCTATTGCACGTTTAGCTGCTGCACAAGCCGCATTACGTTAATAAAACAATTTTCTGTTAAAATATCGGGGGCCGCCTTTAATGGTGGCTCCCGTTTTTTTAACCAACTGCATAAGCATAAAAATATATCATGCTTAATTTTTTTAGCTATTTTTGAGCTTTCATCAAACTGTCATTATAATATGAGCTTTATATATCCTTCGTTTTTGTGGGCTTTGTTGCTAATTACAATTCCAATTGTAATTCATTTACTGAATTTGAGAAAACACCAAACCGTGTATTTTTCAAATGTTAACCTGCTAAAAATTGTACGCAAGGAAACAAAACGCAAATCGAAGCTCAAACAATACCTGATACTTGCCTGCCGAATATTAATGATTGTGGCTATCGTTCTGGCATTTTCAAAGCCATATATTCCAAAAGGCGAAAGCGAAAAACAAATGGCCAATAATATAGTTGCCATTTATATCGACAATTCGTACAGCATGAACGCCGAAGGAACCGAAGGACGGGCAATTGAAAGCGCAAAGGAAAGGGCTTACGCAATTGTAAACGGCAGCCGGCCCGATACAAAATTTGCCCTACTCACCAATTCGCTAAGCGGGTTTCAAAACAGGTTCTTTTCAAAATCGGAAATATTGCGTTTGATTGCCGATGTTGAAGTAAGCCACAACTTTAATGAACTTAGCACCATACAACGCCGAATAATTAACCTTAGCAATAACTTTCTGCTCAAAACCAACAAAACAGCCTATATCATCTCCGATTTTCAGAAACACACAACCGACCTGCAAAATACTATACCCGACTCTACGTTAACCTACAACTTCGTTATAGTGCCTACCGGCAAAATTGCCAACCTGTACATCGACACTTGCTGGTTCAACACACCAACTCACCACCTGAACCAACTGGAAACCATTAACGTAAAAATAATAAACAAGTCTGATCAAGATTATTTTCAGGTACCAGTAAACTTGTTCATTAACGACACATTAAAATCATTGGCATCGATTGATATTGTTTCGGATGAAGAAAAAACAATCGAACTCCAATTTGCCAATCAGAGTGCAGGCATTCAAAGTGGTCGAATTGAAATTACCGACTACCCTATTACCCACGACAATGTTATTTATTTCACTTTCGAAGTTAAAGAAAAACAAAGAGCCCTGTTGATTCAATCGGCAAATAACAAGTTAAGCTTAAACATGGAAGCACTGTTTGCAACTGACAATTTTGTTGAACTCGACATTGAGCGGGCTGATCGGCTTCAAATTAGCACCTTAACCAATTATTCAACCCTATTTATTAACGAGTTACGCGAAATAAGCACCGGATTGAGCGATGAATTGACAAAATTCACTCAAAACGGCGGCACCTTGGTGCTTATTCCGGCACCAAGCATTGAAACAAACAGTTACAACTACCTATTAAACAAACTGAAAACCAATACAATTTACAATACCGACACCATTCAGCTGCCTATCGACAATGTTGTTTACACAAATATGTTATACAATGGCGTTTTTAAAGAAGACAACCAAGAAGTTGCCCTACCCGACATTAAATTACGTTACCGCTTCAATACCGATCCTCAACTAATCGACAATACTATTTTATCGTTTGCCGATAATTCAAAGGCCCTTTCGTCAACAAATGTTGAAAACGGTTTGGTTTACATTTTCAGTTTTCCGCTTTCCTTTGATGGGAATCAGTTCATCGACCATTTGCTGTTTATGCCAACCGTTTACAACATAGCGCTTCAATCGTCATACTTCCAGCAACTTTACTACACAATTGGAACCGATCATATTGTTGATATAAAAACAAGCGACAACATAAGCTCTCAAAACATTTACCTAAGAAATCAACAAACCGGGATTGAGCTATTGCCAAATATTATTCAGCAAAGAGGTACAATAACCCGAATGTCGGTTAATGGCGATCTTGATGCTGGCTTTTATTCAGTATTTTCAAATAATACAGAAATTGGAAAAATAGCTTTTAACTATATGTTAAAAGAATCGGAATTAAGCTATTACACCTCCGACGATTTACTGAAAATGGCCAACGATGCACAGATTAAAAACATTAACCTCATTGAAACCAACATCGAAAACATGGCAACTAAAATCGATGAAATTGACAATGGAATTCAGTTATGGCGCACGTTCATTCTTTTAGCTTTTGTGTTGCTAATAAGTGAAGCGCTAATTATAAGGTTTTGGAAATAAGTTCAAATTATTTTGAAATTGAATTTTCGGCTTCGATTTGTATTAACAAGCGTTCAAAATCATATTCCGAAACAACCCGATGTTTTTTGGTATCGAAAACTTTTTTAACAGGTATTTTTCTATTCACCTTTATTCTTAAGTCAAAAAAATCGGACAATG
>ERZ795048.3505-NODE-3505-length-11622-cov-5.986254_pt1 | contig 11622 bp, 9 predicted proteins | sample MGYA00375132_ERZ795048 | MGnify/ENA primary metagenome ERZ795048 (study PRJEB30177, sample SAMN05720225) | activated sludge metagenome | isolation source: Anaerobic digester | place: Hong Kong | collected 2014-12-17 ...
AACTGAATCAGGACGGAACGCTTTCCTCCGTAAACACGGGAAAAATTGCCGCGGTCTCCACCGAGGAAGCTGTCTCCATGGCTCAGGCGCTGATGGAGAAAGGAAAGACCTCCGGCTACGAGGGCAGCTACCGCTATCTCGCCTCGGAGACGAAGGACGGCACCTTGTATGTCTTTTTGGACTGCACGAGGGATCTCTCCTCCGTCCGGGAATTCCTCTCGACGAGCCTGCTTACCTCCCTCTGCGGGATTCTGGCGGTTTTCCTGTTGGTTTTCGCGCTCTCCCGGAAGGCCATCCGTCCGATCGCGGAGAGTTATGAAAAACAAAAACAGTTCATCACCAACGCCGGCCATGAGATCAAAACGCCGCTTGCCATCATCGACTCCTGCACGGAGGTCATCGAGATGGAACAGGGGAAGAGCAAGTGGACGGAGGGGATCCGCGGGCAGGTACACCGGCTTTCCGCCCTGACGCAGAGCCTCGTCGCCTTGGCAAGGATGGACGAGGGGCTCCCCGACCTCAAGATGGAAGAATTCTCTCTGTCCGACGCGGTGACGGAGACGCTGGAGCCGTTTGCGCTGCTGGCGGAGAACGGCGGCAGGCACTTTTCCTTGGAGATCCAGCCGGACATCCGCTATACGGGCAACGAGATGCTCCTCCGGCAGCTGTGTTCGATTCTGGCCGACAACGCCATCAAATATGCGCTCCCGGGCAGCGAGATCCGGTTTACATTAAAGAAAAAAGGAAAGCATCCCGTTCTCGTCAGCGAAAACGCCGCCGAGGGGCTCAAGGCCGGAGATCAGAGCATCCTTTTCGACCGCTTTTATCGCGGAGACGCCTCCCGCAGCAGCGAGACCGGCGGCTACGGAATCGGGCTTTCCATGGCGCAGTCCATCGTGACGGCCCACGGCGGAAAGATCGGCGCCGGAAGCGAAGACGGCTCCTCTCTGACGATCACCGTTCAGCTGTAAGCGCGAAACGCCTATATATGAAAAAATCCTTCTTCCGGAGAGACCGGCGGAAGGATTTTTTATGTTTTCCTATCGGAACAAGGAAAAAAGTTTCGCCGTACGAAAACCTCAAAAAATCCCTCATGGAACATGCAAAAAGTACCGCACGGAAGGGGCAGAGAAAAAACTCCGCCGCACGGAAGGGGCAGAGAGAACACTCTGTCTCAAGGAAAAGAAAAAGGCACCGGCCTTTCATGGCGAACGCGGCGGGTGTGTTTGATATTTCGGGAAAAACGCCGCCGGTCAAAAAAAATCCAATCATTTATTTTTGTTTTAAGTAAGCTTTAGGTTCCTCCGTTATGATGGGAACATCAGGTTAGGAGGAAAGACCTTATGAACAACAACATTTTTGAACGGCATGAACTGAAATTCCTAATCAATGAATGGCAGCGCCGCTTTTTAGAAGAGGCGCTCCGGGAGCGGATCGTTCCGGATCCGCACGGAGAGAGCACCGTCTGCAACGTCTATTATGATACTCCGGATTTCCGGCTGATCCGCACCTCGCTCGAAAAGCCGGTTTATAAAGAAAAACTCCGTCTGCGCAGTTACGGGCCGGTTCTTCCGGACGAACCCGTGTTTCTGGAACTCAAAAAGAAATACCGCGGTATCGTCTATAAGCGCAGGATCTCCGTCACGGAGCAGGAGGCGGTAGATTTTTTGAACGGCGCGGCGCCTCTTCCGGAGGAAAGCCAGATCGGCAGGGAGATCGATTATTTCGTACAGTTTTATCAGGATCTCGGGCCGGCGATGTACCTCAGCTATGACCGCGCGGCGTTTTTCTCCCGGGAGGACCCGGATCTCCGCGTGACGTTCGATAAGAAGATCCGTTGGCGTACCGAGGATCTCCGCCTTTCCGAGAAACCCGGCGGAGCTTCGATCCTTGCGCCCGGCCAGTCCCTGATGGAGATCAAGGCGGCCGACGCGATCCCGCTGTGGCTGGTCGATCTTCTGAATGAGGGCCGGATCCGCCAAATCTCCTTCTCAAAGTATGGAAGGGCGTACATGTCCATGCTGGAGGAAACTTACAAAGAAAGCAGAGGTGTTCTGTTTGCTTGACGCTATTTTTTCCGGAATTTCCGACACTTCGTCCGATCTCACGCTGGAAGGCTTCAGCCTCTGTATCGCGGCGGCTCTGATTCTGGGCGCCCTGTTGGCGCTTGTTTATACCTATAAATCCGTTTATACAAGGAGCTTCGCCGTCACGTTGGCCATGCTTCCGGCTATCGTCTCCGTCGTCATCATGATGGTCAACGGCAGTATCGGTACAGGCGTGGCGGTGGCGGGAACCTTTTCACTGGTCCGCTTTCGTTCCGTGCCGGGTACGGCCAAGGAGATCGGCTCGATCTTTCTGGCCATGGCCGTCGGTATCGCCTGCGGCATGGGCTATTTGGGTTTTGCGGTCCTGTTTGCCCTCGTCATGTGCGCGGTGAGTTTCTTCTACGCAAAATTGGGCTTTGGGGAGCGGAGAAACGCCGAACTTTGCAGGAAGCTGTGCGTCACCGTTCCGGAAGACCTCGATTACGGCGGCATCTTCGACGACCTGTTTACAAAATTTGCTTCCGAAGCAAGGCTCGTCAAGGTAAAGACGACCAACCTCGGCAGCCTCAATAAACTGACCTATGAAATTGTTCTGAAAGAGTCCGGCACGGAGAAAAAACTGATCGATCAGCTTCGCTGCCGAAACGGAAACCTTGAAGTCAGCTGCTCGATGCAGACGGCGGATTCTCAGGAACTTTAAAAACGGATGAACCGATCCGGGGAGGTGGCTCTTTTGGGCGCTGAACCAAAGAATGTCGCGGCGAAACGCTGCGGGAATCAAGGAGATTTTTTATGAAAAAGAAATGGACAGCTTTTTTTCTGGCGGCCCTGCTCTGTCTGAGCTGCACGGCCTGCCAGAGTGCGGAAGAGGACACCCCGTCGGAGTCCGCCTCCTCCGAGAGCACGGGGAGCTTTACCGACCAAGATTTTGAAGTGGGGTATTCCGACTATGTCACGGTCGCTCTTCAGGATGGGAACTCCTCCGCGGACGGTGACGGCGTGGAGATCGACGGAGATACCGTTACGATTACGGAAGAGGGCACCTATCTGTTGACAGGCTCCTTAAGCGACGGACAGATTTTGGTGGATGCCGGGAATTCTGCCGAGATTCAGCTCGTGCTTGACAACGTATCCGTCGCCTGCTCCGGCAGCGCGGCAATTTATGTCAAAAAGGCCGACAAGGTCTTTTTGACGATGGTCGAGGGGAGCAACAACAGTCTCACTTCTTCCGGTGAATTCGTACAGACGGACGACAACAATGTGGATGCGGCCGTCTTCTCGAAGGCGGACCTGACCATGAACGGAAACGGCACGCTGACGGTCGGCTGCGAGAGCGGACACGGCGTCGTCTCTAAAGACACGCTGAAGATTTCCGGCGGCACCTATGAGATCACCTCCGCTTCTCAGGGGCTCTCCGGCAAGGAGGGCGTCGAGATCGCGGACGGCGTCTTCGTCATCACCTCCGGCAAGGATGGTATCCATGCGGAAAACGACGAGGACGCCACGCTCGGCTCCATTTATATCGAAGATGGAACATTCACCATTACGGCCGACGGCGACGGCATGGATGCGTCGGGCACGCTGACCATTCTGGATGGCGACTTCACGATCACCACGGGCGGAGGCAGCGCCAACGCGAGCACCACCAACGGGCAGGAAAACGCCGCATGGGGTCAGTGGGGAGGCAATACGACAAACGCTTCCGATTCCACGGAGACGGAGACCTCCGCAAAGGGCCTGAAAGCGGATGTGAGCATCCTCATCAGCGGCGGTACTTTCACCATTGATTCGTCCGACGATGCGGTTCACACCAATGGGGATCTGAGCATCGCCAACGGCACCTTCGCAATCAGCTCCGGCGACGACGGCATGCACGCGGATGCCGAGCTCGCCGTCACCGACGGAACCATCGACATCACAAAGAGTTACGAAGGCCTCGAAGGCGCGGCGATCGACATTTCCGGCGGAACGATCTCTCTCGTTGCCTCGGATGACGGCCTCAACGCCGCGGGCGGAGCCGACAGCTCCAGCATCGGCGGCAGGGCCGGCCAGAACGGATTCGACACGGATACCTCGGCCTCCATCACGATCTCCGGCGGCAGTATAACGATCGACGCCTCCGGCGACGGCATCGACTCCAACGGGGATCTGACGGTCTCCGGCGGAACGATCTATGTCAGCGGCCCCACCGATTCCGGCAACGGCGCTCTGGACTATGCCGGCACCGGCACCATCACCGGCGGCGTGCTCATCGCGGCGGGCAGCACGGGCATGGCGCAGAATTTCGGCTCGGATTCCACGCAGGGCTCCATTCTTTATAATTTCTCTTCCGAACAGAGCGGCGGCACCTCCGTCACGCTGACGGACAGCAGCGGGAATGTCCTCGCGAGCTTCACGCCCGAAAAACAGTTCCAGTCCGTCGTCGTCAGCGCCCCGGGAATCGTGAGCGGCGGTACTTATACGCTGACGGTCGGCGGCGAGAGCGTGACGATTGAAATGACCGATACGATCTACAGCAACGCCTCCTCCAGCATGAACGGTGGGATGGGAGGCGGCCCCGGCGGCGGAACGACTCCGGGCAATAAGACGGCTCCGGGTGGGGGAACGCTTGACGGGACCTCTTCCGCTACGTCGACAGCCTGATGAATTTGATGAAAACAGCGGCCTGAACCGGAGGACGGCCGCTCTCCCATCCCGATCCGGTATGGACAGATGTCTTAGCCGGATGCTTGATCGGAGCCCGGTCTCTCCACAGGAATGAAATAAAGGCTGCGGCGGACCCCCGGACAGAGCGGGAGGGGGCGCGAGTTCTTAATAGAATCTAAATAAAAGACACCGGAAACGATCAGAGGATCGTCTCCGGTGTCTTTTTGTAAAAATAGATGATAAGGCTCTGAGATCGGCCTCGCGGTCGCGGATCAGATCATACAGATATACGGCGGCGCGCCGCTGATCAAAAGTAAAGAGAACACCGGTACGAAGTTGGATCATCCCTCTGCCGGAAAAGATGGCTTTCCGCTTATGAGGCCCGCCGTCACACCTTTACGATCTGATAGTAGACCTTCGCCGTCAGCGCATAGATGGCCGCATAAATTGCGGCGAATATGAGAAGAGCCCCGAGCGTGCACCATACACTTCCAATATACAAATAAACGGCATGAGCATGCGAACTTTATCTTACAACTTCGATTTGAAATCTTCGTAGCCGAAGGTTCTCAGGGTTTCGACGGAGCCGTCCGGTTTGAGCTTTGCGATGGCGGGCAGGTTCACGCCGTTAAAGAAATTGTTTTTGACCATCGTGTAGTGGGCCATATCGGTGAAGACCAGCAGGCTGCCGGGCCGCAGTTCTTGCGGGAACGAGTAGTCGCCGATCACGTCGTCGCCGAGGCAGGTGTTCCCTCCGAGGCGGTAGTCGTATGGATATTCGCCCGGAGCGCCCGCCCCGAGGATGTCCGGCCGGTAGCGTTCCTCCAATACCTGCGGCATATGGCAGGCGGCGGAGGCATCGGTCACGGCGATCTTAACTCCGTTCTGCACGATGTCCATGACGCGCGAAACGAGAAATCCGGTATTATAGGCGACGGCCTCGCCGGGCTCCAGATAGACCTGAACGCCGTAGGTTTCGGAGAACTTTCGGACGACCCGGATGAGCTCCTCCATGTCGTAATCCTCTTTTGTCAGAAAGTGTCCGCCGCCGAAATTGACCCATTTTACGCCGCGAAGGTAGTCTCCGAAATTTTCCTCGACCTTTGCGAGCGTTTTCTCGAAATCTTCGACGCCCTGTTCGCAGAGCGTATGGAAATGGATTCCGTCCACCTTGACATTCCGATCGAAATGTTCCGCCGTGACGCCGAAGCGGGAGCCGGCCGCGCAGGGATCGTACATCGGGTTTTGGCAGGTCGAGACCTCCGGGTTGATGCGGAGTCCGTATTCGATCTTCTTTTCGCAGGCGCGGATCTCCGGCAGAAATTTTTCGAGCTGCGTGTAGGAGTTAAAAACGATATGGCTGCAGCACGAGAGAATCTCGCCGAATTCCTCTTCGCGGTAGGCCGGCGCGTAGATATGGTTCTCTCCGGGGAAGAATTCCGCCGCGAGTTTCGCCTCAAACAGGGAGCTTGCCGCGGCGCCGGCGAGGTATTTTGCCATCAGGCCGTAGACCGCATACATCGAAAAGGCCTTTTGCGCGAGCAGGATTTTGCAGCCGCTTTCCTCTTCGATTCTTTTGCAGAACTCAAGATTCCGTATGAGCAGTTCCTCGTCGAGCACATAGCAGGGCGTGGGGAGGTTTTTAAACAGTTCCGGGTAGTTTTTCAATCCTTGTTCCTCTCCTGATCCGTCTCAAATCCCTTTCGGATAAAATTCGGGATGTCAAAGTATTGCGCCCGCAGTTCCGGGCTATAATATTCCACCTCGTCCGGCCGGATATGATGATGCGCGGTCCAGTCGGTCCCCTTGTTTTTGGTGATGACCACAAACATATAAAATCCGCCCACGATCATCGGGCAGGTGAAGATGACCGGTTTGTACGCAAGATCGTCCCGTTTCCGGAGGTAGCCCATCAGGTTGCGGTACTCCTCTTTCCCGGCGGAAAAGAGCGGCGCGCCGGTCTGTACGCAGAGGATGCCGGTGTCGGAGAGCGCCGCGATGCAGTTCTCATAAAATTCGTCCGAGTAGAGCACCTTTGCGGGTCCGACCGGGTCGCAGCTGTCGACCAGAATGCCGTCGAGGTTTTTCTGCCCCTTGATGTACTCAAATCCGTCGGCGACGACAACCTTGGCGCGCGGGTCATGCAGAGCCTCCACGGCCTCGGGTTCGTATTCCTCGGCGATCTCGATGATCTCGCAGGAGATATCGCAGAGAACGGCCTCCTCCACGTCGTATTTCAGCACCTGCTTCATCGTGAGGCCGGTGCCGCCGCCGATGATCAGAACCCGTTTCGGGTCCTTCTGGCAGTCGAGCGTGATATGGGCCATAATTTCATTGTAGAGGAATTCCGTGTTGACCGAGGACTGTACGATGTCGTCGATGACCAGCGTCTTTCCGAGGTCCTTGTGGCGAAAGATCATCACCTTCTGCCCACATTCGGCTTCCTGCTCATAAAGGATGTCGCCGATTTCGTACCCGAGCTTCATGGAATCGGATTCGTCTTCAAAAAACATCAGCTTTTCCTTTTGATTTTCCTCGTCGTAAATTTTCAGTATCATGGTTCGGCATCCTTTGCTTTTTATAATATAATTTATTTTTAAAAATAAACCGGCAGACATAACGGAAAAAGGAGCGGACATAGTTTTCAATATTCCGCGGCGCGAATCTTTCGCGGATACGGCGCCCGGACAAAGCGGGCGATTGACAGGTGGCCGTCCCGATATGTGCCCCGCAGGCCGCGGCAGGGAGCGCCGTTTGCAGCTTCGGGGTCATTTTTAGGAGTTCCTTTCAAAATTATATCCGTTTCTCCGGATGTTTTCAAGAAAAAGGTAAAAACAAGGTCATATGCCGCGGAAAACTCCGTCCCGGACAAAACTCCGCGCCGACGATTTTGTATATTAAGAATTCATCACACGAATAATAAAATAAAACGAATATGAAAGCCGCGGATGCGCAATGAGAGGCAATTTATGGACAACAACAAAAACAGGCTGAAAGACAGGCCCAAAAGTGATCCGGAGCTCAGAAAAATGAAACCTAAGGAGAATGCGGGCGTCGGTATCATAGAGGGCAGAAAAACGAAGCAGGATGACGGCGGACAGGAAAAAGAAATAGGGGACAAGGGATGAATACCATGCTTTGCAGCGTTTCTGGCATTCAAAATAAAGAAAATAAGACTCAGATCAAAAACGCATTAAATAAAATAGACGGGGTCAATAAAGTTGGAGTGAGTCTCACTACGGGGACAATAGAAATCCAATACAATGCCCCCGCAACGGAAAACGAGCTTAAAACCTGTATCGAGAACACCGGATTTAAAATTTTATATGAATAGAGGATTTTTATGGGAAATGACAACAAAATGAAAAGTACGGAGAACGGTAAAGACAAGGATCATTCATTTCGTTCAAAGCACATTAAGCACGACCCAAGCGCGGAAAGCGCAAGGGCTGTTTTCGGTTTGAAAGATCCCGACAAACCGGAAAAATAAGTATGCTTATGGCCGGAACGGGAAGAGAAGATTCAATGAACATAATAGGCATGAAAAAAGCGCCGCCCGGCAAGGACGACGCTTTTCTATTTTGGCCTTAAGCCAATGGCACCAACAATACGAACACGCGAGGCGTTACGATAATCGCAACCTTCGGTTCGGATAGGTGCATGATGGTGGAGACGTCCGGGCTCGAACCGGAGACCTCCTGCGTGTGAAGCAGGCGCTCTAACCTGCTGAGCTACGCCTCCGAGTGTGCTTTGCTATTATAGCACAACGAATTTGATTTTGTCCACAACAAAAAGAGAAAAAAACAAAAATCCGCAGGGTACGATTTTTTTGCGGCAGGAAAAAATTTATAATTCGTTCATGGCATTGCGGCGGTTTTGGAGTAAAATAATACACAACTGAAAAAAAGGGAGCGGATCGCTTTGATGATGCAAAGACTGCGGAATTTTATGTATGGAAGGAACGGCACCGACGGACTGGCGCTGACGTTTCTCGGGGCCGGCATCCTGTTGGGAATCCTCTATCGGTTTACGAACTGGATTCCGATCTATGCGGTCTCGCTTGCCTGTTATATTTACAGCATTTTTCGCACGTTTTCGCGCAACGTGAGCAAACGCCGGGCCGAAAACGCCAAATTCATGGGATTCTGGTGGAAACTCAAAAACCGGTGGGGCCTTCTTCGCTGCGACGCGGAGGAGCGCAGGGCTTACCGCCATTTTCAGTGCCCGAATTGCCGGCAGAAGATCCGCATCCCGCGCGGCAGGGGGAAAGTGGAGATCCGCTGCCCGAACTGCGGCACGTCCTTCGTCAAAAAGACCTGAGTCGGCATCTGACCCGGAATACAAAATTTTTCGTAAAAATCCCATAGTTTTTCGGCAGAGCGGCATCGCCTTTCGGACGGTGTCGCCCTGTCTTTTTCGTATGATCTGGCCGTTTCCCGGAGCATCGGCACGCGGATTCCGATAAAGGAAGGGAAAATGCAAATTCCACATATTTTTACAAAACACGGGGGAAGAAATTGACAAAATCTTTAATTATCTATATTATAAAGAAAGCCGCGGAACGATATTTCATTTCGCAGGATTTATATTAAGGAAGAACTCTGAGGAGGTTGCATAGATGATCGGAAGGATGCAAAAAAGAGCTTTGGCGGTCATATTGGCGCTGGTGATGGTTTTTGGCCAGACGCTCACGGGAGTGTTGACGCTGACAGCCGAGGCGGCCTCCGTAGACTTGACGAATTATTATGTGAATGATGTTGCAAATGCGTCGGACAGCGATACGCGAAACGGCATCACGCTTACCGTTTATGATACCGTTAATTGTATGCCGTATGCCAATTACTGTCTCGGATATACCGGTTTAAACGGTCTGTATATCGGAAGTGCATTGGGTGGGGAAGATACGGCTTTCCGGGCGACTTTTACAACAGGGTCGGTCTTTTCGGCGGCGTCCTTATCGATTTCCACTTATGCCACGACAAGCAATATAACCATAAAAGGATATAATTCCGTCGGCACTCCGGTTGGAGACGGGGTGACGCTTACTTCTGTAAATTCAGGCGAGCGGCGTATCGCCGATCTTAGCGCCGACGGTGATTTTTCATCCATTTCCACATTGGAAATCAGCTCGTCCAACAGTGACTTTATGATATACAGTCTGGATATCGGCTCTGCCAACACCGCGCCGACAGCCACAGACGTATCGGTCGGCGGTACGGCGAAAGTCGGGCAGACGCTGACCGGTAGTTATACATACGGCGATGCCGATAGCGACACCGAATCCGGTTCGATTTATAAATGGTATCGCGCGACGGATGCCTCCGGCACGGGCGCGGCGGCAATCAGCGGCGCAACATCCAACACCTATGATCTGACAAGCGACGATCTCGGCAAATATGTCTGTTTTGAGGTCACGCCTTCGGACGGGACGGACAGCGGCACAGCGGTGAAGAGCAGCTATACCGGGCCGGTGGCGGCTGCTCCGGATACGACTGCGCCGACCGTGACCGACAAAACCATCGCTGCATCCGATCTCACTGCGACGGGTGTGACGCTCAGCTGGAACAAGGCGACCGACGACACGAGCGCGCAGACGGCGCTGGAATACCTTGTCTATCAGTCCTCCAGTGACAATCTGGATACGGTGGAGCATATCGAAGCCAACGGTGCCGCCGTCGGCAGTTATGCGGCGGACATCGCTACAAAGGATGTCACGGATCTCACGACGGGCACGACTTATTATTTCAATGTGATTGTGAAGGATGAGGCCGGCAACAAAACCTGCTATACCGCGAACTCGGTGACGACGGAGGTTGGCCTTGAACTCGGCGCCGCAGTCTTCACCGGCGGCAAATATTCTTATCCGAATGCCGAGGTATCCGGCAGCGGCATCAAAACCCTCCTGATCAGTTTTTCCAAAAGCACGGCCGATGGAGACGAGATCGTTTTGCCGACCGCGCCGGCCGGATTCACGGTCTCCTCAACGTCGAACGACTACACGAAGCGGATCAACCTTGACGACGGCATCCTGACGAGCACGGTTCAGGAGTATCTGCGCGGCATTGGGTTTGCGATTGCGAGCGCTACTCAGACGGTGAGCATCACGATTACGACCGAAAGCATTACGGCGGATACGTTCTACTACGCCGCCACGGAACATTATTATCAGTTTATCCCGGCCGGTGAGTCGGGCGTTACTTGGACGGATGCCTATACCGCCGCCGAGGGTATGAGCTATATGGGCAGAACGGGCTATCTGGCTACCGTCATGAGCCTTGGAGAGGATACTTTCCTGAATTCTCTTTCCGACGGCAGCACAGGCTGGCTGGGCGGCACAATCCTGATGAACAGCGGGATCCGTGTGGACGCGGACGGCGCCGCAGCGGCTGATGGACGGTACTATTCCTTGTTTACTACGACGTCTTTTGTCAGTGACGGTTGGTACTGGGCCTGCGGACCGGAAATCGGTACCATCTTCTATAACGTGAATAGTATCAATCTTGTAGACGGGACGAACGAGGCGGAGAAAGCCAGCAACGCAGATGCTGACAACCCGGATACTTATTATAACTGGTCGAGGACCGGCGCATGCGAGCCAAATAATACATCAGGTGGTGAAAACTGCCTGACAACGCTGATGATTAGCGGGCGTACCGGAAGTCAGGGAACAAGCTTCACATGGAACGATATTGCCTACAACAATACGGACCAAAGCAGCGATTTTTCGGCCAAGGGCTATTTTGTGGAGTATGGCAATTTGCTCACGGGCGACAACGGCAGCGGCAGCGCGGCGTTTGCCTCTGCGAGCGGAGACCTTGTTTTCGTGAGTAGCGACGCGACGCTGAAAACCTCCTCCACGATAAAAGGAGAAACGGTGAGCCTCGGAACTCCGGCCGGTACGCTGGGTTCGGAGACGGCGGGCTCGGTG
>ERZ795048.3508-NODE-3508-length-11617-cov-5.909358_pt1 | contig 11617 bp, 9 predicted proteins | sample MGYA00375132_ERZ795048 | MGnify/ENA primary metagenome ERZ795048 (study PRJEB30177, sample SAMN05720225) | activated sludge metagenome | isolation source: Anaerobic digester | place: Hong Kong | collected 2014-12-17 ...
GAGTCTTGTCATAGCTTCTTCAGTAAAAGTGACCTTAGGTCTATTATGCTCTTCTTGTTGACGTTGAGCGGAGTGTTTGATCAGCAAAGGGATATCTTCCCGACGTTCTCTCAATGCTGGTAGATGTACCTGAATAAGGTTGATTCGGTAGAAGAGATCTTCACGAAATGTCTTTTGTTTGATCATCGTGGGTAAGTCTTCATTGGTCGCACACACAACACGCACATCAATTTTACGTTGTTTGCTATCGCCTAACACCTCATATGTTTGATCTTGTAATACTCGAAGCAATTTGACTTGGCAACTTAAGTCTAGTTCGCCAATTTCATCTAAAAAAATCGTTCCTTTGTCTGCGAGAGTAAATCGCCCAATACGGTCGCTAGATGCATCAGTAAATGCGCCCTTTTTGTGCCCGAACATTTCGCTCTCAAATAGAGATTGGGATATACCGCCTAGGTTGACTTTGACAAAGGCATTTTGAGCACGTTGGCTATTGCGATGAATGGCTTCAGCAATCAATTCTTTACCAGTGCCACTTTCACCAGTAATCAATACACTGGCATTTGTTTTGGCTACTCTTTCAATAATTTTTAAGACGTCTGTTATTGCTTGACTTTGACCTATAATAAAGGAACGGTCGAAGGGACTGATATCTGTTTTTTGGGGGGTGGGATTGTTTGTGGATTGAACTGTGGGAGATGAAGATAACTCCAATGCTGTTTCTATTTGCTGCATTAACTGTCTATTATCCCAAGGCTTAGTGATAAAATCGAACGCACCTAGTTTCATCCCTTGTACCGCAATGTCTATGCTTCCCCATGCGGTGATGAGGATGACAGGGGTCTGTGGGTGAATCGTTTTCATCTCTTGGAGAAGCCTTAGGCCTTCTTCGCCAGTAGTGGATAGAGAGTAGTTCATATCCATTAAAATGAGCTCGGGGCATTGTTCTTGAGCTATGAGCACAGCTTCACCTGGAGTAGCCGCTGTGGCTACTTCATATCCAGTGCGTGAAAGCATAAAATTTAAGGAGGAACGAATGGCTTTATCGTCGTCAATTATCAATATCATAGTACAAATATATAGAGTTTAGGTGAAAAAAGTAAATGATACTGTTATTTTTCAAAATTTAGAGGGACAGTTATTTCACAGTTATTGTGATAGTCCCACAAGGTTAGACTTCTCAATTCATAGTAATAGTACCAGTATTTGTACAATTCGTTTATATGTTTTTGACGGGCTTCGTCTTTGCTGGTTTGAGCGTCATTGAGGTCTAAAGTGTTTATTTTGCCAGCCAGAAAAGTTTGCACACTCGTTTGATAGCGTTGATGAGCTATGCTATCTGCTTGCATCGCTAAGTACAGTTGCTCGCTTTGATTGTTGAATTGTTGAACTAAAAGAAACACGTTTTGTTCAAATTCTTGTCTCTCTTGTTTAAGTTGGCTGGCTACTATTTTTTGGTTCCCTTGGGCTACTCGTACTTTCCCTTTGCGTTTCCCCCAGTCTAGTAAGGGTATGGAAACACCAATCTCAAAGATTTGGTTTTTCTTTAATCCTGTATAAGCCCTGTCAAAATCTTGTGTATGTCCAGTGTACCCAATACTTGCAAAGAGATTAATGTCTCGCATACTTCCTTTGGCCTGAGCGACTTTATAATCAGCCTCTAGCTGTCTTTTGCGGATGTTTTCAGCAAATGCATTGGCTGATTTTGCTCGAGCAAGTACTTCATCAAAATGCAATACTAGATTGGGAGCTTCTTTGGGAAGTATGGGTTTTAGTTCGGTGCTATCAGTTATATTTAAAAATGAACGCAATTTAAAAAGCGCACTTTTATGTTCGCTTTGCATTGAAGTGAGATGCGACGTGGCATTGATTGTGCTTAGTTTTAGTTGCAATAAATCATTGGTACTAATCTGCCCAATATGTTTTCTAGCTATAGCCACATCGTACAATTTTTTTGCATTGCGTAGATTCTGTTCTGCGATATGTACGTTTTCTTCAGAAAGCAATAAATTAAAAAACTGCTGGACTGCACTCACGGCCACTTCCTCGGTATCTGATATAAATTGGGCTTTGGCTTCTCTGTATTTTACTGGTTCTATTTTCCTTTGCCATTTTACGTCGTTGATACCAAATATGGGTTGAGACAGAGTTAAGCTAATGGGGACGGACATGTAATTTTCTTGTCCTTCTGCCCCCATTTGCTTGATATAGTCCAAGGAGGATTTAAGAGAGAGTGTACCGCCAGAAAACCATATTTTTTGTGTCATGGATAGTGCACTGTTGAGACCTAATGAGTTGCTTCTTACGTAGGTGTAATTTCCATTATCTTGCTGGTAGGCATTATATTGTTTTTGATAAGAAGGTAGGGTACCTTTAAGCGAACATTCTGGTAATAAGTCTGCTTTATATGTGCGGTATACCCAGTAGGCCGTTCTCATTTTATTGATCGCTACTGCTGCCTCTACACTTTGTAGGCGTGCTCTAGATATGACTTCCGTCAATGAGATAGAAGTCGAATCTATAGCTGGTGAGCAAGCTGCATGTGTTTTGCGTCCGCAAAGTGCAGCAAAGATCAGAAGTAGGTATGTAACTGGTTTGTTCATCTTGTCTATTTGATTTGTCTACCATCAAAAAAGCGGATGGTGCGATCTGTTTGTTTGGCTTGGAGTTCATTGTGGGTAACCATTATCACTGTACGGTTATCTTCTTCGTTAAATTGATGCAATAGGTCCATGATTTCTGTCCCCATCTTACTATCTAAGTTACCAGTTGGTTCATCGGCCAATAGAATCTTTGGATCTCCAATCATGGCACGAGCGATAGCTACGCGTTGGCATTGCCCACCAGATAACTGAGTAGGCATATGATGCATGCGGTGACTTAGACCGACTTTTTCTAGGATGGCTTTTGCTTTCTCTGTGCGTTCTTTGCTAGATAGGCCTTTGCGGTATAGGAGCGGCAGTTCCACATTATCTAAGATATTAAGAGAATGGATCAGATGAAAACTTTGGAAAATAAAGCCAAGATTTTGATTCCTAAATTTAGCTGCGGCTTTATCTCCTAGTGAAGTGATATTGACGTTGTCGATGATCAGTTCACCACTAGTGGGAGTGTCTAATAGTCCCATGATATTGAGTAGGGTGGATTTGCCACATCCAGATGGCCCCATAATGCTTAGAAATTCTCCTTTGTTTACATGGATATGTACATTCTCAAGTGCTTGAGTTTCTATTTCACTAGTGCGATAGACTTTGTTGATATTTTCTAGGGTAATCATATTTATTGTTTTAGAGTTATTGATATTGTTTATTGTGTCGGCTTATTCATCGTGTAGAACTTCTGCGGCTTGGATTTTGAAAGTGCTCCATGCAGATATTAGTACTCCACCAATAATGAGTAGACTCATTGTTATGATGGACAATACACTTGTGATAATTGTTGGGATGACTATCTCTTCGTGACTACTTAAATGCCCCGTCGTGATGTAATAGCCTATATACAAGATGATTAAGGGAAGAGTGCATAATAAGATGAAAAGCCCTTCATATATAAAGTTTAAAATAATATGTGCTTTGCTTGATCCTATAGCCATCAATAAACCAATCTCTTTGCGTCTTTGTGATGTGCGTAGCCAGAATGTACCAAGGATCCCGAGGAAAGCGCATACTAAGAGGAAGCTAACTAAGAATACTCTTTGTTTTATTTGTCGTACAAAGTACTCGTTTAGTCCTGCTTTTATGAGTGAAAAGCTGGTTGCAGAGTTTATATATAGTGGTGACGTGGAGATCAGAGCTTTGTTTTTATTTAGCCAATTTTCCATGTCTTGTTGCGTCATGTGTTGTTTCATGCGAAGGCATACCTGCACCGAATTGGAAGTAGCTCCTTCCGACTCGATAAATTCTGATAGATCTTTTTCCGTTATTACTTCGTAGCACCCATCCATGACTTCCTCGTAGTCAGAGTAACGAATATTTTCTGCTATTTGTAAGATAGGCATAGGTCCGTTGTCAAATCCAGTGACAAGCGTATCTATAATATTTGTGTGTCCTGCCATTTTCAGTGCCGTGGACTTTGTTGGAATGATATAGTGTTTTTCTATTGCAGGGATTTGGTCTGCTAGTGGACGCCCATGAATATCTTTGCAACGAAAAACACGCATGACATCTTTGTTATAGTATCTAATGAGTACTCCATGTACGTATTTCTTATTATTTAAAGAATCTTTGGCTAAATACATGCTGATATTACTATTATTGCTTGAGTAGGGCATCGAATTTACAGTTAGACCAATAGCATCTACAGCATTATCTTGACGGATGTTCTTCATGATTTGTGTGATGGCAGCATAATCTTGACTAAAATCTGGGTGCTCATCTATAGAGGTGGATACACTTCTACCGATGCGTAGACGCCAACAATTTTCGATGTTGGTACCAGTTGGCAGGGTGGATAGTTGGTAACTTTTGTATAAATCATTAAAAGCGACCCATATGATTGCCAGTACTATAAGGAGTTCTACGTACAACCATGTGTTTTGTTTGCGTTCGTTATATATGCGATGTAATAATTGTTTCCACATAATGTTTTAAGTTATAATGAGTTGACTATTGGGGTTTTACTCACTCTCCACGCTGGTATTGATGAACACAGAAAGTTTAGAAGAAAGCTAATAATTAAAGCAATGGCAATAGCTTCTATCTTTATCAATGACCAGATGCTAATGGTTGCTGAAGAATCTGGATGGAATATCAGAAAATCAATGATCAATGGAATGAGCAACCAAGCTAGTATAAGGCCGATTACACCACCAATACATGTGATGATGAGGTTTTCTCGCAATAGTAGAGAGATGATGTCACCAATTGATGCTCCGTAGGCTCTTCGTATACTGATTTCTGCTTCGCGCTTTTTGAATGAGGCAAAGATGAGTCCTAATAGGTTGACTGCTGGTACTAATAGGAATAACAATGCAAGACTGCCATACTTCTTGTAAAATGCAGATGGGTCTGTTGTGTGATTGGCCCATCCCTCAGGATTGTACATCATACCTGCTGCTGTATCAATGGTTCTGGGAGTTATAGTAAAAGGATAGGATTGTTCTACCTCTTTACATTTTGTGACAATTTCATTTTGGATTTTAGGGAAGTCTGCTTTGTTTTTGGCCAAAATCAAGACGCTAATGCCACCACCGATTCCTTGTGTCTCATCATTGGTGTTCATGACTATCTCTGATGTTGTGTATGGAATCCATATATCAGAGGATGAAACAAAATTGCCCATCGTGGCAGGTTCTACTATTCCTATCACTTTAAATGGTGTTTGGTCATTTAAAATTGTTTTGCCTACAGCGTTTTCAGCATGTCCCCATAGTTTGATGGCCATTTTGTTCGTAATTACAGCTATTGGACGTTTGTTGATGCAGTCATTTTCTGTAAAAGGACGCCCTTCGACAAAGTCGAATGAGAGGATCTTGAAATAATTCCCATCGACGTAAGCAACTGTGCTTGGTTTGTAAGAAGTTTTGCTTACTGAAGAGAATACTTTACTTTCGGATGCGATGAGTCCAACAAGTTCTGGAGTCTTTAATGGACGCCATATTTTACGTATGCCTTCTATGCCATAGTATGAATTGGTTGTAAAATCACCATTCCTAATTTGTACTGCACGAGCAATTAATGTGCGCTCTTTATTGACTTCTGGTGGTGTCGGATTGAGATAAATCTGTATCATCAGTTCAAGTAGCATGATACCCGCTACAGATAGTGCGCTACCTATAATGGTGAGCCCAAAGATGACTTTGTTCTTCTTTAGTTGAAAAAATGTTTGTTTGAATAAATGTTTCATATGTTGGAATATAATATTGTATTTCGATGTTTTACTACTTAATATAGATTGTTTTTCTATCTTCGAAATCATGCATGTCATTGATTGCTACTTGGTCATTAACTGCTAATCCCTTGATAACTTCAATGTATTTATAATTTGATTTGCCAAGAGTTACTTTTTTACGGTGCAGGCAGTTGTCCTTGTCTGCAATAAACATGGTGTATTCTCCTGGACCTTGATAGCTAGAAAAATAGTCTATGCGCTTAATATTGGTTTTTGTGTTGCTCATTATATTGATATCTGTTTTAAGGCCCGATTGTAGTTTGGGGTGATTAGCTTCTGCAAGGTGAACAGTAAAATGAATCATCCCATTTTTAGATAGTGGGGTTATGGATGTGACGCTTCCTGCTAGTTCTTCTTTATCTAAGCAGACTATAACTGGGCTATTAAGATGTATTTTATCAGCAAATGCATCTGCTATGGCTCCTTGTATTTTGTATTTTGAGAGATCTGAAATAACAGCTAGTTGTGTCCCTTGTTGCACGTTGGCGCCGATTTGTTCGTTTATGTATGTTAGATAGCCAGTGTGTGGAGCTTTGACTTTGGCTTGACTCAATGTGTGCTGCATAATTAGTATGTCTTTACATAACATGCTATAGCTTAATTGTTGAACCTGTTCTTCGGCCTGTGCGATGTCACATTCGTTTTTGTACTGTTCACGCATCTGTTGGAGTTCGAGTTCTCCTACCTGAACGCCCAAATGAGCTTGGGCTACATTTTCTTGAGTACCAGCACCAATACTGTCTAAATATTTCTCATTAAGCCATTTTACTTTTAAATGTTCTAATTTCATTCCAGCTACTTTGATTTGCATCTTTAAGTTTGCTTGCGTCGTTTGGTTGTTGACTTGTAGTTGATTAAGCTTTACTAAACGCATCTTTTTTTCATCAATCATTTGGTTGACTTTCGTTTCTGTGGCTTGTAAATCCAATTGCATAAGTGGCGTGCCTTCTTGCACTTTTTCTCCACCATGACAATATAACTTTGTGATACGTGAGTTGATTGGTGAGGCTATGATTTCTTCAAAGATAGGGCATACAGTTCCTGATGCGCTAATACTTACTTGCATATCTCCTTTGTCTACCTTGGATAACTTAACAAATCGCTTAGATATACTGGGGCGATAGACATGCAGTATGCCGATTGTGATGAAAGCTAATACAATGATAGGTAGCCCTATTTTGACTAGTTGGCGTAATTTCTCTTTTCGCTGTGTGCGTACTGGAATTTTCTTGTCCATAAATAGTGTTTTAATATAACTGCTATTTATAAAGTCAACTTGTGTGCCAGTGAAGAAATGTTCTGGTATTCAGGTTTTAAGACGTTTTTGTAAGGTGTACGATACGGGATAAATGTCCGAAAATGGACAAATCTTTGGTGTGGATATATAAGAAAAGTCCCCAATCCAAAAAGGATTGAGGACTTTTTTTGTACCCAGAGCCGGGATCGAACCGGCACGGATTGCTCCACTGGTGTTTGAGACCAGCGCGTCTACCGATTCCGCCATCTGGGCTGCTATTGTTTTCAATTGCGGTGCAAAGATACAGCTTTTATTTTAAGTTCCAAGAGAAATGAAGAGAAAAAAGAAAAAAATATTTATTACGGGGAATTTTGTTCATTTCTTGGGAGATTCAAAAGGAAAAGAGTAACTTTGCGTCTATAGGGGTGTTCAGTTTGTGTAAGGTTGAACAACCGCTTTTCCTTGAGAATATACCTTTTATTAGCTGTGAATAATATGCATACATCTGATTATTGTGTCATTCTTTGTGGTGGAATCGGAAGCCGATTCTGGCCTGTGAGTCGTGCCTCTTGCCCGAAGCATTTTATTGATTTATTGGGAGTGGGTCGCAGTATGATTCAATTGACTTATGATCGACTATCTAAGATCTTTCCTGTAGAGAATATCCATGTGGTAGCTGTTCAAGATTATGCAAGATTGGTTGAGGATCAATTACCAGATCTACCTAAGGAGAACTTGTTGTATGAGCCAGTGCCTCGAAAGACTGCGCCATGTATCGCACGAGCAGCTTTGCATATTGCAGCGCGCGATAAGCATGCGCGTTTGTTGGTAGCACCCGCTGATCATTTAATTTTACATGAAAATAATTTTTTGCATTCTGTAAAGCAAGCGATGGCATATTGTGTGCATCATGACTCCATCATTTCCCTTGGCTCACAAGCTACGCGTCCTAATACAACATATGGATATATTCAACGAGAATCTCCTGTGGATTCAGCCAACTTTCCTAATTTATACAGCACTCGTACATTTGTCGAAAAACCTATTGAGGAAATGGCACAAGCATTTGTGCAATCTAAAGAATTTTGTTGGAATACCGCTCATTTTGTTAGTCGTGTAGATACAATACTGAAGGCTTTTAATGTGCATTTGCCAGCGGTAATGAAAATACTGACCAAATCAATGGATACTTTTTGTTCTCCGAAAGAACAGGCTTATATAGATAAAGTATATCCTATGTTGCCTGCAGTATCCATAGATTATGGAGTCATGGAAAAAGTTGATAATGTTTTATTGTATCAAGGCGATTTTGGGTGGAGTAATTTGGCTTCATGGGATGCATTGCATCATGCCTTGCCTAAAGATGAACAGAATAATGCTAAGCATGGAGGACAAGCGCTAATGTTTAACAGTGCCAACTGTATGGTGGCTATGCCGCCAAATAAATTAGCCGTTGTTGACGGACTAGATAATTACATTGTGGCAGAAAAAGATGATGTTTTATTGATTTGTCCCAAAGGTGATCCAGATCGTGTACATCGGTATATGACTATTACACAGGTCAATTTTGGAGAGAAAGCAGATTAAAAAATAATGAAGCCATGTCATAGCGACATGGCTTCTTTTGTATCTCAATATGGGGGTATATGATTGCTGCTTATTTCATTGCTGATGCAATCTTATCTGCAATAGCTTGCATCTCTTCTTGAGGAAGTGACAGCTTGGGATTAGAAAAGAGCATATCTCCTTCTTTATTGATAGGGATCAGGTGGATGTGTGCGTGGGGCACTTCTAAGCCCATTACTGCTACACCAACTCGTGTGCATGGGATAACTGCACCGATGGCTTTGGCTACACGTTGAGCAAATTGATGTAGTTCTGCGGTTTCTTCGGCCGAAAGATCAAATATATAATCAATCTCACGTTTAGGAATAACTAGGGTATGTCCCTTAGTTAATGGACTTATGTCTAGGAAAGCGTAGCAGTTTTCAGTTTCTGCTACTTTATAGCTAGGAATTTCACCTGCTACGATTTTAGAGAAAATGGTTGCCATAATATTCTTTTTTATGAATGAAGTAGATGCAAAAGAGGCGATAGACCACATGTAGTCTATCGCCTTCTTTTACTTGATTGAAATATCTAATACTTCAAGCTTTATAGTTCCTTGTGGAATGGTGACATCAACAACCTCACCTACTTTTTTACCAAGTAGTCCCTTGGCAATAGGAGTACTGATTGCTAACTTACCTTGAGCAAGGTTGGCTTCGCTTTCTGATACCAATGTGTACTCCATTACTTTGTTGATGTTCAAGTTCTTAAATTTGACAGTTGTTAGAATCTGAACACAATCTGTGCTTAGTTGGCTTTCGTCAATGATAGATGCTTCCATCAAAGTCGCTTTTAACTGACCAATTTTAAGCTCAAGCATTCCTTGGGCTTCTTTGGCTGCGTCGTATTCAGCATTTTCACTCAAATCACCTTTGTCTCTTGCTTCAGCAATAGCAGCAGAGATTTTTGGGCGTTCTACTGATTCTAGTTGTTTAATTTCGTTGCGGAGCTTATCATAGCCCTCTTTTGTCATATATGCCATATCGGATACAATTTAGATTTATGTTGAAATAAATAATGTAAAAAAAGAATCCCAGTACGCAAGCGCACCGGAACTCCTTTGTGTTATGTAAGGGCAAAAATAGGCCTTTTCTATCATATAAACAAATAAAATGATGTGTTTTTTTTGATCGAGACCTTTTCTTGTCTGCTGATATTCAGAAGATTCTATAACTCCTTAAAGTAGCTCTTTTATTTCTTTTTCGATATCTCTTATTTCAATATCACGTTTTTTGATTTCCAATTTTTTATCCAATAAAAAGAATGTTGGAAGCTGACTCACATTGTAAGTACGAGCAATCGTAGAATGAGCTCCATATGGATCGCGCACACAAATCCATGGTAGATTATCGGCACTAGTACGCCAGAAATGGCGATCCTGATCATATGATATCTGATAGATTTCCAATCCTTTTTTGTGATATTGTTTGTATAAATCACGAAGAGCCAAAATGTGGGCTGGGGAGTTATCAGCTGCATATGCAGTGAAATCAAGTAGTACAACTTTTCCTTTTAGTGAAGATAATGCTATTGCATTGTTATCAATATCACGAAGCTCGATATCAATAAAACCTGTCTCATGTATTTTGTTGGCAGGAATGGTTAAAGTCTTATCAGTCTGATCTTGTTGCATCATCTCTTCTACACGTTTGTGCTTCATCGATTTGATGGCAATATTTACGAGATTTTTTGTGCGATCGGAATGGGGATGATCTAGCTGCATACTTGTTGCAACAGCTCGGAAGCAATTTAAGTCTCTTTTGTTGTTTGCTGGGTCAAACAACATAAATCCATTAACTTCTTGAAATAATGCGTAGTAAGAAGATATTACCTGAGGATGTGCAAATATATAATCTTTACTAATATGATTTTTATATTCAGTGATCAACTCGTTGATGGCTGCACTAAAATTGCTTTGTGATAGGTTCATTTCTTTAGCCACACGCAATGTACTATCCAGCTTTTGACGTAACTTCTCTTTTTCTTGATCAAGTTGTTGAATGCGTGTTGACTCTAAAGATCCTTTGACAGTATAACCAGATGTATAGTGTGATTTATTTGCTGAAACCTTGATAACTTCTGTTGAATCTATCGCCAAAAAAACACGTTGATTTCCTAAACGAAGTGCGTAAATTTCGGGATTTTGAGGGCGTCTACTCTTCAATGTGAAGAAACCTGCTTTGTTGAGTTTGACCGAGTCGCAGACTTCTGTTCCACTTACTTTAGTAGCATCTAGATAGAGAGTTTCTTCAGCTGCTCCTTTGATGTGTCCAGTCACTTCAAACTCATTTTGTGACTTACACGCAACAAATATTAAAAGTAAGGCGCTAAGATAAAATAATTGCTTCATTGACATATAGTTTTAAAGTAGAAACGGTTTAATTTTGCCACAAATATAGTTTAAATAGCCCATTTCTCGTACTGATTGTCACAAAAAAAAAGCTATAGGACAAATTTCCTCAACTTTATGGCTATATATAAGATGTATTGTGTATCTTTGCGCGGAAAATATGCAGATATTATTAAATAACAATTTTTTATGATTGACCCAATTGTTAAGACAATCGAGTTGCCAGATGGGAGAACCATCTCACTCGAAACAGGCAAATTGGCAAAGCAAGCCGATGGTTCTGTGATGCTCCGTATGGGAGACACAATGCTTTTGGCTACAGTTGTTGCCGCTAAAGATGCAGTGCCTGGTACAGATTTCATGCCGTTGCAGGTAGAGTATAAAGAGAAATATGCCGCATTTGGCCGTTTCCCAGGAGGATTTACAAAAAGAGAAGGCCGCGCGAACGACTATGAGATTTTGACTTGTCGATTGGTAGACCGTGCTCTTCGTCCACTATTCCCAGATGATTATCATGCTGAAGTGTATGTAAA
>ERZ795048.3510-NODE-3510-length-11603-cov-4.411327_pt1 | contig 11603 bp, 10 predicted proteins | sample MGYA00375132_ERZ795048 | MGnify/ENA primary metagenome ERZ795048 (study PRJEB30177, sample SAMN05720225) | activated sludge metagenome | isolation source: Anaerobic digester | place: Hong Kong | collected 2014-12-17 ...
TAGCCTGCTCCGAGGCAAGCTCGTGGACAAAATCTTCGTATTCCTCTTGCGCGGTTTTCGCTTTGTCCCGCGCGGTCTTCATCTCGCCGTTTGTTTCGCCACGCTCTACGGCGATACAGGTCGCAAGCGAAAGCGACAGGCTCGCATCCTGCATCTTCATGGCAAGCTTTGATTCTTTTGCGCGAATAGCGGCGCGTTTCTCCGTCTGTTTTCGATCGCGCGTCATTCGCACCTGCAGCCATACGACTAACAGGGCGAAAACGCCAGAGATGATTTCTGTTAAATAGTTCAAATTGATTTCCTCCCTTTATTACTCAAGCAGCAGCTTGCAGCGCCCACACTTGTGCCAGTACGCGCTGCTGCCCTGATTGATTCCCTCAAGCACGACGCCGACATCGCGGCCTTTGTCATGTATTACCTTGCCGGCGCCAAGATATAGCCCGATGTGCGTCTCGTCCTCAGCATTCGTGCTGCTGTTGCGGAACACAAAATCGCCGGAAATCAGTTCATTGCGGGCGACCTCGTCGCAGATCGACCATAGACCATCACAATCTCGGCGGTTATCCCAAATCCCCGTCTCACGCATGAGCCACGAGATAAAGCCAGAGCAGTCATGCCCAAGCAAGTCGGAAAACCCATATTTGTACTGTTTGTCCCGAAATGCGATCGCGCGCGCATACTCGTCGTCTTTCGCCTGGATCGCGCTGTCGGAAAGATTGGTCATGCCGCTGCCGCCCCAGACATACAGATCGCCGATCCGGGTCAGCGCCAGTGAACAGACCGCTTTCGCCTTGTCTGTGACCGTCGCTTTCGTGATCGGTTCCGCTTCCGTTGCCGTGTCGCCGAACAGTGCCGCCCACGTTTCCATTCCGACGACCCCGTCGACGGTCAGCCCGGCTTGCGTCTGAAATCGCTTCACAGCCTCCAGCGTGTCCGCACCAAACGTCTTTTTCGTCACCGTGGTGATGTGGTCGGCATAATAGCCGAGCTCCAACAGCTTCTGTTTGCAAAAAAGCACGTCCTCGCCGGACGTGCCTTTCTTTAAAATACGGGTAAATTCCATCTGTGTTCTCCTATTAATTATTTTCAAATCCGTCATGTTTTTCGATTGCTCTATTCATAAATGTCTGTTATGGTAAGAGTGTGGGATTTACATGGTCTTAACGCGTTGAAATTTTCCTTCCTCCCTTTCATTCACCACTTTGGCCATGCAATACTAAGGGCGCTCCGCGAGGGGCGCCCTAACTATTGAAATCCTTACCCTATGCTGTTCTCTCCCAGAAATTGCAGGTGATCTTTCATCACGCCCTTGTCGCTGGTTCAACTTGAATCTGCGATCCTTTAACAAAAGATCATGACTGCGACGACAGTACAGTTACAACAATAAGGCTCAATTCTTAAAAGCTTATATAGTTGTTTTGTTTTTCCTTACGGAATTGATACTGCGTAAACCTGCACCCCATCATAACCTACGTCTCCACTACCGTCCTTCCTATAAGTTATTTTCAATGTATGAGAGCCGGCAGTCAGGGTTTTCGAGATATACCTTGATACAACTGTTCCTCCAAGCTTGCCCGAAACATCCACATCGTCGATATAAACATATCCCCAGTCATAATTCGTGCTTTCCGTTTCACAGCCAACCCATATTCCGAAGTCACCGGCCCCGCTCGTAAATGTCCACGTCAGCTGCTTTGTCGTATTTGTAGCACCCTTTATTCGCAATGCAGTATTGAAATCTGTCGATACTGTAACCGCTACAATGCTCTTAGTCGCATCACCAAATAGCAGGTTATACAATGCCTCAGGCTTATACACATTAGTCCATGGGTAATTTGAGCCTACCAATGAGATCCGGTACCATTGAGCAGTAGGACCGTAATACGTAGCAAGGTACTGATAGCTGGCATTGTACATAAATACCGTCTGTCCATTTGTCGGATTGCTCGGCAGCTCTGTAACAACCCCTATGCCACCTCCGCCTCCGACAACAGTTACGAACTCAAGTCCACTAGCATCCGGCTTAACCGCCACAACTTTCGTCCCCTGGGCCAGATAGCTGTCCGGCGTATCCGACAGCGCTAAGAAGTCATGCGTGTGGTCTGTTTCCGAATAGACACCGGTATGCAAGTGTCCGACATTCGCCTTGCTAGCAAGCATTGCGTTCACTTCCGAATCGGAGTACCCGCCGCTGCTGGAAGGAGAAACGGACAGTACATCCGACCCGCTGTACTGCGACATCCGCTCCACTTTCTGGTTGAGTCGGATCTCGTGTTCCAGCATGGTGTCATGCAGTTCCAGCGTATAGGATAGTTCGCCGGTTTCGTCATCTTCGCTGACCGTGATGCCGCACACTCTCAGCACACCTTCAAAGCCAAGTTCGTCTGCGCCTTCCGGCGCGATGTTCCAGCCGATCCAGTCGCCGATCAGGTAGGACTCAAAGGGCTTCATGCGGTTGCCCTGATCATCTGAAAATCTGGTCACAGTTCCTTGGATGCCCCAGGCCGGGTACGCAACCCGATTCAGGTAGGCCTGCCCGTATTCGCTCAAGCCCTCCTGGATATTGCTCGCAGACAGATACCCCTCTCGCCGTCCATATACCGCCTGACTGGCTGAATGTGCGGCGACCGCTAGCAGTTTATCTCCGCCTTCGACGAGCACTTCGTTGACCAGGCCTTTTGCGTCGATCTGGTTTTCATGGCTGATCATCGCCTGCCCCGGCCGGTAAATCACGGCCTCATGCAAATCCTCGCCTTTGGTCTTATAGATTTTCAGCACGAGCTCAGGCGTCATCTCGATATCGAAGTATCCAAGCCCCTCGGTGAACTTCGTCGCAACCTCCAAAAGTGGCGTACCCACATGGAAGGACAGGCTGATGTTCTCTGAAAACACATTGCCCAGACTATCCTGATCATCCTCCCAGTCGACCGTCACGCCGACCAAGCCGCCTCTTGCCTGCGCTTCCAGAATCAGCGTTCTTAATACCTTGCTCGCGGTACCGACAAACGGCCTGTCTAACACAGGTATACCCATGTCCTCCGGATACACCACAGCCCAGCCGAGCATGGCGAGCACACCGCGCCCACTCACCTCAATGATCTGCTGTTCGCCAGAATCCACATAGTTGGGGTTTCTTGCTTCAATGATCCATTTGAAGAGCGGATTGCCGTCAAGCTTGACCAGCACCAGATTGTCGTCGGCGAGATATGTGCTGTTTCCGCCGACGGCATCGTATCGGCTGATTTTGAATCGTCCGCTGCCGGGGTTGTTGCGCACCATCTGAAACGCTTTACCCCAGGCGCCGTCCAGCTGCTTGACCAGTACGTTCGGATTGGCTCTGTCGCAAATGAAAAACTCGATGCCCACATCGTCGGTGGGTAACCCAGAATATACTTCAAAACCAATGTAGTTGCTCTCTTGAAGTACCGGCTCCGTTAACACAACCTTAATCGGTCCCGTTTCCGCAGCAAGCGGGAGCTGTAAGGTGATCTCCGTCCAGGACCATGCGAGTACGTTGCAGAGCATGGAATTGATATAGATGCAACCGCCGTAGCTTCTCAGGTACCGGTCGGTATTACCGACGTCCACCGTTGTGTGCGTATATCCAAATCCGCTGCCCTGTATGGTCAGCACACAGCCCGCCTGTCCTCTGGTCGCCGAGATCGAATCGATCCTCGGGAATGGTGGATCGTCGGTCACGCTCAGCTCGGTGTACAGCGACCTTGCTGCTTTTAACCTTCCAAACGCCCAGTTCTCCGGGAAGTAAAGCGCTCGCTCGCCTCTTGGCTTACCAAATCCGATGTTCTCGACAACGGAAAGCGCGCGTTGTTCTCTTTGCTTATTAAATTGCCGGTTCTCCACCAGCGTGAAAAAGCGCGGCAGCGGGAATGGACCGCCCATGAGGTTGAACGTGTTGGGTGTGCTCCAGCCGGTGTCGATTCCAAGGGTAGCATTGATCGCACGTGCGTGCCAGTAGAGGAAGCCGTCATATACATCGTACGGCTCGAATGTCGTCATTTCGCCGCACGGCAGCGCAGATACCGTATTCGAGCGGTAGTTCATCCCGCTGAACATCGTGGTACGGTCGATTTCAATCGTCAGATTCGCCGCCGCGGCCAGTACCAGCTGCATCTCCATGGAGCACAGAGACGGCGTAACCTCAGTGTCCGCCGTAGCCAGCTCCTGCTTAATCCACAGGTACTTGCCGGTCAGATCGTCGTTCTCGGCGATCACCGGGCATTGCGCACCGTTCGTTGCGGCGGAAAAGGAAGATGGTGGCGTTTCATTCGTCGTCAGCGCGCAGCCGATCGCGACACTCGTTCCGGCAGGCATGTCGCCCAGCGTCCACTGCAGGACTTCGTCGCCATATGCCGTCCCGCTTAATGCAATCGGGCCGACAACACGGTTTCCACTGGCATAGAAGTCAAAGCCATACGGAATGCCTTCCAGCAGCTCTACTTCGGAAACCGATGTGTCCGTCCCGCTCTGGTTCGAGCTGATGTTAACCCTATAGCAAAGATACGAAGCAGGACTTGCTACCGTAAACTCCTTGCGCTCGTTCATGCTCCAGGACGTTATACCGGACTGTGTATCCAGAACCGTCCAATCGGTTCCATTATTGCTGCCTTCGAACGTCCATGCTTTGGGGCTGTCGATCAGGTAGGAATCGTTTCTCGCGCGGATCGAATACCCAGAGACGATCTTCGCTGCAGGTAGCGTCACCGTAAGAATACCTGACGTCGCATTCACACCCCAACGGGTATCGCTGTTGTTGTCAAATGCACGCCAGCCCTCATATCCGGTTCCAAGATTTCCGCTGTCCGCTACCGTTACGCCATCCGTGGTTCCCGCCGTCATGAGCGGAACACAATCGGTTCCAGGCGCATATCCTTCCGGGGTGGAGTTGGGGTCTCGATCCAGCTGCAGGGCAAAGCCATCGTCATCTTTTGTCACGACGTGGGTGAACACGCCGGTTTCATCGAAGTCGGCTCTTGTCAGCTCTTCATACGTACGCACCCATTTCGCCGTCAAGGCTAGACTGTTGGTGATCGATTCGTTCTGCGGCGTGATCAATCGGATTCTGTCCGGCATGTTCCCTCCTCTTTACGACCAACTCCCGATCGTTACCTCAAACCTCGGTGCGCGGGGACCAAGCATCTGTGTAGGAGGCGGGATCGTATTTTTGATCAGTATGCTGTTGCTTACCCCTTGCGGGGCAAGCGAGGTAATCGTCGCTCCCGTCACCCAAGTCGTGCCTTCGTCCAAGCTGAACGTGAAGTCGACGTCGATCAACGAAAGCGTTAGGTTGTTGGCGATCTTCGTCGTGCTACTGTTAAATAGCTTGATTCGGTGCGTTACCGTCGTGCCTTCCGGCCGGTCACCAAAATCAAGGTCCCGGATGAACTCAGGATCGCCCGAAGCGTCGTCGTCCAGAAACAGGATGTCGTCTGGTACTTCACCTTCCGCTTTGACGCCATAGATGTGCAGCGCATAGATATGTACTCGCGAATAATCTCCGTTTACATACGGCGCAAAATAGCGAATGCGCAGTACTTTGATCGCTTCTGAAAAGATGCACGGCTGAATGCTATCCCTCCACACGTCGTTATCGATCATATTGGGCGGTATGGCACCACTCGGCAGTGTCGCATTGATCCAGGTGCCGTCTAGGCCGTTGGTGCTATCTACACTTCCGGCAACGTTAATCGAGCATCCGCTGCTATTGCCCGCATTGACTTTGTGTATCATTCCAAGTCCGGATATCACATATCGTTCGGGAAGAAACACCCAGACGGTTTTTAATGCCTCTCCCATGCATATATCTTTTGAGAGCACCGCGTTGGTGTTTCCGATCCCATTTAGAAGCGCCATCTGTTTCGTCGTCAATGCAGTCGTGATCTCGTTGATTTCATTCCCGTAGTAGACCGAACCGCCTCCTACGTCATATTCAAATCTTCGTCCGGGTAAGGTTGGGTAGGACATACTTGATTCCTCCTCTAAAAGAATGCAGGGTAATAGGAAAGCGAGATCTTGCCGCCGATCACGTCCGTTTCCAATTCCATGCTGTTGTCTGCGGCATCCAGAATCATCCAGTAGGCGTCGCCACCGTGTTTGACAATTGAGATCATGCTGTCTTCGTCCTGCTGGCAGGTAAAATGTTTCGTATCCAGAACTACGGATTTGCCGTCTGGGATCGTACCAACGTACTGAATCCAGACGTTGTTGTTCCGATTCCTCAGAACCGGATTGCTCAGTGGACCTTCCAGCGTGATCACCATATCCGTTGTCGGCGCGGAGCCATCGTTGGTGTGCGTCCATATATGAGGAGAAGTCGACACCATCCTGACATCTGCGGTATTTTCTGTTCCGTAGAAGAACGGATCGGGCAGTTCTAGCTCCAATGCGAACTTTGCATATCCCGGGTTCTTTCGGACGAATTGGATCTCCGAGCAAAGCTCCGCTTGTGCCATTCGCGTTTCCCCGCTTCTCAGAATCCGAACGAGGGTATGAAGCCCCGGTTTCCCGATGGCCGTCAGGAACGTGTCGATGTGATCGTCGAGGTCGGCCCGATCCGTACCCTTGATCCACATGGAGAGGACAACTTTCCTGCTGTCAAAGCGTTTCTTGATCCAGCGGTTCCCGTGCTGAAACGGTACCCGCAGATCGTTGCCACGGAACTTGGGAATCCCGATCCCTTCGATGACGGCTTCCACGTCCCATTTCCCACGTGAGCTCAATGAGAAACCGTTGAATGTCCAATTCTCAGGCAAGTATACACACCTCCTCTACGCCAGTCCGTACGAATGCTTCAGCAGCGTCGTTCGGATGCTGCCCGACGCCGGTTCTGGCCTGGGATTGTTGATCACGATTTCATATTTGTTTTCCACGTTTCCAGCCTGCGTCGTAGACCCGGATGTATTTGTGGAGACTGGTGATTTCACGACCGCACCGACGTCGATATTCAGTCCGTCGAACTTGGTCGGAATCGCACGTTTCATTTCCTCCTCGACGGATCGCATGGCGTCGGTAAATCCAACGCCTAACCCGAGACCCATGTTCTCGCCGATGCCCGCGAACACGGTCGAGGGGCTGTGGATGCCGAGTACGCTCTTGGCCCCGTTGATCACGCTGCGGAAGAGACTCCCGATCTTGTCCTGGATCCATTGGCCCATGGACTGGATCCCTTGCCAGAGTCCCTGCACGATATTCTTACCGATGTTCACAACCGAAGCGATCGCTTTGGAGACGCCGTTCACGATTGAAGAGACGACCCTCGGCATATTCGAAGACAGCTGCGGGATCGAACCGACGATGCCCTGGATCAGCGCCATGATCACCCGCACGCCGGCGGAGAGGATCTGCGGGAGGTTTTCGATCAGGCACGTCACGATCGCCGTGATCAGCTGCGGCATTGCCTCGATGAGTACGGGCAGCGCGTTGATGATTCCTTCGATCAAGCCGAGCAGGATCGACATGCCCGCTTCGATTACTTGATCGATGTTCCCCAGCAGTGATGCGACGATCAGCACGACCGCTTGTACGATCGCAGGGATCAGCTCGGGCAGCGCTTTCCCGATCCCGTTCACCAGCGCCAGGATCAGCTGAGCCGCCGTACTGACCAGCAGCGGCAGATTATCGACGAGCGCCCAGATGATCGTCATGACGGCGTCGACCGCGACCGGGATCAGTTCAGGCAACAGCTTGATCAGCATACCGAGCAACTGCTTGAAGATAGACGTCACGGTCGTCAGGATCGTGGGCAAGAGCGTTGACATCTCTGAAAACACTGCGCCCAGCGCCTCCGGCAGCGCTTTGACGATGTTCTCCAACACGGGTGTGATATTGGTCATGACGGTCTTAAACGCGTCGATCATATTCCTCGTCAATGCACGTGTGTCCGCTTCGGCATTGCCAAGTCCGGCAACCCAAGACTGCGCTGCTGCTTTCAGCATGCCAATGGAGCCCGTGATCGTCTGGGACGATTCGCGCGCAAAGTTGCCGGCATACTGTTCCGTGTTCTCAAAGAACATCTGCATGGCGATTTCGGCTTTTTGCGCCTGCGTTGCCGAGCTCCAGGCAAAGTCCAACCCTTTGGCCACGGCATATGCCTGAATGCTGGTTGCGTTCATGGCGACGCCAAGGTTGTCCATCATGGTGAAGTTGCCCTTGGCAGCGCCTGTGACGGCTTCCAATGCCGCCGATGTTTCAATACCCATGACGGATGCCATATCCGCTGCGCGTTGCATTGCTTTTTCTGTCAGCGCAAGACTCGTTTGCTGATCGACGCCGACGCCTTGAAACAGCGCGCCCATCTTATTGGCGGTGGCAAGATATTCGCTCTGCGAAACACCGAGGTTTCTATATGCGTCCTCGCCCGTCTTCTGAATGGAAGCGGCATATTCACCGAACACGGCCTCCGAGCCGCCGAGATTCTGCTCGAGCTGACCGAATTGTTCTACAACCGCTTTGCCGAGCTTATATACAGCAGCACCGGCTGCAACCAGAACGGTGCCCATGGCAATGCCGACGCTCTTGAGCACGCTGCCGAGCTTTTCAAAACGCGCTCTGGCACGCTCGGCCTGGTCCGCGGTGTCTTCGACCTCGTCGCCAAACCCATCCGCTTTCTTTTCGGCGGTCTGAAACTCATCGCCAACGCCATCGATGGCCTTCTCGTTGTTCTTCAGCTCGCGCTCCATGTTATTGAGCTCGGCTTCCGCATTGTTCAGCTGCACCGTCCACTGCTGCGTCCTGCGGTCATTTTCACCGAACGATTCCGCGGAATTCTCTAGTGCCTTACGCAGCAGTTCGATCTTGTCCTTCTGTTCGGAGATCTGACGCGTCAGCACGCCATTCCGGGCGGTGAGTGCGGACACGCCGCGATCCTGTTTGTCGAACTGCGATTCGACGAGCTTCATCTCGGAGCCGAGCACTTTGAACTGCTGGTTGATGTCTTTCAACGCGGCCCGAAACTCACGTTCGCCCTCGATGCCAATTTTCAGGCCAAAATCGTCCGCCATGTGCTCAACTCCTTTCAAAAAAGTGCGCAAAAAAAACGACCCGTAGGTCGTTCTGATGAAATTTATGTTGTCAGATCTCGATCGTCTGGAGAATTCGGAGTGCTTCTTTATATTTTACCGCTCGTAGTATGTCTTCCGGAGTTGCTCTGCTTAGCCGGGATAAGTCCGAATTGTGCTTTAAATCTTCTATTTTTACTGCGCTGGCAATGGGATCGATTCGTATTTTTTTCACATACTCCAGATATGGAACCGATTCATCATGGCACAGTAGCTTCAGCGCTGCAATTTGTGGATCCGAGAACCCCCATTGGCGCAGATCGTCCACTGTGACTTCGGTATCTTCCAGCACGTCATGAAGAAGCGCGACCACACATTCGTCTTCTGTTTTCATCTGCTCCGCCACATGCAGGGGGTGCGTGATATAAGGCAGCCCGCCTTTATCGTACTGACCCCGATGCGCGTCAAACGCAAGCTGGATTGCAAGTTTCACCATTGGTGTATAAATCATTTTCCTGGCTCTTTTCTGTAGATTAAACTCCGCTCGGAACAACATGATCAATATAGCACTCTTGCTTTTGCTTTGCAATTCCATGGTACTGCTTATACACCTCCCACTGGTCGAGCAGAGCGCCAAGCGGCATGAGCCAGACTTCGCGCTCCGATCGGCCCAGCAGGGTTACCCCATAAAAAAGCAACCGGGTGAACGTTTCCTCATCGCTCACCCGGCCGACGCGTTTTTTTCCGGCTCCGGCTCGCTTTCCACATATCGCTTGGTGCCCCGGAACATCGATTCCATGATCGCGTCCTTGTACGCAGCCAAGTCGTGCGGTGAAGTCAGCAACTCGATCGTTTCCTCTGTCAGCGAGTCCCGCTTCTCTTCCGGATGCTGGAAATTGTGTATCAGGATACTCTGATTCGCCAGCAGCGCGATCAGCCAGATCAGCTCGTCCAACGCATTTTCAAAGTTCTCCGCTTTCATGAGCTTGTCGCCGAGGCTCGCCAGCCCGCCATAGCGCTTCGCGATCTGTTTGGTTGCGCCAGTGGTCAAAACCAGTTCATATGCCTTACCGCCGATCGTGATCTCCGCAGCGCGTTCATTCTCCATATGCCGCCTCCATTATTCCACCGGCGCTGCAAACGTCGGCTCATACACCGCCGTATACCACCCGGTGATCGTTTCCGCCGCTACGCCCGCGTCATCCTCGTTGACTTCACACTTCCACGGATGCTTGCCCTGTCCGTCGAGCTTATTGCGCCGGAAAATGGTACCTTCGACCGTCGGCGTGTTGAAGCTAATGCTGTCGCCCTTCGTGGCGAGGTTTGTCGCCGGGATGCCGAAGATCACGCGATAAACCCAGAAATACCGGTACTTGCCGTTGCTTTTCTTCGCCCGAAAGCCCACCGCAACGGGCGACGGCATACCTTCGCCCTGCGAAATCACCACGCCGTTGTCATCGATCACCGCGCCGACCAGGTCGCCGGCGACCGCCGCGCCGATGTCGTTAATACCGAGCGAGAGTTTTCCGCTTTTAAATTCCTTCACGACTTCAGCCGCAGAATCATCGGCAAACAGCGTCGCTTCGTTCAGTTCAATCTCCAGATCCGCGGAGATCGCCTTTGCCAGCAGCTGCGGTGTGCCATATGTTTCATCTCCGGCAGTATCTTCCGTAATCTTAGAATAATACAGCCGGTCCAAACCAACAGTGGCCATTTATGTTTCCTCTCTTTCTTGCATTACATCAACAGAATAATGGTGGTAACCTGTATCAGCCTCATGCTCGATATACCGACGATCGGTTACCACAAACCCTGCCGTCAGCAGCATGCGGACAAGCAGGTCTTTTTGTTGCGTATAGTTCCTCTTCGAAAAAAATGACAGCCGCGCTTCTTCGATGTTCATGCCTGGTGCATCATCCGAGAACAGCGCGAAGTGCTCCGAGATTGGCGTGATCACAACATACTCGTCCGGCACGGTGCCGGAGAAAACGCCGGCCTCCACGGGAAGTCCGGCGCTTTCCACGATCGTATTCAATTCTTCCAGCATACTCACGGGAGATTCAGCTCCTCCTTAAGTACGGATTGCATTGCCTCAATACAAGGGTTCTGGCTTGAGGACTTTGTCCGTTTCAGAAACGGCTTCGGCGGTTGGCCAGACTTCCCGTATTCGATCAGGTTCGCAAGCATTGCGTTGTTCGCGTCGCCACGATTTTCATCAAAACCGACCTTGACGTCGTAATTACCCTCGTCGTTCACCTTGACAGGAGAAACGCCCAATGCCGCCAGCAGCTTGCCGGTGGAGCGGGATTTATACTTCGTACCCCGACCGATCGACGCATGCAGGTTTGCCTGCATTTTCTCAAATACAACCTTGCCGCCGGCTTCAAGCGCTTTCGGAATCGCACGATCAGTTTTTTCTGCCGCCTTTACCAACTGATCCATTAAGGCCGTCGGCATTTTGATAGTGACTTTAGCCATGCGTTGCCTCTATTCTTTTCGCCAGAACTTCGAGATACATCCCGCGCCCTTTCACGTCCTCGACCGACGTGATTTCATACCGCTCGCCGTCGCACAGGATCACATGCGCTG
>ERZ795048.3513-NODE-3513-length-11592-cov-12.911155_pt1 | contig 11592 bp, 9 predicted proteins | sample MGYA00375132_ERZ795048 | MGnify/ENA primary metagenome ERZ795048 (study PRJEB30177, sample SAMN05720225) | activated sludge metagenome | isolation source: Anaerobic digester | place: Hong Kong | collected 2014-12-17 ...
GAGGTCTATTCTCTGCATCACTGAATATTCTGATTGCCTGGACAATAGGACAGATGCTGGATATCGCTATAGGAGGTAAATGGAGTGAAGCCATTACTTTCATTATTCTGATTTCCGTCTTTGTGCTTGGCAGAAGCTTTATTGGCTATACCAACTCGCTTACAAGCTATAATTATGAGGCACAGGCGGGATATGTTATGCGCTGTTCAGCCATGGATAAAATCAATGCTCTGCCAATAGGGTATTTCGAGTCCAAACATACTGGAACTGTTATTTCACGTATGATGAACGATATTGATAAGATGCAGGAGTTTCTACCGAATTCTGTTGCTGGTATTTGGAGCCATACTCCAGTAAATATGATTTTTGGGCTGACGCTTCTGTTCCTTATTGACTGGCGGCTGACATTGATTGTGGTCAGTATCGTAATGATAACGACTTTTATACTGAGCAGAATTTCTGTACCTCTAGTTAAGTTTACTGATGCAGAACAGGAAAGCAAAGTTAAATACAATGCTTATCTTCGTGATTTCATAGAAGGAAATGACATTTATAAAATATATGGAATGAAAAGGACTCACGGAAAAAAGTTCGAGTCCGCTGTTGACGAACAGTTTGAATGCAGTAAAAAGATCAACCGTCAGAAAAGCAAGATGAATGCTATTACTGGAATAAACTATTATCTGCCATGGGTCCTGTCTTATGTTATTGGCAGTTTTTTTGTTGCCAAAGGGGATATTACTATCGGTGCTTTATACTCTTTTGCAGCAATTCTTCCCAATGTAACTAAAGTTGCATGGCAGATAGGTAACAATTTAGCTGCTATGGTTGAGACAAGCGGAATAGCCAAACACTATTTTGAACTTATAGATCAGCCTGATGAACGAAAGAACGGACAAGATTTCAGTTCAGTAAACAATAATACGATAGAGTTTGATTCTGTAAGTTATTCTTATTCTTCCGGATTAAGCATCCTCTCTGGATGCTCTTTTATAGTTTCGGCAGCTTCTACGGTTGCGTTAGTAGGGGGCAGCGGAAGCGGGAAAACGACAATATTCAAATTAATTTGCGGATATTACGAGGAATACCATGGAGATGTAAAAATATGCGGGTATCCGTTAAGAGAATGGAATCTGCATGCTTTACGTAGCAGTATTACATATATGAGTCAGGAGAGTTATCTTTTTGATGATACAATAATGGAGAATATAAGGAATGGCCGTCCTGAAGCTACGGATAATGAGGTCATTGACGCTGCGAAAGCAGCATATGCTGACGAATTCATAATGCAGACAGTGAACGGATATAACACGGTTTTAGGTGAGCGGGGTATAATGCTTTCAGGCGGGCAGCGACAGCGTATTGCTATTGCAAGAGCCATGTTGCGAAACACGCCTATAATACTGCTTGATGAACCGACTTCTTCATTGGATACCCGTTCTGAATACCATGTCCAGCTGGCACTGCAGAATCTGACAAAGGACAGGACTGTTTTCGTCATAGCGCATCGTCTTTCCACTATTGAAAAGGCAGATACTATACTTGTACTGGAGAACGGAAGAATTATTGAGCAGGGACCGCATTTAGAACTTGTTAAGCGAAATGGCCGCTACAAAGAACTGTATTCAGCCCAAATTGCAGAGGTGAATGCAAATGAAACGCAATTTCTTCAAGGATTTCATGCGATTTTCTAAACTTTGCGGCAGTAAGAGCAGAAGACTTCTTGTAATAGGTATCTTAGATGGATTAGTAAATGGGGCATTGGGAACGATTTTTCAGGCTCAGGCGCTTAGATATATAATTGCGTATTTCATTAAAAAGCAATCCGATGCTTTAAGTAAGGCATTTGTTATGATTGGTTTTACAATGCTTGTAGGTTTTGTATTTCGTCCGCTTATAAATTACTACAGTCAGGTCACTATCAGTAAGATTACGGCTTTGTTACGTATGCGTCTGTATAAGCATCTTACACAACTGCCCACATCATATTTTACTGGTACTCACAGCGGTGATATTGCAGCCCGTATCAACGGAGATGTCGAAGCGTTTGCATGGGCCTGCAATACTTTACTGAACTTTTTAGGTGCAGTTATTCCTGCTTTCGTGTTAATGCCGTATCTGCTGACACTGGATATGCGGATGGCACTGATTATTGGAGTAGTCGGACTGTTGTTTTTGATACTTACAGCTAAGGTTATTGAACCTCTTAGAAAGCGACAAAGGAAGATACGCACTGAGATTTCAAATATGTCAGTTTCTGCTGCTGATGGTATTATGGGTTTTCAGGTGATAAAAAGTAATAATCTTGAGGAACAGTACTCTAATAAATTCAAGTCTCATGCGGAAAAACTTTTGGATACTCAAAAGGATTTCGGGAAAGTAAATGCAATTGTGGGATTTTTCAATATATTCATATGGTGTGCAGGAGAGGCATTTATTGCAATATTCGGTTTGGTATTCGTATTAAAAGGCACCCTCGCTGTAACGAATCTTGCCGCTTTGGTATCAGCAGGCCGGAGTATAATAGGTATCTTTACTGATTTTTCATCTTTGCCAATACAGTTGCAGCAGGCTTTTGCCGGTGTTGACAGAGTATATGAACTTTGTGATATATTACCAGAGGCTGAGCGATATCTGATTAACGGCAATCGATCAGAATGCGGAATCTGTGTTAAGAACCTGAGTTTTTCATATAACAATAAAACTTTAGTACTGGATAATATCAGTATATATGCTCAAAAGGGTGAAAGTATAGCATTAGTTGGTGATAGCGGAAGCGGGAAGACGACACTTATTAAAATTCTTGCAGGTTTATACAGGATTGATGATGGGGAAATCACAGTGCTAAACCGTCCACTTAGTGATTACACGCTTGATGAATACCGTGCAAAAATAGCATATGTCCCGCAGAATGCATATATCTTTGATGGGAGTATAGCGGAAAATATATGTTATGGCAGAGAAGGAGCATTATTAGACGAGGTTAAGCTTGCAGCACGAAAAGCTAATGCCGAATTATTCATTATGCAAAAACCTGCACAGTATGAAACCCAGGTCGGAGAACGCGGAATCCAGCTTTCTGGCGGAGAACGTCAAAGAATTGCTATTGCTCGCGCTATACTTAAGAATTCCGAGATTCTGTTACTGGATGAGGCAACTTCAAGCCTGGATAGCGAATCGGAACTTGCAATTCAGGATACATTGGACAACCTCATTCAACAGCACACCAGTGTAATTGTAGCACACCGTCTAAGTACTATTGTTAATGCTGATTGCATCTATATGATGCAAAAAGGCAGAATAATCGGTTCTGGAAAACATGAACAGTTACTTACCTCTTGTTCTGAATACAAACAACTGTATTACAGATTATTTGCATCAAAGAAAGACCAGGAATAAATGTAAATGCACTCCTTCAAATTACTTTTTTATACAAGCTGGTAACAAACTATTAATAACTAAGCTTTACATTTTTAAATTTGATCTATAGGGTTATACTGTAGTCAAGGTTAACCTGTAAAACAAAAGGAGAACATTTATGAAAAATTATGAACTTATAACTAAATGGGTTATTGACACGGTAAAGAAAGACTATTTTGATGATATTGCTTTAGTTGTGTCACACACTACATTACGCATTGATGAAAGTGAACAAACTATATCATATTTCGTACCAATTACCGAAAAAGGTCGTAAATTCGGACAGACATTTATATTGCAAGGTGAAGGTTTTGACATTTGGGGAATTGATTGGAAACGACTTGAAAAATTTGCAGAGCTTGATGAATATAATATCACTGTTCTTGCAGACAGCAAAGTACTATACTCAAGAACTGCTGAAGATGAACAACATTTTGCTGCATTGAAAGAAAAGCAATTATCAAATTTGTCGGATATGAGAAAAATGCGTGCTTGTGCCCTTGCGGCATATGCGCAAGCAAGAAAGATTTATTTTGAAATGCTTTTTGCACAAACAGAAAGTGACATAAAATTTGCTGCGGGATATACAATAGATTATCTTGCACAAGCAGTTGCTTTTACCAATCAGAAGTATTTTGCTTACTCTCAAATAAATCAGCTTAACGAGCTTAAAAAAATGGAAAATGTACCTGCTAGATTCAGTGAGTTATACAATAGTATAATTTACGAAGCTGATGTTGAAAAACAAAAATCATTATGTCTAGAATTAATAAATGTAGTTCGCATATTTCTAGAAGATAATAAGATGAACAATGATGAAAAACGATCTTGTACAGAAAATAATTATCAGGATCTGGCTGATTGGTACACGGAATTATCATATACCTGGCTCAGAATACGCAAATATGCAGAATTGAATGATGTAACTAAAACATATATGTGGGGAATAATGCTTCAAGCAGAATTAAATCGTGTATGTGATGATTTTGGTATTGATAAATATGAATTAATGTCTAATTTTAACTCAGAGAATCTCTCTGGTTTTGCAGCTGAATCCAATGCTATTGAATGTAATATTAGAAAGTTAATTACAGAAAACGGAGGAATCATCAGGGAATATAATAGTTTTGAGGACTTTGTAAATGAAGTATAAGAATGCACAGGAAATCCTACCAGATAAACTGCTCAAAGAGTTACAGAAATATATCTCTGGAGGAGCAATATATGTGCCAAATATAGAGTCTAAAAAACAATGGGGAGAGCAATCGGGAGCGCGATGTTACTACAAACAACGCAACGAAGAAATTCGAGAAAACCATAAAAACGGAAAATCACTAGATGAACTTTCTTTCGAATATGGTTTGTCAATCGAATCTATAAGAAAAATCGTTTACTCCACGAAATGAATAGTTTATTCAGTACTTAAAGGAATAAAAGTAATAGTAAGAAAGAATAACTTCTTATCATAACTAATCAGCACCCTTTTGATTAATCATTGAAGGGTGCTGTTCTTAATTCTAACCTTATGTTTATAGCTACTAAAAGACATTAGCATATTACGGTGCTATCTGCTTTATCAATTCATCTGTTATTTGTTTTCCTAAAAGGTAATACTTCCTGTCAGGATACCAGAACATTAATTTGTTCTTGAAATAGGTCATGCTTGTATATGTGCCGGTTTCAGATGTGTTCTTAGGTCCGACCGCTATGTCTTCTGTATCCAAAAGTTTATACTTCATTCCAAAACGTATAGGCTGTTCTGCTTTGGCATCAAAACGGCCGATGGCTATGTATAAAGGGTTACGGATGAAATTAGACATGTTGTATTCCCAGTTTTCTTTTTTCTGGGAAAAGCCTATACGCTCTCCGTCATTATCATGAAAGGCTGTCAGGTAGAGACCGTCTTTAATGGAGTATATTGGAGCAGGTGATAGAGGATGCTTTACATACTCTAGGTTGTCACCATATCTTAAAGGCTGGGCTTTTTTGAATGTATGGCCGTTATCTTCAGATGTGCTATAGTATACATACCCTGTCACTGTCCTCATGATACAGAATATACGCCCGTCAGGAAGAAGAGTTATTGCAGGCTCCTGAGCTGTTGACATATTCGGTATAATCGGATTATCAACCTCAATGCCTTTGTCATCATCAGGAAGCCATGTTATTTCTATATCATAAGGGTCAGGATTGTCATCTATGTTTTCAAATCTCATGAAATAGCAGCGGCTATCCTGATTGACCCACCGGGTCTTATCATAATCAGATATATTGTGGACATGGCTTGTGCATAAGGTATATCCGGCTATGTATTTATTGTTTGCATCTTTAATAGGTTTCTGCCAGACTATCCAGTTTTTCGGGTATTTTGTATCCGGGTTGTCAAAGCGGGATCTTGCCATTGGAAGAACAGCTTCATCTGACCAGGTGTATCCATAATCATCTGAATAGATACAACCCAAACCACCGCTTCCTGCATGATGATTGTCAGACAGTTCAAGCTGCTTAGTATAGAAAAGGTATATCCTTTTTTTAGAGGTAACTATAGGAAAAGCCCAGCTTGCCTGATTGAATCTTTCATTTTCCTTAGTACCAGCTATATATACAGGAGATGTCCAGTTAACAGAATCTTTGCTTCTTGACATTACTATATGATTGTTACCTTTTCCTTCACAGGAACTTTGTGTCCAGACAGCTAAAAGCTCCAACTGATCTGGAGACTCAAAGACTAATAGATGCTCGTTATCACCTTTATAATATTCAATACCGTCAGGATTATACAGTATAACATCAGGACTGGTTCTTTTATACTCAATCAGCGGGTCACCTTTTGGTATGCCTTCAAAGGCTTTGCCATAAGGATAGTTATTCTCAATAAGCCATTCACGTGAATACAGTTTCATCTCTCCTCCAAAATATGCAGTGTCAGTAATAGTATACATTATGACTGCTTGAAATGAGAGAATTTAATTAAATTACAATACATAAACCTATAATGAAGTTTAGGGAAAATAGTAAGTTTTGCGATTATAACCCGAAAAACTTTCTGGATTAATAACTTTTTACCAAAATATCTTATAGAATTTACTTTCCTTCCTGAATTTCCGTTTCTGTGAATTCGTGTTATCAATGTCCCTCCATTCTTTTAGATTGAATTGTGTCGACACTTATGCTTATGAATATAAAAACAGCATAACCTTTATCGATGCAAGTTATGCTGTTATTGTTTAGGAATATAATCTTTATGCGAGAAGTATTTGTGCTTCTCCTATTATTTATTAACTCAGCTCAAACTGCCCTGTATAAAGCTTGAAGTATCTGCCTTCCTGCTTTAGAAGATTCTCATGGTCTCCTCTTTCGATTATCTGGCCATTTTCCAGTACCATTATCGCATTGGAGTTTCTGACAGTAGACAATCTGTGTGCTATAACGAATACTGTTCTTCCTTCCATAAGCTTATCCATTCCTTTTTCAATCAAAGCTTCGGTCCTGGTATCGATGGAGCTTGTTGCTTCATCAAGTATCAGAACAGGTGGGTTTGCAACTGCAGCTCTTGCTATTGAAAGAAGCTGACGCTGTCCCTGGCTCAAGTTTGCTCCATCTGAAGTTAATAAAGTGTCATAACCTTCAGGTAGGTATTTTATGAAGGAATCTGCGTTTGCAAGCTTTGCTGCTTCTTCAACTTCTATGTCTGTTGCATCCAGTCTGCCATAACGTATGTTTTCACGTATTGTACCTGTAAACAGGTGAGTGTCCTGCAATACCATTGCAAGAGATCTTCTCAAGTCTTCTTTCTTAATCTTCTTTATATCTATACCATCATAAGTTATTTCGCCCTGCTGTATTTCATAGAAGCGGTTTATGAGATTGGTTATGGTGGTTTTTCCTGCGCCTGTTGAACCTACAAATGCTATCTTCTGGCCTGGTTTTGCATACAAAGTAACATTCTTTAGTACATCGGTTCCTTCATTGTATGCGAAAGTGACGTTATTAAACCGGACATCGCCTTTTAATTCAATATATTCAACTGTATTATCATTGTTAATATGTTTCCATGCCCAATGACCTGTCTGTGTGGAGCATTCAGTCATATCATTCCCATCTTTGCATACATTTACAAGTGTTACATAACCTTCATCGAATTCTTTGGGTTGGTCGAGTACTTCGAATATTCTTTCAGCACCTGCAAAAGCAGCTAAGATAGCATTTATCTGCTGGGATATCTGAGTTATAGGCTGTGAGAACTGTCTTGTGAATTGTAAAAAGGAAGCTAATGAGCCTATATCCAGCATTCCGTTTATACACAATATCGCACCGACAGCTGCAGTTGCAGCATAGTTCAGATGTCCTAAATTTCCCATGATAGGCATTATAATATTCGCATATGTGTTAGCATCGGTAGCTGCAATTCTCAGATTCTCGTTTTTCTTGTTGAAGTCCTCTACAATATTATCTTCATAGCAGAATACTTTAACTACTTTCTGGCCTTCAATCATTTCCTCAACAAAACCATTAACCTCACCTAGTTCTTTTTGTTGTTTTTTAAAGAACTTGGCGCTGTTGCTTCCTATTTTCTTTATGATAAGGAACATGACAGCAAGAGTTATTACTATTATTAAAGTAAGTATCGGGCTTAAGACAAGCATCAGAGTGAAAATACCGACAACTGAAACAGATGAAGATATGAACTGAACGAAACCATTGCTTATGGCCTGACGAAAGGTTTCCACATCATTTGTAAATCTTGACATAACCTCGCCATGCGTATGGGTATCGAAGTATTTAATGGGAAGATCCTGTATTTTGTTAAACAGGTCTCTTCTTAAATTTTTCAGTACTGAGTTGGTTACCTTCATCATCTGATAGTTATACAGATAAGAGGCTATTACGCTTGAAAGATATATACCAGCCATAACCATAAGGAACTTGATTAAAGGAAGATAATCCTCACCTGTGGGATTTGTGCCTGTCAATGGAGCTATATAGTCATTAATAAGAGGCTTTAAAAGGTATGAAGCCGCTACTGTGCCAGCTGCGCTTAATAGGACTAATATTATGACAAATATCAGTCTTGTCCTGTATGCGAAAAGATAATCAAGCAGCCTTTTAAAAGTCTTTTTTGTATTCTTGGGTTTCTGGAACCTGTCAACCTGAGGGACATGTCTTTTCTGTTGCTGTGTCATATCAAGCCACCCCCTTTTGTTGAGAATAGTAAACTTCAGAATAAATAGTATTTGTTTTTAATAGTTCTTCATGAGTCCCGACTGCATCAATTTTACCGTCATTCATAACTATAATCTTATCAGCGTCATATACTGAGGTTATCCTCTGAGCGATTATGAGGACGGTAGTATCTGAAGTGTTCTTCTTAAGCTCATTACGGATGGATGCGTCTGTGGCGGTATCTACTGCTGATGTAGAATCATCCATGATAAGTATTTTCGGATTCTTAAGCAATGCTCTTGCAATACACAGTCTCTGTTTCTGTCCGCCTGAAACATTTACTCCGCCTTGTCCTAAATTAGTCATATACCCGTCAGGAAAACTCATTATAAAGTCATGAGCATTTGCAATTTTACATGCCTTTTCTATTTGTTCTGTCGATGCATCAGGATTTCCCCATTTAAGATTATCAAGGATAGTTCCGGAAAATAGCGTATTCTTCTGAAGGACAACGCTTACTGCATCACGTAATGTTTTAAGTGAGTAGTCTTTTACATTTCTTCCACCGACAAGAACCTCACCCGTATCAGCATCATAAAGCCTTGGAATCAACTGGATAAGAGTTGTTTTAGCAGAACCTGTGCTACCAATGATTCCTACTGTTTCACCTTTGTTGATTATAAGGTTAATGTCTTCAAGTATATAATTTTCATTCTTCTTTGAATACTTGAAAAATACATTTTTAAATTCAATATCACCTGATTCTACAGATAATTCCTTGTCGGAATCCTTATCAGTAAGGTCTGAAACTGTATCAAGAACCTCAGCAACACGGACTCTGGATGCCCGTGACATTATAAGCATTATAAATATAAAAGAGAGCATCATAAGTGACATCAGGATTTGTCCTATATATGATATGAAGGATATAAGCTCGCCTGTAAGCATCTGGCCAATTATTATCTGCTTTCCGCCAAGCCATAGTATTGCTATCATACAGCTGTACATTGCAAGCATCATCAACGGCATTGTTGTTATGAGAAGTTTTTCCGCATGAAGGGAAGCAGCCATATTCTCATTATTAGTTTTATTGAATTTTTCCTTTTCGTGGCCTGAACGAACAAATGCTTTTACCTCACGAATAGCAATTAAATCTTCCTGTACAGATGAGTTAATAGTATCGTACTTTTTCATCATCTCCTGGAAACGGGGGAAAGCTTTTGTCGATATGATTATTATCACGCCTACAAGTATTGGAATAACAACTAAGAATACCGACACCAATGACTTATTTATCCTTATAGCCATGATAAGAGCGCTTATGAACATGAAAGGCGATCTGACTGCCATTCTAAGTACCATATTGAAAGCGTTCTGTATCTGGGTAATATCCTGAGTAGAGCGGGATATGAGGCTTGCTGTAGTGAACTGGTCCATATTTGAAAAAGAGAAGTCTTGTATCTTTGAGAATACGCCTCTTCTAAGTTCAGCACCAAATCCGATTCCTGCGACAGCTCCTAATCTTGAAGCTATCATTCCACAGCCTAAGCTTAATAAAGCCATTAATACCATCAGTAATCCCTGATTTACTATATACCCTATATCGCTATTGGCAATTCCGACATCCACTATCTTTGCCATGATAAATGGTATGTTTACTTCCAGCAAGACTTCTGCAATTATGAACAGCGGCGTCAGAAATGTCTGAAGCCAGTACTTCTTTGCATATGGAAGAAGTTTACTTATCATCCTAATCCTCCCTTTTTATGGATCTTTTTCTCTTCAGATATGAGTTCATGTATATTTTTTGTTTTAAATTCTTCTGTATTTAATGAATCCAGAATTTTGTTTATGAGTCTTTCAAATTCTAAAAGCTCATTATCACTAAAGTCCCTAAAAGCCATTTCATCTATGGCTTCGCATTCTTTTTTCATAGCAGTTGATATGTCATGGGCTTTTTTGGTCGCATGGAGTCTGTTGACCCTGGAATCAGACTCATCAGTTAATCTATTGATATATCCGGATTTCATAAGCCTTTTTACTGATGTTGCAATACTTGGAGCTGAAACCTTGAAAAAACTGACCAGGTCTTTTTGTGTGCACCCGTCATTGCTCATGATATAGTGGATTATGGGAAGCTGGCCAAGATAGATATCCTTATTCTCAGCTGCTTTATTGAAATACAGTTTATGCAGCAATGTTATTTTTCCCAGCTTCTGTAACGTAGTCTTGTGTTCCATTTGACCGCCTTAATAAATTAGTCAACCTTAATACTTAATCAGGTTAACTAATTTGAAATGATACTATTTCTATTATGGCTTGTCAACAGTTTTCACAAATAGTTCAAAATAGTTTTATATTTATGAGACATAGAGAAACATCATTCAAATATCATTAAGATCAGAATGTGAAATGTATTAAGAGATTGTATTAATATAATTTCTATTTATTATATATTTCGCTTCGGTGCCCTATGTGCAGGATAAGTATAAGAACTGTGTTATCCTGTATTTCTGCTATCAGTCTATAATTGCCGATACGGTAGCGCCACTGTCCGCTAAGATTAGCTTTAAGCTCTTTACCGAATTGTCTGGGATTTGAACAGCCTTCGATATTTTTTTGTATCCACCCCATAATCATTGCAGCAGTATAGTGGTCTAATTTTTTCAGTTCTCTTCTGGCTCTTTCAGAAAACACGACATGGTAATTCAACGTAATCCCAGCTCCTTTTCCATTTCTTCCATAGTGTAGGTAGTAGGATTTGTGCGGTATTCAGTCATAGCAGTTTCATAAACTTTCAGGTCAAACTCTTCCTCAATACGTTCCAGAACAGTCTGACGTATTAATTCTGAGACACTTATGCCTTTCATTTCTGCATATTTTCTGAATAACATAGTATCTGCTTCATTTAATCTTAATGATATAGTCATATCAGACCTCCTTTTGCGTATTACATTGTATTACTTATTTATTCAGATGTCAATTAATTTACTATATTTGCATATACAA
>ERZ795048.3516-NODE-3516-length-11588-cov-4.283361_pt1 | contig 11588 bp, 9 predicted proteins | sample MGYA00375132_ERZ795048 | MGnify/ENA primary metagenome ERZ795048 (study PRJEB30177, sample SAMN05720225) | activated sludge metagenome | isolation source: Anaerobic digester | place: Hong Kong | collected 2014-12-17 ...
ATTTCATCGGATATTTCCGGTTTAAGTGGAGTTTTTAAGCCGAGAAACCAACCCCTTTTCACATACTTATCTATATAAAAAACCAACAACCAACTCTAGCAATTTCCCTTTTAGCAAACACAGTAATCTGCTCGAAATATGAGCAACACACCTTTTTGGTATCTGGATATTTTTTGTAATTTTCCCTAATGAGAGCAGTAATTCAGCGCGTAAAGCACGCTAATATCACTATCAACGGAAAGGAGAAAAGGAACATACAGCAGGGACTTGTGGTTTTAGTCGGAATTGAAGAGGCAGACCAGCAGGAGGACCTGGAATGGTTGGCAGGAAAAATCATACAACTCAGGATATTTGATGACGAATCAGGTAGAATGAATCTATCGGTACAGGATATACAGGGTTCTCTCCTGATTGTCAGTCAATTTACACTGCATGCAAGTACTAAAAAGGGAAACCGTCCGTCCTGGATCAGGGCAGCAGATCCATCAAAGGCTGAACCGTTCTATGATCAATTCGTCTCTATTATACGGGAAAGAACCGGCGGAACAGTTGAGACCGGAGAATTTGGGGCCCACATGGATATCGAACTGGTAAATAATGGCCCCGTTACAATATATATTGATACAAAACAAAAAGAATAATCAATGCCTGATACTGGTCCGCTATGAAAAACCGTGGATGACAATGCAAAAAGAAAAATCTTTTTCGTTTATAGATTATACCCTTTACTATGACAGATGAAATGACTTTACGAGAGGCGCAGGAGCGGGTTGACCTGTGGATTAAAAAATACGGAGTGCGGTACTTTAACGAATTAACCAATATGGCACTTCTCACTGAAGAGGTTGGAGAACTGGCGCGTATAATAGCTCGCAGATACGGGGAACAATCATTTAAGGAAAGTGATAAGGATAAAATTCTGGAAGATGAGATTGCCGATGTTCTTTTTGTATTAATTTGCATAGCAAATCAGACCGGAACAGATATTACCCGCGCTTTTAACCGGAACCTTCAGAAGAAAACCGGCCGGGATTCAGACCGACATCACAACAATGAAAAATTAAAATAGCCAACTCTATGAAATATTTCGAAGAATTCAATTATGATGTTGAACCGGAAGAAATTAACCGGATGATACTCGAAATCAGGAATACAAACCCTCCACATCCTGATAATGAAACCAAAATGCTGCTGTTTAGCCTTATGGACCTCACCTCCCTGAGCGAAAAAGACAATGCAGAAAATATCGGGAGGATGTGTGAACAGGTCAATCTCCTGACAGAAAGCTATCCCGAGCTTCAGGCTCCAGCAGCTATCTGCGTATACCCGGAACTTGTACATATTGTTAGAGCCAGGCTTAACAATCCACTGGTAAATATTGCATCTGTGGGAGCCGGGTTTCCAGCTTCACAAACTTTCCTTGAGGTAAAACTGAGAGAGGTGGACCTGGCCATAGAAGCCGGTGCAGATGAAATTGACACGGTGCTTACCGTTGGAAAATTCCAGCTTGGATTGTATGAGGAAGTATTTGAAGAAATTCAGCTTACCAAGGAACACCTGGGTAAACTTCATTTAAAGGTTATCCTTGAAACTGCCTCCCTGCAAGACCTCACGGAAGTCAGAAAGGCTTCCTTACTGGCCATGGATGCAGGAGCTGATTTTATTAAAACCTCAACGGGCAAAGCCTCCGGGGGAGCCAGTCCGGATGCTTTCGCTGTGATGTGCCTGGCCATCAAAGATTTCTATGCAAAAACAGGGAAAAAAGTAGGAATAAAACCGGCAGGAGGAATCTCTTCAAGCGATGATGCTTACCTGTACCTGATTATCCTGAAAGCCATCCTTGGAAACGACTGGATAAACCCTGAAAAATTCCGGATCGGTGCCAGCAGGCTTGCCAACCAAATAATACGAGAAGTTTATCAAAAAGATCAGAGTTTTTATTACTTCAATTAGTTAATTTAAAAACCTTTTTCTATCTTTGACTTAAGATAAAAACGTTCTAAAATATACGGGAAGTAATTTTTGCTTCCAGACCTCTAAGCGGTCCGATCTTCAAATTCCATTCTCATAGAGACGGGTTGAATTCCATGGCTTTTTTTCTTCAACATTCGAAATCGGACCGCTTTTTTTATGCCCCTACCCCAGCTTCAGCTTGTATCTCAGGTAATCCATCATCAAAGGAATTTCTTCCTGATCCACACCTCCTTTTAGAAGCATTTGCGTGTCTTCATCAATGGTCTTCTGAAGATCATTAAATGTGAATTTTTCTTTCGTTATAGACTGTAAATAGTACTCTATAGCTGCCTTCCTGTCTCCCATTGCCCATTTCAGATGACCGAAATTCACGAAATCGTAATAATCCGGATCCAGCTCAAAGACCCTGTTGTAATATTTTTCAGATTTCTCAAGCTCTCCCATGGCAAAATAGCACCAGGCAATGGGGCGAATCACGTTCGTATTATCCGGTTCGAGGTACTCAATTTTAAAGTAATGCTTAAGGGCCGCATCATACTGCCCGATTTTCATATTACAAAATCCGATTAGTGATTCCAGCCTGATATCTTCGGGATTGTTAATGGCTGCTCGCTGATATACTTGTAAAGCACTATTATAATCTTCAATTTTCCTGTAGCACAATCCAAGATTTCTTACTACCCACGAATTGGAATTCTCATGATCTGAAATACACTCATATTTGGCAATGGCATTATGATAATTTCCCATCTGCTGGTAACAATATCCCGATTTCTCCAGCAATTCCATATCATCGGGGTTTTCTTTCTGCTCTGAGAGGAAAATATCCAGGGCATCGTTGTAATGTCCTTTCTCAAAAAAGTACTCGGCAATATTCCGAACGATGTTCTTATTATCAACCAGTTTCCGGAAGAAATAGCTTTTATAAATTTCGAATTTTCCCTTGAAAACATCTTCAAATTCGTTTTTAAATGGTGATAATTTAAAAAATCGATAAAGATCCTGTACAAACTGCACAAAGACGATACGTCTTGCAAAATTCTCATTCAATAATTCCTCATCCGACAGCATTTCCGAAAGCCCTTCCATTTCCATGGCAAATGCAGTGGAAAGCATGCCTTTCTGATCATCCGGAAGATATTTCACGTTAAAAATGAAACTGTACTTATCCGAATTACACAGAAAAGGCATTTGTTTCATTCCTGAAATAAACATTTCCGGCTGAAAGTTCTCCGACTCCATCTTATAAAGTTCTTTCAGATCCGGATTTTCCTCATAGAAAGGGATAAGCCAATTGGTCAGCTCATTAAAGAAGGAAAAATTCTTCAATTGCGCAAAGGTGGTCATATAAACATCAGCCCCTTCCATCTGCAGCTTCATAAACTCATCCACCTTTTTATAGAGGTCATCTGATTCCATAAATACACTTTCCCAGTCAGGATTTTTCTCATCCTGGGAATCTTCATCCCGCAGATCATCCATTTTCAATTTATCCTCCAGCTTAGGTTTCAGCTTGGCCATCTCCGGGATGATGTCCTCATGAAGTTTCTTTCCCAGTTCCAGTGTATCCTCCGTTCGTGTAAGCTGTAAAATGATCTGCTCCAAAATTGTATCCATATCCGTTGATTCCCTGAGCAGATCCAGGCGGTTCATCAGGTTCGGGTAAAGGTAGAGTCGCTTGTCGTAGGAATGCAATAATATTACCGCACTTACGAGTGCTCTGCCGCTTACCTGCTGATCCTGTACTTCAATAAAATCGAGGATATGGTGAATTTTCTCCTCCTCAAAATATCGTAAGGCAGACAGTAAAATTGCTGTAACATGCAATGATTGTTCGTACCAGGTAAAATCCCTGCATCCGATAAGCACACCAACCAATCCATGCTCCACCTCGCCATAATTATCTGTAAGCCAAAGATGTTTGAAGATATCCATCATCAAATCCCTTCTTTTCAGATCCGTTGTCAATGGAGTCGTTTTATCCTCATTGATAATTTCATCCAGTTCAACACTAAAAGCCAGGTCGTCCAGGCTCTCTATAATCCCTTTGCCGGTTAGCTTTTGTTGTTTATTCAGCTCTTCCTGCAGGGTAAGCGTATGCCAACCTGAATATTTTTTCAAGAGTGCTGCCCGTACACGGTCTGCGAGTTCAACAACGGATGCCTGAAGTTTCATATAAATCCTTTCACGCTCCGGATCGTGAATACCGTCCAGGGTATATTTCAGCATTTGCTCGTACGTTGATTCAAGATGCTCCTGCTGCACAAAAAAGTCACTGTATCCCACTTCGGCAATTAACTTCCTGAGCTGATCAAGGGCGTCTTTTATCTTCCTGGAATGGAGGAGATCACAAACCTGATTATAACCTGTATTTATTTTCGATATGGTGATCATACGTGCAATTTATGAAATTGCACCAAATATCAAGCCAGTTAACATTGCAGGACAATATGTCAGGAATGCCTGAAGAGCAACGTATTTACGTCAGCGTCTGGCCGAAAAGGAAAAGCTCCTTTCAGAGCATGGGTAACAGAAGAAATATAATCCATATCCTGACCCGTATGTCAGGTATTCATCGCCTGTCCCTAAAAAAAGGTATCACCATATAGGTATACACCCAGCAACCGGCACAAAAATTCACCCCACACTCAAGAAATGCAAAAAGTACGAGTACCATGGCCAGTATTACAGCTGTTGATGTAAATCCTGCCAGAAGTGAGATGCTGATCAGAACAGAAAATACGAGGCCGATTCTTGCTGCAAAAATCTTTGGTGCTTTATCAATCGGATGTAGTCCAAGCCTTAACCGTTTAACAACCCTGCCAGAAATCCAGCTCAGCGGGCTGTATCTTGCCTTCGTAAAGGCTCTTAAATAAAAATCGAAAGCAAGGTAGACGGGTATAAACGGATTGGGAACCAACAGAAACACACTTAACAACAACACTGTCCATAAAGCCGTGAGACGGACAGTATTTTCGTTTACACGATCAGATGAAACGGGACATATCAGGTTTTTCATACATTACTGGCATTATTCATTGCAGATTGCAATTATCAAAAAAACCAATTCGGTATGAAAATGTTGTGTTTTTTAACATTTATAACATAAAACCCTGTGTTTTCTGAAAGAATAACACACAAATGCCTTAAAAAATAACAGATATAACTATTTACTGCTGCTCGTTGGCGGAGGGGATTACTCTTCCTGGTTCTGTGGCGCAAAGATTATATGCTCACTTCCTTTGCGGACTATACTATCATAGAATTTTTTAAGATCGTGATAGCCTTCAACAGGATAGCTTGATTTACTGAACATATATACAAAACTGACATCCAGCACGTCCTCTTTCCTGCTTATGTTGTATTTCATTTGATAATCAGTCCCGGTATATTCGATATTTTCAGGACAATATGCTATATCATAGCCTTCAGGAATTTTTATTCGTGAAAAATAGGATCTTCTCACCGGGTAGTCCATATCTACAGGGTACTCCCGTTTTTCCTGTTTAAGGGGATTCTCAAAAGTTGTTTCATTCAGGAATGGCCGGATAAAGAGCCGGTCATTTATTACTGTATTATAATCCCTGAATCCAACAGAATACAGGAAAGGTTTTTCCTTATCCCGAAAATTCCTAACCTCGAGTTTTATGTCTTTCGCCAGGGGGTAATTTGCCCTGAAATAATCTTTCACTGCAACTGTATCTTCGTCAAAACTTCTCCTGTAAAAATAGCCATCATGGTGTGAAATGGTGGCATCCATAGTGGCATACAAATAGTCTGAATCCAGATCCATTGATATTCTTACCACTGAAGAAGAAAGGTTCTTTTCCTCTGTCTGTAACCATTTTATCTTCCCTTCCCGCACCTGTAATCCTACATCATTTAAATAATTTGGTGGAACGGTATAGTTGGAACACATTGGATCCGTAGCATCGGTAAGAATCGTTTTTCCATCTATCCTTGCGGCCACCAGCACGTAATTCAATTGATGGCTAAACGGATAATCCATGTTTATAAGACCATTTGGCCTCGTGCTGATCATTAACGGGTATGCATCGATCCCGGCAGCATTTAATAATCCTACCAGAAAAAGATTTAATTCCGAAGAGCTTCCTTTTCGGGTCAGATACAGATCTTTAGGTTTTTGTTCGGTAGTTTGTGCTTCGACGAAATTCCAGATAAATCCTTCCTTCATATAATTTACCAGGAAATCGAACCTCTCCTTTTCCCCTGCTTCGGGATAATCCGCATCTCTTTTTATTTTCCTTAAATATTGCTGGCTTTTCCGGGCAAAGCCCCCAAAATCTTTTCTTTTTAAATAGTCCTGAACCAGATCATCCCAGGTGTTCTGAACAGGTATTTCTTTCCCATTATAGTTTACCCCGGAGAGTTGAAAACTAATCCTGGACCTGTAATTATCCGGTGAAGAAAGGTATTCCTCTTCCACAAAAGCAGGTATATCACACATTATATATGAGGTAACCTCGGGGAAATAAAATTTCCCGCTAAAAAACTCAATTCCTGTTTCTTTTCGCGTGATCAGTGAATCCAGTTTCCGGGTCCCGGTGACTAAATGTTTATACTCTATGAAAGGATTATAATGAATGGAATACGAACTATAGATGGAAGGTATAGATTGTTGAAAATACCAGTCACGCAGGTTAAAGAAATAGGGGGTCACAATTCCATATGAATATTCTATAACAGACCCCACCTGCACATTGGGCATCGGTATCTTCAGCGTGGAGAAATCAGGATTGATATTTTCAGTAAAACACAACTCTTCATCCAATTCTGAGACAATCTCTTCCCCGTTTACCAGGTTATACGTTCTTCCTTCCAGGGAATAAATATTTTCAGCGATTCCGGGAGTCTGTTTCAGCGGCACCTCAACTTCCGCATATGCCAGACCGGCCTGGTTAAGTATTTTTATTCGTGTTGAGCGCTCAAAAGATACATACATCCCTGAGGCCAGTGTCAGAAAACGAATATCACCACTGTCTGAAAGAATGACAGCTTCAGCATTCTTATCAAAAGAACAGACCTGCATATCATATATTTCCTGTGGAATAATAGTGCCCGCAGAGTCTGCCTGGGAAAAAACACAGGTCAGCGGGAAGGATATGATCCAGAGTATAAAAGCAAGTTCTTTCATAATTCGGAGCTTTTCTTCAGTAAAATATACTGATCCTTTTCCTGGAGTCTCAGCTGTTCCAGAAAAGCATGAAGGTCGGTATATTCCTCCAGCGAATAATAGCCGGCACCGATAATCATTTCCTTTATAAGCTGAACTTCATCATCGTGGATACTTGTTTGTCTCTGATAACTTCCGAAACGCGTTGATATATGAACATCCTCAGGTACGGACAATATTTCACATCCTTCGTTTACATTAAATATCATAGTATCGGATAAAGAAAGGGGGTAATTAAACTGAACGGGCAATTTCCTTTCACCGGGCGGTTTCACTAAGGGAACCTGGTAGGTTACAGGATGAATTAAAACTTCATCGTTATAAAACATGTATTCATTTACTGCTTTTGCATTATATTTCAGGCTTATATAAGCCGAATCCCGGTGTAGTGTTTCCACTGTAAAATCCAACAACTCAAAGCCGGGTATAATGATAAATTCCTGTAGAATTTGCCTCATGGATGTATGGCCCAGGGATGTACTTATCTGCTGAAAAATCTCATAGTATTCACCTCTAAAAACATTTGATACACTGGCATATACCGTATCTGCATGATTGCTAAAAACAATTTTGGTCCCGGAGTGAACCTGTTCATTTGTTAATGCAGGGACCTCCATCAGCCGGCTTTCCCCTTCATCTATCACTAGTGCCTTCCTGTTCTGGATGTAGGATCCGGGAAATGCAAACGCCCCGTCACTGGTACAGTCTACCCATAAAGTGTCGTTATTCAGTGGCACCATGACAATGGCATGATTAAACTGCTGGTAAGGAACGCTGTCTACAAGCGGGACAATGGTTGAACCGGCATTAATCAGGGTATAATAGGAATTAATTCCTGCTTCTTTCAGTACAGCACGAAAGTAATTGGAAAGGGCCTTGCAATCCCCGTATTTATTTTCCGACACATATTCAGCGCTGAATGGCTTCAGTCCTCCGGTTTCAATATTGACATTGATATACCGTGTTTCGTCCTGCAGCCGGTGGTACAGTTCTTCAATTTTTCTCCGGGAATCCTCAATGCTATCCGTAAGCTGGTGTATAGTTGCCTTTTCATTCTCCGGCAATTCCTGCAAATCCTTTCCCAGATCCGCCACCCACTTTCCAAAGCTTTGCCATGATTTATTGGATCCGGGTATATCATAGGTGAAGTTTTCGGGCATAACCTGAATACCCGGAAGCAGCTTATCCATGGGCGGGCAATATTCCTCTTCCTTCACTTTCCCATCATATGATCCTGACCATCGGTATGTAACCAGTTTACCGTCTGTGTTCACTTCCGGTTCCTGCATTAAGGTTATATCCCAATGAATTGGAACTCCTGAAGGAGCAGAAATTGTTAGTTCCGCCTTGTGGGTCGGTACTTCAAGAGCCTGAACCGGAGTCCAGTTTACCAGGAATAAAAAATCCTGTTGTTCTGTTCTATATGAATAGTGAATTATATATGGATATGTATTGTGTTTCAGCGTAAAATACTTAACCATCATATCATCGTAAAATGCCTCCTCACTTCCTGCGCTGTACGTAATGATATCTTTCTCGCTCAGTTTCTTAATTGATTTCCCTGACGGATCGCTTATATAACCATTGATCTCCACTATATTAATAATAGGAGAATAGGGAACGGAAAAGGAGGAATAGATATCGCCTGACCGGTTGTTGATCTGTATCGTGTAGTTCCATTCCTGGGTTAGCTTCTTTCCGTCGAAAATTACTTCTGTGGACATTTGCAGAACTTCTGCATCCAAATTTCCCGCAGTTGCATGAGAAGAGAATACAACGAGCAATATAAAAACATATAAGAATTTATTTCCCATTACACCGTTACTTAGGAAGAAGAAAAGCTGAAGGAAAGACAGTTAACGTATATCTCAGGGTGCAACAGCCTCACTTCTGTCGTGAGAATTTCAGGTATTTACAATATAGGTATTTTTTTATTTAATAAGATTACTCAAGGTAGTTTCATTCAGCACTTTTTGTATGGTCTTTCTGGAATCTTCCCATACTGAATGCATGGCGCATTGATGATCGAACGGGCAATCCTTGAAACCCATAATGCATTTACGGAAGCTGTCTTTCCCCTCTACTGCTTCAACAATCTGGTTCAGTGTAATACCAGACGGATCATGCTGAAGGGTAAATCCCCCACTTCGCCCCTGCATGCTATCAATCAGTCCTTCTTTGGACAGTGCTGTTAGCAGCTGTCTGAGGTACGGCCAGGGAATTCCCAGTTCCTGGTTAAGCTTTTTCGCAGAAAAGCGCTCCTCTCTGTGAACAGCCAGAAAGTGCAGGATGGTGATTGCGTATGAAGTGGTTTTACTGAAATTCATCTCTCAAAGATATTATCTTCTAAAAACTGTTAGAGTATAACATCCTATTACATTAAATAGTGTGGTGAAAATATAAAAAACACAATTAAATCCATCAAAATATCAATTCTACCTTACAGTTCTTCAGAAAACAGTAAAACAATCTGAAAAAGATGTCGCATTTATCTTTCATAATTCGTAAAAGTTTGTATCCGTGAAAGCCTGATCATATCAGGGGATTTGCTAATTTTGATTCCTCTCACAATTATGACATTTATGGAAAAATTTCAACACAGAATTGTGGTTTTTTTCGTGTTTGTAATCACGGTTGGACTTGCATTTGGAATCATGAAATTCCTGATAGCCCAAAAAGAAGAACCACCTGCCAGAAGACTCAGCGAAATAACACGATACCTGGAAGTTGATATTATAGATTACATGGCGGTACTCTCCCCTGTTGAAGAGCCGGGCCGCATGTCGTCGGTATCTGAAATCAATGTTTCAGCAGAAGCCTCCGGGAAAGTGGAACAGGGTGATATTCCCCTGAAAGAGGGGGCAGCATTTAAAAAGGGAGCCATCCTGTTTTCCATTTATAAGGACGAAGCCGTTCTTGCCCTGAAGGCAAAGAAAAGCCAGTTCATGAATTCGCTGGCATTGTTACTTCCCGATATTGCTATCGATTATCCTGAACAGGAAAAGACCTTTACATCATTCTTCAATGCTGTTGACATCAATAATCCTCTTCCTGCTTTCCCTGAAGTTAAGGATGAAAAACTTACTATTTTCCTTGCAGGGAAAAACATTCTGAGTGATTATTATTCTATTTTGAAAGACGAACTTCAGCTCAGCCGCTATGTGATACGGGCTCCTTTTGACGGCACACTCACCTCTGTTAACATGGAGGTGGGAGCTTATGCAAATGCAGGTAGCATTATCGCAAAAGCTATACGGACAGACCCACTTGAACTGGATGTTCCCTTGCGTCTTTCTGATGCCCTCTGGGTAAAAATCGGGGATCCTGTCCAGCTTAGTTCAGAAGCCCATAGTGCAACATGGCAGGGAAAGGTCATTCGTAAGGGACAGGTTGTGGAAGAGAACACCCAATCGCAACATGTTTATGTAGAAGTTTCCAATCATGGAAAGCAAGCGCTGCTGGCAGGGGAATTTATTACTGCCACGTTCCCGGGAAGGCCCGTTCAAGACGTGATGGAAATCCCGAGAAATGCGGTATTTAACAGTAACGAGGTATTTATTGTGAAGGATCACAGGCTTAAGAAGCAGCAAATTAACATCGTTAAAGTAAACACCAACACGCTGTTGTTCAACGGACTGACACAGGGAGATACCATCGTGGTTCAACCCCTGATCAATGTGTATGAAGGCACACGTGTTACAACCAGCCTTGATGAACAAAAAATGGTGAACCCGGAAAAGCCAGGCCAGGAAACGGGAAACAGCAATCAGAAAGAAAAGGGCTCACTAAAGAAGCGGGATAAATGAAAAAACTGATTGAACGTGTAGTCGAATATCCCATTTATGCTACCCTGATTATGGGGGTAATATTCCTGGCAGGAGGAATCAGTCTTATTTCCATGAAGAAATCCTTCTTCCCGGAGATGGAAAGCCGGTATATCTCGGTTTCTGTATACTATCCCGGCGCTTCTCCGGTGGAAATGGAAGAAGGCGTAACCTCACGGATCGAGGAGTCCATACGGGGCATTGTGGGAATAAAGGAAATAACATCGGAGAGCAGTGAAAACAGAACTTCGGTCAGTATTGAAACAACAGGGGAATACCCCATCAACGAGGTGCTGCTGGAAATCAAAAATGCCGTTGATGGTATCTCTTCGCTCCCGTCAGCGGCCGAACGACCCATCGTGGCAAAAGCCCGTTCCAGGGCTCCCGGAGTAAGGCTAAGCCTGGTACCTTCAGACGGCAATGACTTCGACCTCATCACGCTAAAAAATCATGCGCAGCGTATTGAAGAAGATTTTTTCAATTCGGGCGTCATGAGCCAGATCAGCCTGTCGGGATATCCCCAGCTGGAAATCTCTGTAGAGATCAGGGAAGATGACCTGCTCCGGCACAACCTGACCTTTGATAATATTGTCAGG
>ERZ795048.3517-NODE-3517-length-11587-cov-4.989854_pt1 | contig 11587 bp, 8 predicted proteins | sample MGYA00375132_ERZ795048 | MGnify/ENA primary metagenome ERZ795048 (study PRJEB30177, sample SAMN05720225) | activated sludge metagenome | isolation source: Anaerobic digester | place: Hong Kong | collected 2014-12-17 ...
GTAAGGGTGTTTGTTCAAGCTTCGCTTTGCGAAGGTAAAAATCCCACGGATCGCCGTCGTAAACCGCTCCCGCCGCCATACCTTTGCACGCGTCAATGACGCTGCCGCCGCCTGCCGCCAGAATAAAATCCAGACTGTTCTCCTGAATGATCTTAACACCCTCTCTTACGCTCGATATTCTCGGGTTCGGCTTAATCCCTGAAAGCTCTTTAAAAAAGATCCCGTTATCGTTAAATATAGTTACGATCTTATCATAAAGGCCATTATTCTTAATGCTTCCTCCGCCGTAAGCTAAAAGAACTCTCGTTCCCCCGAATTTATTAATATAATATTTTAGCCCTTCGATCATATCCTTACCGAAATATACTTCAGTAGGAAGCGACATCGTGAAATTAAGCATATATCTCCTAATAGTAGTTTACAAAAAACACAAGTATGTCTTCAAATGCATTATTAGTTTTATTTCTGCTCAGATCGTAATAGTTATTTAAAATAGAGAACGCAAGTCTTTTACCTTTTTTTGTGTAAAGGTAACCCGATAAAGCATTTACTCCTGTCATGGAACCTGTTTTTGCAAAAAGACGGTTCTGCAGGTCAGGATGGATCATTTTAGTCTCAAGAGTGCCGTTCGTTCCAGGTCGCGGAAATGAAGAAAGGTAAGAAACAAAATTGTCGTCTTCGAGCATAGACGAAAGTACTTTAACGAATTTATCCGCCGAAAAATAATTCATTCTAGATAGTCCGCTGCCGTCGGATAGAGAGAAATTATCGATCCCGAAAACTTGTTTATACAGATCTGAAGCTATCTTTATCAAGTTGTCATAAGTAGGTTCGATCTTTTCAAGCGAATCGGTAAGTGCAGTGTCCTTTGCGAAAACTTCAGCCATTTCGCGGAATATCTGTTCGGCATAGAGGTTATTGCTTTCACCGTTGCATTTATTTATTATCCTGTAGAGGCTGTCACTGTATAAAGTACATATAAGGAATCTTGTCGTATCTGCAGGTGAAATATCTTTCTCCATTACCCGGACATCATTTTCTTCCAGATATGATCTAAGATTTAGGCTGTAAAATTTATCAGGATCATTTACAGTGATGAAGCCGGTAGATGAGTTATTGAAACTTGATTTTACTATAACAGAGTCAGAACCGATGATCCTGTTAAAACTTGCTTTTTTAATTTCGGGCAGAGTGTCTCTTCTGAATTTAAACGGGTAGAAAGGCATTACTTCCGTTTTACCGTTTTTTATGACTACTTTAGTCAGATTCTCGTGGAAAATAAGCGGCGAAACCGGAGCTGCGTAATAGCTCGGAAGATCGTCTATGTCCCATCCTTTTCCGAAAGCTTCTTCCTGTTTGAAGGGAGTGAGTATTAAAATTTTCCCTTCGATATAGTCTATTCCCCTCGACAGCCTTAATTCGCTTATAAGAGGGTCGAAGTCTTTGGCAGTTCTGTCTTTTAGAAAATTACCTGCGGTAGTCGGGTCGCCGGTACCACTGACATATAGATTACCGCTCAGCAGATTGAATTTTCTGTCTATATATCCGTCAGTATAGAATTCTGTTTTAAATCTGTAGTCAGGGCCCAATACTTTTATAGCCGCGGCAGTGGTTATAAGCTTGAGGTTAGAAGCCGGAAGAAGGTTTTTATTGCGGTTATACTCGAACAGTATCTCTTTTGCGTCAAGGTCGTAAAATTCGACAGACCACTGACCGCTTCTCGGATCAGATATCACAGCGAATTCTTTAGGAAGTTCAGCAACATTTATGTCTTTAACGACAATTCTTTTTTTTATTTCAGTTTTGTGAGGTTTCTCAGGATGATCGTCTTTAACGGTCTCACCGGGACCTGCACAGGAAAAAAATAAGGAGGTGATCAGAAATATTTTTAATGTCTTAAGCATTACGGTCAATTGAACATTTTATGGAAAAAATGCCTGAATCTTTCCCAGAATCCGACTCTGGTATCTACCCTGATCTTTCCTTTAGGTTTAGGCATTACTACGCTCTGATGAACGAAAAGTTCCGAAGAAGAAAGGTCTCTCGTCTTTAGAAGCGATTCGAAATCGTCCATCTGTTTATCTACTTCAATAGCCTGAAGCTGATATTCCATAGGTTCGAGAATGAAAGATAAATCGGTTACCATGTCGCTTTTCACTTCGACTCCCCGTTCAAAACCGTCGCTGTATCCGATGTGAGAGCATTTGAGGATATAACTTCCTTCCTTAACTCCTCTGATAACGAACTTTCCGGTCTCATCTGTAGCAGAACCTAGACTTGTACCGATTATTGTGATGTTGGCTTCTGTTAGAATAAGGCTGTCTAAACTTATTACAGTACCTCTGATTATTCCGGATGAGAAGGCTGTCTGTAACATTGTAAGCAAAATTATCAGCATTATATTCTTCATATTCAAAAACCCCGTTTTTAAATTATAACTAAATTTACGCTGATTTGTTCTTAAAACAAAATAAAAAAAGCGGGATTTTCATCCCGCTATTTCTTGAATAAAAAAGATTATTTTACTTCGCTTTAGGAAGTTTCGGCAGCGCTAGATTCGGCCGTTTATCGAATTTAGGATGTTTTACAGGTTTCTTTTTCATTTCGGCCGTTACGATCTCGAGCGCTTTATCAAGCTGAGGATCTTTACCATCCGTATAATCCTGAGGTTTGATGTCAACCTCGATATCCGGATCTGTACCGTAATTCTCAACTCCCCATCCAACGTCCTTAAACCAGAAGGAGTATTCGGGCTGAGTCGTCCCTGATCCGTCGGCAAGCTGATACTGTCCGTTGATCCCTATAACACCGCCCCATGTCCTTTTACCGATCAGAGTACCCATCTTCATCAGCTTGAAGGAATGACTGAAGATATCACCGTCCGATCCGGCGAATTCGTTAGTTACCGACACGATCGGTCCCGCAACTGCGTAGGAGGGATATGTCATGGGCTGCTTGTCATATCGTGTAATATCATACCCGATGATCTTCCTGTTGAGCTTTTCAAGTATCAGCTGTGACACGAAACCTCCGCCGTTGTAACGCACGTCGACGATGAGAGAATCGTATTCGCATTCGGACAGCCACAGCCTGTGGAACTCGGCGAAGCCGTTGAATCCCATATCAGGTATATGGATATATCCCGTTCTGCCTCTGCTTTTTTTATGAACGTACTGTCTGTTGGTCTCCACCCAGTTCCTGTATTGAAGGTGTTGCTCAAAAGCCAGCGTTCTGACCACAACATCCTCTTTTGTCTTTTTTCCTTTTCTCTGAATCGTCAGAGTAATGTACTGATCCGGAAAGTTGACCAGAAGCTGCTTGGGATGCGTTTTCTTATCTACTTTCGTTCCGTTGACAGCTATCAGCGTGTCACCGTTCTGAACATTTATTCCGGGTCTGAGAAGAGGGGACATCTCATTGTTGTTGGAAGGATCGCCGTTCAGAATTTTCTCGAAAGTATAAGAATTACCGTCTTCGGATAATTTATATCCGCATCCGAGCTTGCCCATCGGATAGTTTTTCGGTTTTCTGTAGTCTCCGCCCCATTCATAGCAGTGAGAAGTTCCGAGTTCACCCTGCATTTCCCATATCAGATCCGAGAATTCGCCCCTGCTTCCTACCCGGCTGATCAGGGGATAATAACGGTTATAGACTTTAACCCAGTCGATACTGCTTAAATTCTCTGTCCAGAAATGCTCTCTCTGCAGAAGCCATGCTTCGCGGTACATCTGTTTCCATTCCTCCCTCGGGATCAGCCCGATCTTAACTCTTGATAAATCTATTCCTCCGCCTTCGAGAGAAAACTTATTCGAAGCTTTATCATCTGGTTTGGCACCTGCTTTTAAGACTAACAGTCCGTCATCTGTTCTTACGATCATGGACTTCCTGTCGAGCGAAAGCCTGTAACCTTTAATGGTATCGATCACGGTTTCTTCTTTCTGAGCTTCCAGGTCATAAGTTTTAAGTACGATCTTATTTCCTTTTTTGTTCTCGTTATAAGAACTTACTCTTTCAGCATATAATATTTTTTTACCGAAAGTTGCGAGGTCGCTGTAATGGGAAGTTTCTATCGGGAATTCCAGTATCCTTTTTTCGATCCCGTCAAAATCGATCTTGACTTCCACTTCTTTTTTCTTGCCGTCTTTTTTATCTTTTTTGTCGTCTTTCTTCTCTTCAGGATCTTCACCTGCAGGCGTTTTTGGATCGAGTATGAAAGGAGAACCAGTCTCTTTCAGCAGCGGAAGCGCATATATTTTAGAAGCTTTCATAAAACTGAGTTCGAACTGTACGGCGTCTCCAACCGGATTGAACGTCCTTTCGCTGATAAAGAACATATATTTTCCGTCCTCTGAGAACACCGGATGATTGTCGGACAGAACAGTTTCTGTTACGGTATGAGTTTTTCCTGTTACAGAATCAGCTATCTTGATTACCTGGATTAATTTATCCGGAGTGAATTCATAAGCTATCCATTTTGCGTCGGGACTCCAGGATACGGTCTCGATCCTGTGTCTTTCCGATCTGTCTATAAGCTTTGATGTCTTCTTTTTAAGGTCGACAATATGAATCTCATTTCTGTTATTGAGCACGACTATCCTGTCATCTTTCGGTGACGGAGAGATTTTCCATATTCTACAGAGCGGTATGTTCTTCAGAAGAGTTTCAGTGTTCTTCACGGGGTCCACGATCAGTATCCTGTCCTCGTTCTCATGCTCGTCCGATACTATCACAAAACGTTTATTGTCGTAAAGCCATACCGGGTGGCGGTATCTTACACCGTCTTTTTTGCCTGTCTGCCTTACCGGACCTGTCCAGTTAGCCATTGAAACGGCTTTTCCTCTTGCAGTCAGAGCTGTGTGAGTACCCTTTGCGCTGACATCAAAATCCTCTAAATATTCCTGCGTATCAATAAACTTTCTCTGAAGCTGTGTATGCGAACTTATGAAGCCGACTTTGATCATTTCATTTTTTCCGGTCTTCACGTCAAGTCTGAACAGATCTGCTCCGGCATGATAGACTATAGTTCTTCCGTCAGTATGAGGATTTCTCGCATAGAATTCATCGTGATTTGTGTGTCTTTTCAGATCCTTTCCTTTTGTATTGCAGGAATAAATATTACCTATTCCTTCGTGATCAGAAAGAAAATATATTCTGCTGCCGATCCACATCGGATTGGCGATATTCGATTTGAGATCTTTCAGTATCTGACTGAACTGCCATTTCCCTTTTTCGTCGATCCATATCTCTCCGGCAGTTCCTCCACGGTATCTTTTCCATCTCGCCGAATCTCTGGCATGTTTTGTTATTACGCAGCCTTTTGGCCCGAATGATATCTGGTTGGCGTACCCGGCACCGATCTTTTCCTCACTTCCACCTTCAAGGGGTATTCTGTAAATGCTCGTATCGAAAATCTGCTCGAAGTTACTTGCAAAATAAATGTACTTACTGTCTGCCGACCAGTCAATTACACTCGAAAAAGCACCGTGAAAAGTAAGTCTTTTCTGTTCTCCTCCGCTCGTAGGCTTGATAAATATCTCCGCGGAACCTTCTTCGCTTCCGTTATAGGCAAGGTATTTTCCGTCCGGTGAAAGCCTTGGAACTGACGCGGCTCCCGTATTGGCTGTTATTCTTACAGCGTTTCCGCCTTTCAAAGGTACCTGCCACAGGTCATCCTCACAGACAAAAACGACTGTGTTGCCCCGAACGCCTGGATACCTGTAATAACCGTGATTTTTCATTATTATTCCTCCGCTTTATGTGTTTACATATTTATAGTAAATTCCTTAAGCGAAAACAAGTATAATAATTTATTTTTTTAATTGATTTTCTGCGTTTTTTGTAGTTATATTATAATCTGCATTTTAACTTGTGGAGGGGGAAATGCACGAAAAACAGCTTATGGAAGCAGTACTGAACTACCTGAAAAGGAACGGCCCGACCACTGTATTCGAAGCGCTTAAGGATTCTCTGAGCGAAGCTGAAGCTAAAGAATACGCCAGCGAGATCGAATATGCTTTGGACAGGAAAGACCTGATAGATCTGAGAGCGCATGCTTCAGGCAGAATGATCGCCGAGATCACTACCAAAGGCAAAATGTATCTTGACGAATAGATTATTTTATACCGAATAAAGCTTTTATGAACATATCGCCTTCGATCAATCCGTAACTGCCCGCAGCTGCGGATTTTTCGTTGTATTCCGTAACAGCATCAGGTTCATCGCCCGGTCTGTAAATGATGAACGGGACTGGATCGTGTGTATGGGTTCTGACAGCGCACGGTGTTGCATGATCGGGAGTAACGGCTATGGCTACGGGCTCATCGAATTTCGCGGTCTCTTCAACAATATATTTAACTGCTCTTTTATCAAGGTATTCGAGACTTTTTACCTTAAGATCGGCATTTCCCTCGTGACCGGCCTCATCTGTCGCCTCGATGTGGAGATAAACAAGATCGTGAGTCTTTAGCGCTTCGACTGCGGCCTTCGCTTTTCCTTCGTAATTTGTCGTATAAAGACCTGTAGCACCTTCGACGTGGATCACATCCATTCCCGCGTAGATCCCTATACCGTAGAGCAGGTCGACAGCTGAAATGACCGCTCCTGTTTTACCGTAAAGCTCCTGAAGCGTCTTCATTTCAGGTTTGTATCCCGCAGACCAGAACCATATGGAGTTGGCCGGATCCTTTCCTTCCGCGACTCTCTTTTTATTGACAGGGTGGTCCGCAAGTATCTTCTGCGATCTTATTATTAGAGAAGTAAGAACGCTGCAGGTCTCATGCGCTTCAGCAGAGAGTGATACGGGCATGACTTCAGCGAACGGAGTTCCCGGAACATCGTGCGGGGGTGTAAGCCCGACTTCCTTCCGGCCTCCGTTCAGAACGAAAAGATGTCTGTAGCTCACGCCTTTGTGAAAACGCATTGTTTCATTCGCGAATTCCGCATTAAGAGCGTCTATCAGTTCGTGAGCTTCCTCTGATGAAATGTGTCCGGCCGAGTGGTTCTTGATCTTCCCGTCCTGAACGCAGATGAGATTGCATCTCATGGCGAGGTCTCCGGGAATAAGCTTCACGCCCATGCTGGCCGCCTCGAGAACGCCTCGTCCCTGATAGAGTTTTCTCACGTCATACCCGAGTACGGCCATATTCGCGACCTCGCTGCCGGGAGGAAGTTCGTCCGGTACCGTCCTGAACAGACCGCACCGTCCTTTTTTCGCCAGCACGTCGATGTTCGGTATGTCCGCGGCTTCAAGCGGCGTCTTTCCGCCGAGCTTCTCTATCGGGTAGTCGCTCATTCCGTCACCGAGTATGATGATGTATTTCATTGTTCTTATCCTATTTGTAGTTCTTCTTCAGGTAATCTTTGAACGAGTCGTAATCGGATCTGATATGGTCGTACTGCTCCTCTTTGTGCTCTATGCCTTCAAGGCTCGGAGGTAGCTCCGGATCAAAACCGAGCAATTCAATGATCTGCTCGGGGAACTTGGCGGGATGCGCAGTCTCCAGCGATATGTATAGCTGATCCTTATCGTCGCCGTGTTCTTGAATGTATTCGTGCAGACCTGCCCATCCTACCGATCCGTGCGGTTCAAGAAGCAGTTCGTGATCTTTCCAAGCGGTTTTAATGGTCTCTCTCGTATGCTCGTCGTTTATACTTACTGCCCAAATCTCTTCTTTCATGTGTTTCATATCTGCTTTTTTTACGACCGTTCCCTTTTCGCTCATCACGCCGCCGTATAATGCAACCAGCCTTGCCATATTGCTCGGATGACCGACGTTCATGGCGCTGGAAATACAATTCTTCGACGGCACTATTATATCGTAATCCTCTGTCTTAAGGAATTTCGGGTATTCGTCGTTGGCGTTCGTGGAGATCACGAATCTTTTAACGGGAAGTCCCATCTTCATAGCTATTACTCCGCCCATCATATCGCCGAAATTTCCGGACGGCACCGAGAAAATGACTTTCTCGCCTTTCGCTTTTTTCAATTTAGCGTAGGAGTAGAAATAATAAACCGTTTGCGGTATCAGCCTTCCGATATTGATCGAATTTGCAGATGAAAGGTTCAGGTGGTCAAGATCAGTATCAGCGAAAGCCTGCTTGACCAGCGCCTGACAGTCATCGAACTTCCCGTCCAGAGACAAGATCAGAATGTTGTTCCCGAGCGTCGTCATCTGCTTTCTCTGCCTGTTAGTAACCTCTTTTTCAGGGAACAGCACCAGAGCTTTAACGTTGTTCAGTCCGTAATAAGCGTTAGCTATCGCGCTGCCGGTGTCTCCCGAAGTGGCTGTCAGTATTAAAAGGTTTCTGTGATCTCTTGAAAGATAGTAGTTCATCAGCCTTCCCATCATCCTCGCGGCAAAGTCCTTGAACGAAGCTGTCGGTCCCTGATCGAGCCTCATTACGTACTTTCTGTCGTATCCATTCTCGAGAGGAACATCAAAATTATAGGCGTCCTTACAAATAGCTTTCAGATCTTCTGCAGGTATATCGTCTTTAAGGAACTTATGTATAACAGTGTATGCTATTTCCCAGTACTCCATCGTGCTGAACGAATCTATCTCTTCCGCCGTAAGTTGAGGTATATGGTCAGGCATAAAAAGCCCTTTGTCAGGAGCTATTCCTTTTAATAGAGCCTCTTTGAATGATACTGGTTCGGCTTTAAGGTTCGTCGAGTAATAAGTGATAGGTTTTGTCATATCGTCCCCTTGGATTTTTAACAGCCGAAAATCTATGAAAAAATGATCTTTTTAGCAATAAATTTGTAAATATTATACTTGATATTATTAAAAATAGTTTTTATTTATCTTAACAGAAGAAATAATGAGCAATTAAAAATAAATAAAACGGGAGGGGACAATGAAGTATGAATTACTGTCTGCCAGAGACAAAAAAGCAATGGACGCGCTGAAAAAATTTCACGGGGGAGCTAAAAAGATCAACGATACAATAGCTCACAACAAGAAATTCGAGACCAGAAAGAAAGTTCTGAAGGAAAAAGGTTATGGAGAGATGATAGCCGATGCGGAAAAGCTTATCAAGAAATTCCCGAAGCTTGCCGATTTTGAAAAAGCCAACAAGATAAAATACAACAGGAAGCTCGGTATCGCGAGAAGCCAGGTTTCAGGATTTCAAGGAGCAAAAGTAACTTATAACTTTATGAAGAAAGTGGTTAAAACAGCTAAGAAAGACCCTGTTTTCATTCCTGCCGAATTCATTTCCGTTGTTCCTCTTACAGATCATTATGTATATTCGGGCGATCTTATGGCTACTCTATGCATGGCAGAAAACATAATGGGAGCACAAAAATACTGCAGCACTAATCTTATCGGAACTCCGCAGCCGGAAAAAAGATTCAAAGAACTTGAGAAAGTGACCGGAGAAAAATTCGAAAGGGCAAAGATCGATAAAACCAACTCGGCGCTAATACTAAAGAATCAGGGAACATTTTTCGGTAACTTCGGAGGGATAGAAGTAGCGAACAGCAATCACCTGGTATATCTCGACGGTGTTACGAGAACGGCAATGGAAACAGGAGGGGATTTCTACCTTAATCCGAGCTGGAGCACTATCATCGCGTCATGCTATTACGCTAAAGATATTCCTAACCTGACTTTCAAAGTTTCTATGCTTCTGTCAACCCAGACAACAATGCATTTCAGGATGCTTCTCAATATCATCAACGAATATATCCGCAAGGACGGAACTACTCCGATATACGAGATCAACATCGGCAACGGAGCGGACCCCGACACTTTCATCACCTGCGCGAAAGAACTCAAAAAAAGCGGTATTAAAGGCATCAGCCTGGCTGCTCACATGAGAATAAATCCGGACCTTGGTATGGCCGGATTCGACTGGACGAAGAACGCCTACAAAGTTCTTGAGAGCGGAACGGACATCACCTATAAATACGAAAGCGACGGAACCGCAAGGGAACTTGACACAATGGCAGCGTACTTCGTATCAGATGAAGAGAGGAACAAGCTTGCCGGAAAGATCGGTGACGTGATATACTACAAGTCCCTAAAGGCTACCAAGGACGGTATGGACTTTATGAAGAAAAAAGGTATAAGGACTCAATTCGGAAAGGGCAGCCTTTAAGGAGCTATTATGATAAAGAACTGGAGTAAGCGTTTTTCGGATAATGCCGCAGATTACGAGGGTTATCCGATAGGGAAGACCTTAAAGCTTCTCGCATCGAATCCGAACATAATTTCGCTTGCGGGAGGGCTTCCTTCGCCTGATGTTTTTCAGAAGGCTGAGGTCAGGCTGGCGACAAAGAAATCGCTAGAGGGGAATAAGATCGATCAGGTTATGCAATACTCTTCCATTCCGGGTGAAAAAGCCCTTTTCGACGCTGTTATTAAGTATCTTAAGCGCGACAAGATAAATATTAAGGAAGAGAACCTGCTTATCACCACATCGGGTCAGCATGGACTCGATCTCGCCGGAAGGCTTTTTCTGAACCCGGGCGATACAGTCATGCTCGACAGACCGACGTTCGCGGGAGCAATAGTGGCATTCGATCTAAACAGACCGAAGTATATCGGGGTCGATATTGAAAAGGACGGCTCGAACGTAAAGGGTTTCCGCAAGAAGCTGGCAGCGATAGAGAAGAAGGGCGGAAAGATGCCCAAGTTCATCTATGTCGTTCCTGATTTCCAGAATCCGACAGGCATATCAATGAGCGTAAAAAAAAGGGAAGCTCTGCTGGATCTCAGCTATGAGTACGATGTCCCGGTCATCGAGGACAGTCCGTACAAAGATCTAAGATACCAGGGAAAAATACCTCCTTCGATCTTCTCCATCGACCAGAATAAGTACAAGGGAACTAATGTTATAGGCTTATATACTTTTTCAAAGATATTCTGTCCCGGAATGAGGGTCGGGTTCAATATCGGACCGGCGGAAGTGATAAAGAAAATGTGTAATATCAAGGAAGGAAATATCCTTAATACACCGAAATACAATCAGGATATATGCGCAGCATATCTGACCGAGATGGACCTTGAGAAGCATTTTGAAAACTGCAGGAACTACTACAGGGACAAACTGAAACTGTTCCTGGCTACAATGGATAAATATTTTCCGAAAAGTTCAGGCGTGAGCTGGACGAAACCCGAAGGCGGACTTTTCCTCTGGGTAACAGTGCCTGAGCATATTGATACTGAAAAACTTTTTTATCAGGCTGTAGAAAAATACAATGTCGCTTTCGTGCCTGGATGGCAGTTCTACGGGGGAAAACCCGCGAACAATCACATGAGGCTGAACTTCTCCTATTCTTCAAAGGAGCAGCTCGTGGAGGCAATAAAGCGGCTCGCGAAATGCATCAAAGACCAGAAATAAATTAAAAAGCCCCGATCCGGGGCTTTTTTTATTTCTTCTCTTTCACTATATCGAAATCTATTGTTAAAAGTTCTCTGCTCACGCCTTTCAGTTTGACTGTCAGCTCTTTACCGACGAACAGTTCGTCCCCGGTACGCCTTCCTTTGAATATCTTTCTCGTATCGTCGTACTCGTAAAGGTCGGTGTGCTGTTCTCTGGCGCGGATCAGGCCCTCGACGGGCCATTCCTGCATTCTTACATA
>ERZ795048.3518-NODE-3518-length-11586-cov-6.106582_pt1 | contig 11586 bp, 12 predicted proteins | sample MGYA00375132_ERZ795048 | MGnify/ENA primary metagenome ERZ795048 (study PRJEB30177, sample SAMN05720225) | activated sludge metagenome | isolation source: Anaerobic digester | place: Hong Kong | collected 2014-12-17 ...
AATATGAAAAATGCCTGGAAAAGCATCTATGGCCTCAATCTCGCCCTGATGATTATCTATGGCACACTTGGCCTGATAATCGGCTTTTCTACCTTAACACTGGTTTACCTGCCGGTCCTGATCATCACCTCGTGGATTGGCGGCTGGCTATTTTATATCCAGCACCAATTTGAAAACGCCCACTGGGAACGCCAGGAACAATGGAGCTATAATCAAGCCGCATTGATGGGCAGTTCATACTACGATCTGCCCCCAATCATCCAGTGGTTCACCGGCAATATCGGCCTCCACCATATCCACCATCTCAACGCTACCATCCCCAATTATAAGCTCCAGTCGTGTCTTGACGCCCACCCGGATCTCAAACATCTCAACCACATGAACTTCAAAGATAGCCTGAAATCAATCAAGCTGGCTCTTTGGGACGAAACCCGGCGCAAAATGATCAGCTTTGAAGAAATGGATAAACAGGCGGCATAACGGTACCTTGAAAAATACGAAACACACAATTCTGAAAACGCGGTGTCAAAAAATCATTTTCTAAAACCCAAATCACCCCTATAATTTGTACACAATCGTATTTACTCCCCGGAAAGCCCATCCATAATGAACCGCCTGAGAAATGCCAACATCCTTGTCGTCAATGAAATAGGCAGCACCCGTAAGATGCTTACCAACATTTTACGAATACTTGGAGCAGGCTCAATAGACGAAGCAAGCGATAAAGCAGACGCCTTCCGTAAATTCAACGAAAAAGATTACACATTGGTAATATCAGCACTGATCGACGGAAGCCAAGATGCAATTGGCCTCGCAAAAGATATTCGCAACAACCCGGCCTCTCGAAACCGGATCGTCCCAATTATCGCAACAACCGGCCCCAATACTCTCCACCTCGTAGATGCCGCGCGCGAAGTCGGTATAACAGATTTACTGCAAACGCCTTTCACAGTTGACGATATGTCACGGCACCTCAATTACAACTTAAGCCTGCAACAAGAACAGCTGGAAGCCGCAGCGCTTCCGCAAGAAAAACCACAGATCGACACCACAAAATCAAACGATCCGGAAGGCGGTTGGCCAGAAGAAGAAGAAGCCACCTCGCTTACGAAAATGTTATTAGAACATTACATGAGACACCATGAAATCGTCTTTATGAAATTAAAATTTGCACAAGATGCAACCCAAAAAAGCATTCATCAACTACGCAGCACGCATGAAAAAGTGCGCCACCGGGATAACACAAACATCCACGAATTCAATGATTTCGAAAAAATGTGGGAAGAAATAATCCAGATCTTCCTCAATGGCGGCTTGGCAGAAGAGGAACTCTTCAAAATCGAAAAACTTGTTACGACAATTCCTGAGGACATCAAAAAACACTACAATACGCTCAGCGCCCAGGATAAAAGTTTTTTAAGTCTGGTCGAAAGTCTGAACGCAGACGCATACAAAAAGGCCAAAAACCGCGTAACCGCTCTACAAAAACAACCCAACCCACTCCACGGGAAAACACCCGAAGAATATACCACGCCCAAAGAAACAGAAGAAGAAAATCCGGATGCTTTTATTTTTATGCCCAAACGCCGGAAATAAGAGCCATCTTTCTAAGAGTATTTCTGAATAGCCAACGCCACACTGTTCATCAGTTCTTTAGCTTTGTCACTCTCGTCCGAACGCAGCCTTTCATGAAGAGTCACAAGCATCGCATTAATATGCGCCCGCACTATAATTTGATGTTCTTCCTTATGGATATCGATTTTTTCACAAAAATCACGCAAAGACAACGCAAAATAGCCCATCAGGTCGTACCCGTACATAGAGGCTAAATCTTTCGCATTATTGGAATAATTATAAACCCTTTCCAATGCATCCGCCCGTACATCAGACTTTTCTGCACCCACACACGCATCCCAACTTACCTGCAAATTCCGCAAAACATTTTCAACCTCCACCGAATATTCAGCTTCTTTCTCATCAATTACCTTTTGCGCCTTCTGAATACGAAAATTCTGAATCTGTCCCTGCCCCTTCGCAAAAGCAGACAAGCCTGCCTTGGACTTTAATTTGTTAACACGGTGGAAAATCTCAACTTTATCATTATTTTTGTTCATAATGCGCCTTCAAATCTTGTGGTTTAGCTTTCCGCCGGTCTTCATGATCAAAGGCCCTGTTTTGCCGACGCCGGTCAGGCCCAAAAAAACTCTTACTTTTTACAAAGGGTCGCGGGCTGTTAATGGTACGCTGAATACGTTTAGCCAATTCCGCAGCAGAAACAGGTTTAACAATAACCTCATTAGCACCAAGATCGCGCGTTTCGCTCACAAGCGATCCAGACGTATAAGCACTACAAACAACCACCGGCAAAAATTTAATGGTTTCCTTATTGCTCTGCCTGATCCACTGCAAAAGCGCCCTGCCATCCATAACCGGCATCAGCCAATCCATAATCACAACATCAATATTGCTGCCATTCTCAAAATTATTAAGCGCCTGAATTTGTTCTTTCGCCTGCGCCCCATTCTCAGACGTCAGAACGCGGCCAATGCCCATCTCTTTTAAGGTTGCCGCTATAATCTGAGAGACAAAAGAATAGTCATCGACAATAAGAATCGTAAACTTGCTAAGATCTAATACTTCATCGGCTGTCATAAGCTTTATGATCAAATCACTAAAAAATTATAAAAAGACTTATTTTTCAATAACATATGGTGAACGCTATGGATTAAAATCTGGCTTCCACTCCCTTAAGGCTTAAGCAATTTTCTTCAGTTCACCCATGAACACGCCCATTTTATTGAGTAGGGCTTCAACCTGATCTTTGCTGTGCAAGGATAGTTGCTCGGTTGCATCTACGACCTGAGCGCTGATTTCATCCACTTTCGTGATGTCCGCACCGATCTCCTGAATGTTCTCAGCAACAGTATTGGTAGCGGTTGAGGCTTTTTGTGCGTTGGAAGCAATTTCAAGGGAGGCCGCGTTTTGTTCTTCGACGGCGGCAGCGACAACCGTGCAGGCTTCATTGATGTCGGCAATAGATTTCCCTATGCCATCAAACGCGGATACGGCGCTGTTGGTTGCACCTTGAACTTCGTTGACTTGCTGGCGGATATCGTCAGTTGCTTTTGCTGTTTCAGCCGCAAGATTTTTGACTTCTGAGGCAACAATGGCAAAACCTTTTCCAGCTTCACCAGCACGTGCTGCCTCAATTGTTGCGTTAAGGGCAAGAAGATTTGTTTGTTCGGCAATATCTTCAATCAGCGTAATAACCTCGTTGATGCTAGCAGCGGTAGTAGCCAGTGCGTTAATGATTTCGCGCGCCTGATCGGCATCATGAACGGCTTCGCTGGCCATTGTCGAAGTTTTTGTAATCTGTGTGCTGATTTCCGCAATGGAAGAAGACATCTCTTCGGCAGCAGCCGAAATGGTCTGTACATTCATCGACATTTCATTGGAACTGAGGACAACCGTTTCTGCACCCTGACGGGTAGAGGCTACGGTATCTCCCATTGTCTGAGCTCCACTCTCAAGGGTTTCCACGGTGCTGTTGATCTGACTGACAACTTGCTTGAGAGAGTTGTCAACATCGTCAGCAATGCCGACGAAAGATTCCATCTTATCGGCCACATTGAGGGTGGCCTGATTGATAACGCGGGCGCCATTTAATAAATTCCCATGCATACCGTCTTCGATAATGCGGCGAAAATACTGGTTACGGCTGACATATTCCATAGCAGCAGTGGATTCACGAACAAAGGCATCCATAAAGTCGGTCATTTCATTGACAGACCATAAAAATTCAGAGATTTCACCATCTTCCGCGATATTGGTCAGGCGTGTTTCAAAGTCACCGTGGCCGAGTTTTTTGCAAGCGTCAGTTGCACAGGTGATTGACTCCTGCGCATTTTGAATGAAATAAAAGCCGGTCGCCAGTGTAATGATACCAATCGCCAGCGCAACCAGATAAAGAGATGAAAAATATCCTCCAAGCATACATAACAGCGTTAGCCCCAGACAGATTTGAGCTTTAGAAAGAGAGGATAGATTTTTCATAGCAAATTCCTTTTTCTTCAGGCTGCATTTGAAAGAGAAAAGATGAGCTCGTCGTAACCAACGCCTTTCTCTTCAAGTAAAGCCACAAGCATTTGATAGGCGCTGTTCATGCCTTCTTTAGCATTTTTGTGGCTGTTTTCTTCATCTAATAGCTTTTTATATAGCGGAACGATTGTATCGTTGAGGACGCGTCTGTCTGGAACGCGTCGATTAGAGTGATATCCTACGATATTGCCCCCTTCATCGAAGCTGGGGGTGACATGGGCAAGAACCCAGTAATGATCGCCGTTGGCCGAACGGTTTATAACGTAGGCAAATATCTCTTTTTTATCTTTTTCTATCGTATCCCACAGCAACTTAAAGACGCAGCGTGGCATTTCAGGATGGCGTATGATGCTGTGGGGCTGATCAAGGAGATCTTTTTCGGTATAGTCCGCTAGCGTCATAAAGACGCGGTTTACATAGGTTATGCGGCCTTTGAGATCCGTTTTACTGACAATGATTTCATTTTTATCGAAGGTGCGTTCTACACCTGTAACGTGTGAGTTCTTCATATGTTTTATCTATTCTAGATTAAAATTAGAGCTTTAACTCTGTTTAACTGTGACGGATATCATGCTCTTGTGTCAATGTTTTTTCGTCATCGAGCAAAATGCGATGAGCTGCGCCGTCGAGATCGTCATACTGACCTGATTTCAAACTCCAGACAAAGGCAGCCAGGCCAAGCAGGCCAAGAAACAGGGCAATGGGGATGAGGTAGATAAGGATGCTCATTTTATGACCTTTAAGCGAAATGAATTGGCGATCACTATGAGTGACGAACCTGACATGGCAATCGCAGCAACGAGCGGCGTAACAAGTCCGCTCAGTGCCAGCGGTACGGCTATGATATTATAAAGGACAGCTAAAGTGAAATTTTGTTTTACGAGCTTTTGAGCAAGCCGAGCGGTATTATAGGCTGTATGCACAGGCATGAGTTTTTTGCCCATGAAAATAATATCGGCTGCGTTTTGTGCCATATCGATGGCGGTGCCTGGCGCCATCGAGACGGTTGCCCCGGTCAGGACAGGCGCATCATTCAGGCCATCGCCGACCATAAGGATTTTATGACCTTCGCGTTTAAGGTTTTCCATGATTTGGAATTTTTGCGGTGGCGTTTGTTCGCCGTAAAAACGTTCTATACCGCATTCTTTGGCGCTTTTTTGTGTTATGTGATTTCGATCGCCGGAGACAATAATGGGTGTCAGACCGGATTTTTTTAGAGCCTCAATACAATCGCATGCATCTTCGCGCAGGTGATCAGTGAAGAAAAAGGCAATAGGTGTCTGGTTGTCGATCCGCAACCATAATTCCAGCATATCTGAAGGCGGCGCATTTTTATCACCGCACCATGTCCGGCTGCCAAGACGAACGGATTTCCCATCAATAACACCTTCTAGTCCCTGACCGGAATGTTCCTGTATGTGTTTTGTTTCCAATAAAGTTCCTGCGTAAGACTGGCCTATAGCTTTGGAAAGTGGGTGGCGACTGTGGGCGGCTAGAGAGGCGGCGAGGCGCAGGGCTTCTTGCGGCAGGCCTCCTTCCAATGCGGGGTGGCCCAGTGTGAGCGTGCCGGTTTTGTCGAGCAGAACGGTGTCAATACTGGCGAGTCGCTCTAAAGCATCGCCGGATTTAATGAGTACACCGTTTTTCATGAGCTTGCCGGTGGCCAGGACTTGTACGACGGGTACGGCCAGTCCCAGTGCGCAAGGACAGGTGATGATGAGTACGGTGATGGAGATCATGAGCGCGGCTTGCCAGTCTAAGCCGCCGATAAAAAACCAGCCTAAAAAGGCGAGCGCGGCCAGCATGTGCACGACGGGTGTGTAGAGGCGCGCAGCACGGTCAGCCAGACGAACGTAGCGGGCTTTGCTTTGTTCGGCCTGTTCCATGAGTTTGACAATTTCGCTGAGCAGGGAGTCTTTGGCCGGTTTGGTCACAATCATTGTAACGGAGGCGGACAGGTTTAATGTTCCCGCAAAAATATCGTTTCCAGGCTTGACAGCGCGGGGCAGGGTTTCGCCGGTGACAAGCGAGGTATCAACTTCGCTTTGGCCTTCGATGATCTGGCCGTCGACGGGGAAATTTTCCCCTGCAGCAATACGGACGTGGTTGCCTTCGCAGATATCGCGGATCAGGACGCGGCGGACTTTGCCGTCTTCTATAACGCTGGCAAAACCGGTCATGACGGCCAAAAGGTCTGAGGCCCCTGCGCGGGCCTGTTTGCGGGCGCGGAAATCGAGGGTACGGCCAATCAGCAGGAAGAACGTTAGCATGACCGCAGAATCGAAATAGACGTGTTCGCCGCCATTTATGGTTTCAAAAAGGCTCATGGAGCTGGCAAGAATAAGGGCGAGAGATATGGGCACGTCCATGTTGGCGTGTCTGCCTCTAAGCGCTTTTATGGCAGAGCGGAAGAAGGGACGGCCAGAAAATAAAATTGTCGGCAGGGCGATAGCGGCAGAGATTAAATGCAGGAATTCGCGCGTGGCCAGTCCCATTGTTTCGCCTGTGGCGCTCCACAGACCGACGGAAAGCAGCATAATGTTACCCATCGCGAAACCTGCCACGCCAAGGCAAAGCAACAAGAAACGCTCTTCAGCTTTACTCTCTTCCTGCCAGATTTGTGGGTCAAACGGATTAACGGTATATCCCAGATTTTCGATTATATGTATATAGCGATTGCTTTGTTCTGGTACGCCGGACCAGGTAAGTGTGAGACGCCTGGTTGTAAAATTGAGCCGCGCTAAAATTATATCCTGTTCTTGGGAAAGACTGCCTTCGATCTTCTGGATACAAGCGGCGCAATAAACACCGCTAACGAGAACGGAAATTGTGTTCAACCCTTCAGGCGTTTTTTCAACAAGCGTTTCATAGCCGGATAATGTTTGCGTATCATGGTTTCCGTTTACGGGGCTGTGAAGCTGTGCGTTGTTTGATAGTGCTGATCGTCCCATGTGCAGTTGAGCTTTGCTTTCCAAAGACCTTTTAGGGGCAGGTCAAGCTTTGCTTCATAAACCCCGCGCCGCATGTAGTCTAGCGTTATTTCAAAATCATAGCCATCTTGGACCGGGCGGATGATTTTTGCAATGACGCGGGCATTTCCCAGTGGCCTACCCGCTTCGTCCTTTACGTTCCAGTGTAATACGCCGTTCTCAAAACTCAGTTGCTCTTGCAATTTTGGTTGCGCACGAAATTTTTCAAAATTTTCGTTAAAGGCCAGGCCTTTTTCATAGGCATTTTCGGTAGTAACACCGGTGTGAGTGCTTATGGCAACATAGACAAATATACCATCGAGAATGGCAATAACGGCGAAGAAAGCTACGAAATACCATGGAATCCATTTGTCTTTTGGATTTTTAATGGCAGTTTCCATGGCTACTTTCTCTGCGTGATAAAGGTTGATGTGTAGCTATCATGCAAGGATCCATCTGAATCTGTCAATGTTAGCGTTACATCACGGGCGGGACCGGGCTCAATATCGGCACTGATGAAGATGTGATATTCACCAACGCTGTCAGCATCGACATAGAGCGTATTTGAATCGATATTTCCTGCTGCGCTAACTTCAATTTTTGCTTCGGGCAGGCCTTCAACACTTAAGGTATAGGTCCGGTTTTCAAAGGTTTTGTTGAGAATTTTTATGGTGTAGCCGTTACGGATTTCACCGCTGGAAAGCTGAACAAATAGCGGGCTGCGATCATGCAGGACGTGGAGTTCCAGCTGTGCCCGGTTTATAAGCGCATAGAGCATGATGCTCCCGACCACAGCCATGATAATGCCATAATAGAATGTGCGCATGCGCATAATATGAAATTTTTCTTTACCGCCTTTGATTTCTGCGGCCATGTGGTTGGTGGTGTCATAACGGATCAGGCCACGTGGCAAATCAAGCTTGTCCATGATGTTGTTACAGGCATCGACGCACAGGCCACAGGCTATGCACTCCATTTGCAGTCCATTACGGATATCGATGCCGGTGGGGCAGACCTGAACGCAAGCGGTGCAATCGATGCAATGACCGCGCCCATCCCAGCTTTCACCTTTTTTATGACTACCGCGAGGTTCGCCGCGTTTTTCATCATAACCAATGATGAGAGTATCTTTATCGAACATGGCAGATTGGAAACGGGCGTAGGGACACATATAAGTGCAAACCTGTTCACGGGCAAAACCGGCCATAAGGTAAGTGGAGAAGGTCAGACCACCGATAAAGCCGAGCACGGTAGGAGAGACATCAAATTCAAAAAAGCTGCGAACCAGTGTGGGCGCGTCATTGAAATACAGCACAAAAGATCCGGCTGTACACCAGGCGATAACCAGCCAGATGAAGTGGGTAGCGAGAATTTTTCCAATCTTGTCAAAGCTCCAGGGACTGTCGTGAAGTCTTTTGCGAGCATTGCGATCCCCCTGGATGATGCGTTCAACCCAGACAAAAAGATCGGTCCAGACGGTTTGTGGACAGAAATAGCCGCACCACACACGGCCAAACATGCTGGTGACAACAAACAGACCGATGGCCGCAAGAATAAGAATACCAGTGAGGAGATAGACTTCCTGTGGCCATATTTCGATCCAAAACCAGTAGGCGCGCCGGGCGGGCAGATCAATCATGATGGCCTGATCAGGAGCGTTTGGCCCCCGATCCCAGCGAATGAAAGGGGCAAGGTAGTATAGCCCCAACGTAGCAATCATTGTCGCCCATTTCATTTTACGGTATTTTCCCCAAACACGTTTGGGATAGATTTTTTCCTGTTTGGCGAAGAGTTCGAGCATGGGTTTTTTCTATTCTAAAATATTTTTATATAAGTATATACGTATATACACAGCCTAAAAAAAGCCTTCTTGGGGGAAGGCTTTTTAAAATTTCCTGGATATTACTCGCCGCCGCCCAGTTCATGAAGATAGATCGTGAGCTGCTTGATGGTATTTTCATCAAGACGCTCATTCCAGGCTGGCATTAATCCTGCGCGAGCGTTGAAGACCGTTTCATACACTGTTTCACGATCTCCGCCATAGAGCCAAATCTTGTCGGTCAGGTTTGGTGCGCCGAGTTCGCGCATTCCGCGACCGTCTTCGCCGTGGCAAGCCGCGCACTGTTCAGCGAAAATCTGCATGCCCTGAGCGTGGCTGCTCGTCTGTTTACCACCGGAAAGCGTAAGAACGTAATCGACAACAGCATCAATCTCCGAACGTTCAAGCAGTTCGTCGGCGCCGAAGGCCGGCATTTGGGAATCGCGAGTATCCCAATTGTCTGCACGAATACCATACTGAATCGTTTGGTGAATATCTTCAAGACTGCCGCCCCAGAGCCAGTCATCGTCATTGAGGTTCGGGAAGCCTTTAGCACCTTGCCCGCCCGCACCGTGACAGGTAGCACAATTATCCTTGAAAGCGGACTTGCCGCCGGCAACGGCGAAAGCGTACAGATCAGGTGTTTTAAGAATGGTTTCAAAATCCGCACCTTCGAATTGAGCCAGATAGGCCTCTTGACGGGCAGTAATCTCTGCTTGATTGTGCGCAAGTTCCTTAAACTGCGTATAGCCGGATGTACCTTCAGTTGCACCGCCAGGGACCGGCCAGGATGGATATACAACAAAGTACCATGCAGACCATATAACGGTGACAATAAATATCCATACCCACCAGCGCGGTAGCGGGTTGTTAAGCTCTTTTAGACCATCCCATTCATGTCCAGTGGTTTCAACGCCGGAAAGATCATCAATTTCTTTTTTCTTGTTGTCATCGCTCATATTTTAGTTCTCCTCAAGCGGGATGTGCGCGTGTTTTTTATAGTTTTCTTTGGCGCCGGGGCGAAAAGTCCACATTGCCACGGCGACAAAAAATCCGAAGAAAAAGAGTAGGCCGATCATACCGGCATGGTCGGTGATGAAATCTATCATTGCGCCCCCTCAACTTGCTGGGCGGCTTCAAAATCAACCATCGTGCCCAGAACCTGAAGATAGGCGACAAGTGCATCCATTTCTGAAATCATATTTTCCTGCCCGTCAAAATCACGGGCATTGACTTTTTCGCCATAGCGCTCTTGTAGCCCGCTTATATCAGCGCGATCTTCACCAGTAGCTTGAGCAGCAGCATCTTTTTCAGCGTTTTCAATCATTTCATCGCTGTAAGGAACACCGGTGATACGCAAAACTTTCAGGTGTTTGTCCAGGCTGTGAAGTTTAGCGCCTTTTTTGAGCAGAAACCCATATGAAGGCATGATTGATTCCGGAACAAGATCACGCGGCTCTACCAGGTGCGCTGTTTGCCATTCGTCCGAATATTTGCCGCCCACACGCGCCAGGTCCGGCCCGGTGCGTTTGGAACCCCATTGGAATGGATGATCGTACATACTTTCTGCGGCCAGGGAATAATGGCCATAGCGCACAACTTCATCACGCAGGGGGCGGATTTGCTGAGAGTGGCAGTTATAACACCCCTCACGGATATAAATATTATATCCGGCAAGTTCCAGCGGAGTGTAAGGCCGCACGCCTTCGACCGGTTCAATCACCGTTTCCTTGCGAAACAGCGGAACAATTTCAACTATTCCCCCGATCAGCACAACGACTATAATGCCGATTAACAAAAGGATGGAGTTCTTTTCGAGTGTTTCGTGGCTTTTCCAGCTCATGCTGTTGCTCCTTGAGAGAGAAGTTGTTGTTCTTTTTCATTCACGTCTCCGCGAATGGTCTTCCAGAAATTGTAGACCATGATCAGGGCGCCGGTTAGATAGAGCAGGCCACCAAGTACGCGAATCATATAGAAGGGTTTCATGGCCATAACGCTTTCGACGAAGGAATATTCGAGGAATCCCATGTCGTTATATGAGCGCCACATCAGACCTTGCATGATACCAGACACCCACATGGCGGCGATGTAAAATACTATACCGATAGTAGCGATCCACAGATGCATGGAGACCAGCTTTGTAGAATATAGACGTTCACGTCCCCATAGGCGCGGTACGAGATAATAAAGTGCGCCGAAGCTGATGAAGCCGACCCACCCCAAGGCCCCGGAATGTACGTGACCGATGGTCCAGTCTGTGTAGTGAGACAGAGAGTTTACCGCGCGGATGGACATAAGCGGCCCTTCGAACGTGCTCATGCCATAGAAGGCGAGTGCAACGATCATGAATTGCAGGACCGGGTCTTCACGTAATTTATGCCAAGCGCCGGACAGGGTCATGACCCCGTTGATCATCCCACCCCAGGAAGGCATCCAGAGCATGATGGAGAAGGTCATGCCCAAAGTCTGCGCCCAGTCAGGCAAAGATGTGTAATGCAAATGGTGCGGCCCTGCCCAGATATAAATGAAAATCAGGGACCAGAAGTGTACGATCGACAGACGATAGGAGTAGATCGGGCGATTCGCCTGTTTAGGCACGAAATAGTACATCATACCAAGGAATCCTGCCGTAAGGAAGAAACCCACCGCATTGTGCCCGTACCACCACTGGATCATTGCGCTTTGAACGCCAGCTTGGAC
>ERZ795048.3519-NODE-3519-length-11583-cov-46.608952_pt1 | contig 11583 bp, 8 predicted proteins | sample MGYA00375132_ERZ795048 | MGnify/ENA primary metagenome ERZ795048 (study PRJEB30177, sample SAMN05720225) | activated sludge metagenome | isolation source: Anaerobic digester | place: Hong Kong | collected 2014-12-17 ...
TCCCTGCCGGAGGCCTACCCCGAAGAGTACCTGGAGAGGGGCATCAGGAGCCTCTGCGACGACATGCACTCCCACATCGTTTCAGGTGGTCTGGTGGACATGATGCTGGGTTCCTTCGACCAGCTCCCTGAGCAGGTGATGACCCCGGCGGAGGCGTACTCCCACGTGGTCAAGGGCACCATCGAGTGGGTTCCCCTGGCGGAGTGCGAGGGCAGGATACCCTGCGTAATGGTGGTTCCCTACCCTCCGGGAATACCCATCATCATGCCCGGAGAAAGGTTCACCCCCGGCGGCGGACCAGTGCTTGAGTACCTCACCGCCCTGGAGGACTTCGAAGCGAGATTCCCGGGGTTCGAGTGCGACATACACGGCATAAGGAAGCAGATGGAACAGGACGGCAGAAAGAGGTTCAGGATACCATGCATTCAGACGTGAGCGGAAAGACGGAATACTACAGACTGACTCCGAAGCAGGCCCTGGAGGCACTGAGCACATCCAGGGAAGGGCTTTCCAGGGAAGAGGCGGCCAGGCGGCGGGAAAAGTACGGCCCCAACGCCATAGCCCTGGAAAAGGAGAGGTCCAAGCTTCTTGTCTTCCTCTCGCAGTTCAGGGAGCTTCTGGTAATGGTCCTGATAGTCGCCGGAGTCATTTCCATGGCCATGGGAAGCTACCGCGACGGCGCCGTGATGTTCGTGATAGTGTTCGTGAACGCCGTGATCGGCTTCATACAGGAGTACAAGGCCGGGAAGGTCCTGGAGAAACTCCGGGAGCTCATCAAGTCCCCTGCCAAGGTGGTGGTGGAGGGTCAGCTCACCGAGATCAGCCAGAACGACCTGGTGCCCGGCGACATAGTATCGGTGGAGGCCGGCGACCGCATCCCGGCTGACATCAGGCTGCTGGAGGCGTTCAACCTCAGGACCAACGACTTTTCCCTTACCGGCGAATCCATGCCCCAGGAGAAGGAGACCGAAGCCCTCTCAGGCGATCTCATACTCGCCGACAGGGTGAACATGGCCTACACAGGAACTACCGTGGCCACCGGAAGCGCTTTCGGAGTTGTGGTACGAACCGGTTCAAGCACCGAGATGGGGCGCATCGCAGCCATGACCACCGGCACGGTATCCGCCAGGAGCCCCCTTCAGATGGAGCTGGACAGCCTGGCGAAGTGGCTTACCTCCATAGTGGTGGTACTGAGCGTGATACTGTTCTTCGTTGCCCTCTCCCAGGGCTTCACCATGTTCAGCAGCCTGATCCTTGCGCTGGGAATAGCCGTGGCCTGCGTTCCCCAGGCCCTTCCGGCACAGGTCACCGTGGCCCTCAGCGCCGCAAGCAGGAGGCTTGCCGGGAGGAAGGTGGTGGTTAAGAGCCTTCCCAGCGTGGAGACCCTTGGCTCCACCTCCGTTATCTGCACCGACAAGACCGGAACCCTCACAAGGAACGAGATGACTGTAACGGGTCTCTGGTTCAACGGACAGGAGTACTCGGTTACCGGAACGGGATACGAACCGGAGGGGGAGATACTGGACGGCTCGGGGAAAGCGGTTTCCCAGGAAGTGATAGACCGCATGGAGGTGATGCTGGACGCCGGCACGATGGCCTCCAACGCCGAGATACACCCGCCGGACGACGACCACAAGGGCTGGTACCCGGTGGGCGACCCCACCGAGGCCGCCCTGATAACCCTTTCCACGAAGGTGGGAACAAGGAGCCCCAGGGAGGACGAGGAGAACCCGGAGATACAGGAGTTCCCCTTCGATTCCGAGCGGAAGAGGATGAGCTCCATAAGGCGGTTCGGAGACAGGTACCAGCTTGCCATGAAGGGGGCGGCCACCAGCGTTCTCTCCATAAGCACCCACATCTACAGGGACGGCGAAGCGGTTCCCATTTCCGAAGAGGACCGCAGTGAGATCGAGAGGCTCAGCGGGGAGTACTCCGCCAGGGCCCTCAGGGTCCTGGCCATTGCCTTCAGACCTCTGGAGAAGGACGGGTCCGACTACACCATGGAGACCGCGGAGAAGGATGTGGTCTTCCTGGGGCTGGTATTCATGATGGACCCTCCCAAGGAGGGTGTGAAGGAAGCCATGGCAGCCTGTCATGACGCCAGGATCCGCCTGATAGTGATGACCGGGGATCACGCAATTACAGCCCAGGCGGTGGGGCGTATGGTGGGTCTCTCCAGGAAAGGCGAACCGCCGGTTTACACCGGTGTCGACCTGGAGGAAATGAGCGATGACAGGCTGAAGGAGATACTCTTCGGCAACGACTCCATAGTTTTCAGCAGGGTGGACCCCGCCCACAAGCTGAGGATCGTGACCATCCTGGAGGACAACGGCGAAGTCGTCGCCGTGACAGGCGACGGCGTGAACGATGCCCCGGCGCTGAAGAAGGCCAACATCGGCGTGGCCATGGGTGTAACGGGCACCGATGTCTCCAAGGAGGCCGCCGAGCTGATACTCCTCGACGACAGCTTCACCTCGCTGGTCTACGCGGTGAAGGAGGGAAGAACGATCTACAGCAACCTGAAGAAGACCGTTCTGGCATCCCTCACCACCAACATGGCGGAACTCATGGTGGTGATACTGGGCCTTGCGGCGGTGGCCATGGGAGACTGGGCGATACCGATCCTGGCCATACAGATCCTGGCCATCGACCTGCTGGCGGAGGTTATGCCGCTTACCTTCCTCACCTACGACCCCCCCTCCACCGAGATAATGCGTGAGAAACCCAGGAGTCTCGACGACCACATAATGAACAAAGGCAGTTCACTTGAGGTGCTTTTCCTGGGCAGCCTCATAGGCGCCCTCTCATTCGGGAACTTCGCCTTCACCGGCATAAGGGAGGGGGTCACCTTCCTTCAGGATGTCTCGCTGCAGAACCCGCTTTACATGAGGGCCATGACAATGGCCTACCTCACCATAGCCTTCTGCCAGTACGTGAACATCCTTTCCAGGAGGTTCTACTACACCTCCGTGTTCAGCAGGAACTTCTTCACCAACAGGATACTCCTGTGGTCCATCGCCGGGTCCATCCTGCTTACGCTGACGGTTATCTACACAGGCTTCGGCGGAGTGCTTTCATTTGCCGGACCCACCTGGACCGACTGGCTCTGCATAGCCGGATCCTCGGGGATCTACCTGCTTGCCTTCGAGCTTCTCAAGGCCGGCAGAAGAAGGAGGCTGAAATAGCTAAGAGGAAACGGCTCAATCTCCTGGGAGCGCTGGTGCTCTGCCTGGTGGCGGCGCTGGTGACCAGGTCGCCCAGGGCGGCATTCCTTCCGGAGTTCATGAAGATGTACGCCGGCGACGCCCTCTGGGCCTCCGGACTTTATTTCCTGATAGCCCTGCTCAGGCCCTCGGCGCCGCCCTACGAGCTGCTTGTGAGCACCGCCCTCATCTCATACGCCGTGGAAGCAAGCCAGCTCTACCAGGCGGACTGGATCGTGGAGCTGAGGCACACCTTTCCCCTGGGGTACGTTCTGGGATACGGATTCCTCTGGTCCGACATCGTGTGCTATACGGCGGGTGCGCTGATGGCGTTTCTTCTTGACAGGGCGTTGCGGGCAAGAAGATCATTCTGACGGAGAGGCGGACGATATGTGGGTACTGTTCCTGATCACGATGGCTTCCGTTCCCCCGGGGAGGATCACTTCTGACGGCGCTACGGTAGCCGCGGCTGAGATGATGAGTGTTCTCATGGAGCATCAGGTGGTCTTCATAGGTGAGCAGCACGACGACCCGCTGGCCCACCAGTGGGAGCTGTACATCTGGGAAGCCCTGGCGGAGGACGGAAGGGCCCTGGCCCTGGAGATGTTCGAGACCGATGTGCAGGGGCTGCTGGATTCCTATCTGGCCGGCGAGGTCACCGAGGAGGAGTTCCTGGAGGGTTCCCGCCCGTGGGGCAATTACACCGCCGACTACGCCCCTCTGGTGGAGGTGGCCAGGGAGCGGGGGCTCCCGGTGATAGCCGCCAACGTTCCCAGGAGGTACGCGGCAATGGTGGCCTCAGGGGGGTGGCAGGCCATTTCCCATGAGCCTTTCTTCCAGGAGCTTCAGGTGGATTCCTCGTCGTCATACTACAGGAACGCCTTCATGGAGACCATGGAGGCAGTAGGGGACCAGATGCACGGAATGCCCGTGAGAATGGACGACCTCTACAGGGCCCAGCTGCTCAAGGACGCCGTGATGGCGTCGTCGATAGAGGGTCTGCGCTGCGTTTTCGTATGCGGCGGTTTCCACAGCGACCATCATTCGGGCATCCCGGATCAGATGGGAGAGGATGCTGACTTCGTCACAGTGAGGATACTCCCTGAAGGGGAGCCCCTGGACCCTGAAGCAGCTGATTACGTGATAATCAGATAGCCGGAGACCTGAAAATGCCCTGGAGTATTTGCTATATTCCAGCATTATCATCACTATCCACAATCTCCGGAGGGAACATGACACACCAGGAACTTGTCACGGGAATCCGTGGGGCAGAGGAGAGGGCTCGTCTGCTCAAGGAGCGTCTTTGACCTCGAAGGTCTCCTGAAAAAAGAAAAACAATACGAGGAACAGATGGCCTCAGCCGGTTTCTGGGACAACAGGAACGCGGCCCTGGAGGTCATCGCTGAGATGAAGAAGGTTCAGAACTGGACCGGTCCCCTGCTGGCGCTCACTGAGAAGATAGGCGACCTGACCGCGGCGCTGGAGCTTCTCGAGCTGGAGGACGACAGGGGCATAAGGACCGACGCGGAGATAAGGCTCCAGAAGGTCCTTGCGAACCTTGACCAGCTGGAGTTCAGGCAGATGCTCTCAGGGGAGCACGACAGCTCCGACTGCATTCTCACGGTAAGGTCGGGAGCCGGAGGAGTGGACAGCCACGACTGGACCGAGATGCTGATGAAGATGTACATCCTCTGGGCGGAGAGGCAGGACTATCAGGTAGACGTTCTGGATACCTCCCCGGGGGACGGCGTGGGCATGAGGGAAGCGGTGCTGGCGATAAGGGGCCCCTATGCCTACGGCTACCTCAGCGCCGAGAAGGGGATACACCGGCTGGTGAGGAAGAGCCCCTTCGACCAGAACCACAGGCGGCACACCAGCTTCGCCTCGGTGTTCCCCCTGCCGGACCTCGACGACTCCATAGAGGTGGAGATCGACCCTGAGGACGTGAGGACCGACGTGTTCCGGGCCAGCGGAGCAGGGGGGCAGCACATCAACAAGACCTCCAGCGCCGTAAGGCTGACCCATATCCCCACGGGGATCGCGGTCTCCTGCCAGAACGAGAGAAGCCAGCACAGGAACAGGGAACTTGCCTGGAAGGTGCTGAGAGCAAGGCTCTACGAGCTGGAAGAAGAGAAGAGGCGTAAGGAGAGGGAGAAGCTGGAGGGAACCAAGAGCGATGTTTCCTGGGGGCACCAGATCCGCTCCTACGTGCTTCAGCCCTACCAGATGGTGAAGGACCACCGGACCGAAAGCGAGACCTCCGATGTGGAGGGATTCCTCGCCGGCAACATACAGGAGTTCATTGAGGACTACCTGAGAAAGAGCAAGTGACATGGCCATTGAAAAGAACGAGTTCATAGAGCGGCGCCTGGAGAAGCTTGAGGCGCTCAGGGAAACGGGAGCGGACCCCTACCCGCCCAGAACACCGGCAAGGGTGCCGGTGGGCGTGCTCAGGGAAACCGGAGAGACCCAGGAGAAGATGGGCACTTCCGGCAGGATAATGGCCAAGAGGAAGCACGGCAAAACGGTCTTCTGCGACCTGGAGGACCCCACCGGAAAGATCCAGCTCTTCATCAACAGGGAGGTCCTGGGCGAGGAAGGCTGGGAGCTTCTGGGGTGCCTTGACCTTGGCGACATCATATGGGTGGCCGGCCCTCTCTTCGTTACCAGGATGGGCGAGCTGTCCGTTAAGGTGGAGGAGCTTACTGCGCTCACAAAGGCGGTGAGGCCGCTGCCCGTGGTGAAGACCGACTCCCAGGGAGAGGTGCACGATGCGGTGAGCGATCCGGACTACCTCTACAGGCACCGGTGCGTGGACCTCCTCCTCAATCCCGAATCCCGGGACCGTTTCGTTGCCAGGAGCCGCATCATCTCCGCCTCCAGGGCATACCTCGATGAGAATGGCTTCCTGGAGGTGGAGACACCAGTGCTGCAGCAGATATACGGAGGGGCAGCCGCGGAGCCTTTCGTAAGCTTCTACAACTCCATGGAGGAGGAAGTTTACCTCAGGATCGCCACCGAGCTTTATCTGAAGCGTCTGGTCGCCGGAGGTTTCCATAAGGTCTACGAGATAGGGAAGGACTTCAGGAACGAAGGAGTGGACAGGACCCACAGCCCTGAGTTCACCCAGCTGGAGCTCTACGAGGCATGGGCCGACTACGGCACCATGATGGAGCGGTTCGAGGGGATAGTAAAAGCCGCCGCCGCGGCAGCCGGTGTGGGCGGAACCACTTCGTTCATGGGCCATGAGATCGATCTCTCCTCACCCTTCGCCAGGATCCCGTTCGTTGATTCCCTCCACGAGAAGAGCGGAGAGGAGCTTTTCGCATGGCCTGCGCAGAAGCTTGCCGCACTGGCCAAAAGGCTCGGTCTCGGCGACGATGAGCCAGGGCGACCTGAACTCCTCGACAAGCTCTTCGACCATTTCGTTACCCCTGGGCTCATACAGCCCTGCTTCGTTACCGACTATCCGGTGGAGCTTTCCCCCCTGGCCAAGCAGAAGCCAGGCGAGCCCCAGCTCACCGAGCGTTTCGAAGCCTTCATCGCAGGTCTGGAGATGGCCAACGCCTTCAGCGAACAGAACGACCCCATTTACCAGAGGCAGGTGCTGGAGGGGCAGGCGGCGGAAAGCCTTCACCGGAAGGGCGTTGTGGACGAGGAGTTCCTCTATGCGCTGGAAACGGGGATGCCGCCCACCGGAGGTCTTGGAATAGGCATGGACAGGCTGGTGATGGTTCTCACCAACTCCCATTCCATAAGGGATACGATACTGTTCCCCCATCTCAGAAGGAGCCGATGAGGAAGTCCTTCGCACTCCAGCTGTCGCTGCGTCAGATATGGAGCAGGGCCAATTCCACCGTTGTAAGGCTGGTAAGCGTTCTCTCCATGGCTGGCATAGCCATCGGCGTTGCATCGCTGGTGATACTGCAGGCCTTCATGGGAGGGTTCACCGAGGCCATTGCCCAGGGGCTTTCCAGGATCAATCCCCCGCTGCACGTGTTCGCCCCCGGGGGAGAGACCATGGACGACTTCGACCTTGGCGCGGTGCAGGCCGTGGCCGGCTCGGTGGAGGGGATCACCAGTGTGGTGGGCATTGTTGAAAGGCCGGCGATAGTCAGCGGCGCTCCGGGAACGGTTTCAGGGGCAGTGGTCAGAGGCGCCGGTGACAACGATTCCGTGATACTGGGCCGTGACCTTGCCCTGGAGCTTGGCGTGGGGCCCGGAGACGAGATCAGGATCGCCTCCGCCGCCGGGGCGGAGATATCCGGAACCGGAAGGGTCATGGTCGACACCATTGCCGCGCTCACCGTGGACAGCGTTGGGGATTTCGGCCTGGCCGAGTACAACGGATCCCTGGTGCAGGTTCCCCTGGAGACCGCCAGGGGGATATTCCGCATGGGAAGCGGGCTCACCGCAGCCGGGGGCTACGTAAGCCCGGGCACCGATCCCGTGAGGGCGGCGGAGGAGCTTGATGCCCGACTTTACGCCGACTATTCAGGGGGCGGCTGGTCCACCTACATGAGCTGCCTTCCCTTCCTGGCTTTCCACGGCAACCTGTTCCGCGCCCTGGGGCTGGAAAGGACCGCAATGACAATAGTGCTGGCGATGATAACCGTCGTCGCCCTCCTAAACCTCTCAAGCGCCCTCTCCATGATCGCCATGGAACACAGGAGGGACACCGGAGTACTGAGGGCGATGGGGCTGCGGCCCTGGGACGTTTTCACCGTGTCTGTCCTCAGGGGGCTGATCCTGGGTGGAACCGGAGCCCTTGGCGGCCTGGTTTTCTCCCTGGCCGCGGTGGAGGCAGTGAACAGGTTCTTCCCTGTAAGACTGGATGGTGAAGTGTACTGGATCGATGTTCTTCCAGGGGTTTTCCCCGCAGGGGCTGCCTTAGTGGTCACCCTGGCCACGGTGATGGTCTGCGTGGCCGTTGCCGCGCTGTCCTCGTTTCAGCCGCTGAAGAGTTCCCCTTCCGAGGCGCTTCGTTATGAGTAACACCACCGTTCTGGATGCCAGGGATCTCTGGTGCTCCTACGGGACCGGAGAAACGGCCATAAGCGTAATACGGGGAGCCTCCCTGAAGGTGAGCCGCGGCGAGGTGGTGGCGGTGACCGGACCCAGCGGTTCCGGGAAGAGCACCCTGCTGCACGCCCTGGGGCTTTTGGACAGACCGGAGGGGGGGACGGTAACCGTATGCGGACGGAACGGATGGTCCATGGGCGGCTCCGCCAGAGCTGCCCTGAGGAACCGGTCCATCGGCTTCGTTTTCCAGTTCCACCACCTTCTCGAGGAGTTCACCCTTCTGGAGAACGTGGCCATGCCCTGTCTGATCTCCGGAATGGGAGCGAAGGAGGCCCGCGAGAGGGCCGAGAGGCTTCTGGAAAGGGTAGGCCTTTCCCACAGGATGAGCCACTTCCCTTCCAGGGTATCCGGCGGCGAAGGCCAGAGAACGGCCCTTGCCAGGGCCCTTGTAATGGAGCCTGACATGGTGCTGGCCGACGAACCCACCGGGAACCTCGACGGCGGGAACAGCAATCAGGTGCAGGACCTCATGATGGAACTGGCCGCCGAGGGCGGGCGTTCCTTCGTTATGGCCACCCACAGCAGGGAGCTGGCTTCCGCGGCCCACAGACGGCTGCGTCTGGAGTCCGGAGTGCTTCTGGAAGACTGTGACGGCAATGACACTTAAGTATATTCTTCGGTCGCGCCGGGGGGCTTCCCCTGCGCGTCCGGACCAATTCGACAAAGGGGGATCCCTTGCCTGACAGCTATACCGACAGGGCCAGAAAGGCTCTGATTGAGGCCCGTGCCGAAGCCGCCAGGGCCGGAAGGCGGGAGATAGGCAGCGAATTCATTCTCTACGCTGTGCTGAGCATAGACGGTTCCGGAGCTTCATCCCTTCTCAGGAGCATGAAGGTCAGAACCGGAGAGATGCGCTCCCACCTCAGGTCGAACCTGCTTTCCATAAGGTCAACCGGGCAGATAGACAGGACATCCCTCACCTGGAGCAACAGGGCCAGGGCGATCCTTGCTGAATCCAGGACCCAGGCGGCAAGGCTTGATTCCCAGGTGATATCCACCGAACACTTCCTCCTGGCAATGGCCAGGATCGAGAGCGGAGCCTCGGGGCTTCTCAGGCAGTACGGCGTGAGTTACGACAAGCTTTTCGAGGCGATGAAGGCCTCCGGGGGCAGGGCTTCGGCGGACCCTGAGAAGGCCACCTCAGCCCTGGAGTACTTCTGCAGGGACCTTACGCTGCTTGCTTCCGAAGGCGCCCTTGACCCTGTGATAGGCCGGACCCGGGAGATAGACAGGGTCGTACAGGTGCTCTGCCGACGGAAGAAGTCCAACCCCGTGCTCATAGGAGAGCCGGGAGTGGGGAAGACCGCCATCGTGGAGGGTCTTGCCCTGCGGGTGCTCTCGGGAAGGGTTCCGCTTCCGTTGTACGGCAAGAGGATAATGGCCATGGACATGGCATCCGTCCTGGCGGGCACCAAGTACCGCGGCCAGTTCGAGGAGAGGCTGAAGGCCCTGCTCCGTGAGATCCGGGAAGCCGGCAACGTGGTTCTCTTCATAGACGAGGTTCATTCCATCGTAGGCGCCGGTGGGGCCGAGGGGGCCATCGACGCCGCGAACCTGCTGAAGCCGGCCCTGGCCAGGGGCGAGTTCCAGTGCATAGGCGCAACCACCCTCGACGAGTACAGAAGACGGATAGAGAAGGACGGCGCCCTTGAGCGCCGGTTCCAGCCGGTCCCTGTGGACCCCCCTACCGTGGAGCTTACGGTGGAGATACTCAACGGCTTGAAGGACAGGTACCAGAGGCACCACAATTCAGTGTTCTCCGACGAGACCCTGAGGAACTGCGCCATCCTGGCCCACAGGTACATCAGCGGCAGGCATCTTCCCGACAAGGCAATCGACGTAATGGACGAATCCGGCGCAAGGGCCCATGCAAGGGCCTCTTCACCCCCGGAGTCGCTGATCACCCTGCACGACAGGCTTGTGGAGCTCAGGAAGGCCGCGGACACAGCCGCAGCCGGAAGGAACCTGAGCAGGGTAAGCGAACTCTCCGATGAGATAAGCAGGCTGGAGAGGGCGCTGGAGGAATCCCGGAATCACTGGATAGAGAGCCTTCCGCCAACGGAGATCTCCCTTTCCGACGTTACCGCCGTGGTCTCGGAGATGACCGGGATCCCCATAAGCAGGGTGGGTGAGAGCGAAATGGCGAAGCTTGCCGGCCTGGAGGAGCGGATGGCGGCCAGCATCATCGGGCAGCAGACGGCGCTGAACCACATTGCAGGAGCCATACGGAGGAGCAGGGTCGGCCTGAGAAGCAGGACCAGACCCACGGGATGCTTCCTGTTCCTGGGACCCTCCGGCGTGGGTAAGACGGAAACCGCCAGGATACTTGCTGAGCAGGTCTTCGGCGACTCGCACTCGCTGATAAGGATAGACATGTCCGAGTACCGGGAGGGCTTTTCAGGCTCCAGGCTCGTTGGAGCCCCGCCGGGGTACGTGGGCTACGACGACGGCGGGCAGCTCACCGAGAAGGTACGGAGGAAACCCTACTCGGTGGTCCTGCTGGACGAGATAGAGAAGGCCCATTCCGATGTTTACAACATGCTGCTCCAGGTGATGGACTACGGCAACATGACCGACAGCTACGGAAGGAAGATAGACTTCCGTAACACCATAATCATAATGACCGCCAACCTGGCCCCCGGCGCCGGAAGCGGAACGGTGGGGTTCCTCAGGGAGAGCGGTGAGGCCGAGTCCAGTGCGGCCCTGGCGGCGGCAAGGGCGGCCTTCCCCCCTGAGTTCATCAACAGGCTCGATGCCGTTGTTGTCTATAACCGGCTTTCGGTGGAGGACATACAGAGGATCGTGGAGCTGCAGCTTCATGAGGTGAACGAAAGGCTTTCAGAGCTCAGGATAGAGCTTCAGCTGGAGCCCGAGGCCCTGGAACTGCTGGCGGAAACAGGCTACAGCGTGGAGGCCGGGGCAAGGCACCTGAGGCGGACCATAGAGAGCCTGCTGGAGGATCCCCTCACCGACATGATCATATCAGGCGAACTCACAGGGGGCTGCCTGGTTACCGCCAGGCGCAACGGCGGCAGCCTGTCGTTCTCTGTGGACACAAGGGAAACCGTATCAATGAATACCACGGAGGTTAGCGTATGAGGCTGACAGTCTTCTTCCTTCTCGCCCTGCTCTGTTCGGCGGCAGCCGTCAACGTAACCGGAGTTTCCGTGAGGGGGAACGGCTATGTATCCGACTCCCTCATAGTGAGGACCCTGGGTCTCAGGGCCGGCCAGGCGTTCATGCCCGCCGAGCTCCCCCGTGGGGTCAGGGACCTTTTCGCCCTGGGATACTTCACCGA
>ERZ795048.3525-NODE-3525-length-11571-cov-58.657694_pt1 | contig 11571 bp, 9 predicted proteins | sample MGYA00375132_ERZ795048 | MGnify/ENA primary metagenome ERZ795048 (study PRJEB30177, sample SAMN05720225) | activated sludge metagenome | isolation source: Anaerobic digester | place: Hong Kong | collected 2014-12-17 ...
AAAAAACAGTATGGAATATCCTGAAATTGAATAATAATGATTAATTTAGAGGCAGACTTATACCAATGATAATATTGGTCAAACCCTAATCTTACGAAACGGCAGACAAGAAAATGATCACTTCTGAGATTAAATCACTTAAACATATCCATGAGATACTGTTAATCAACGAAGAGGACACTGAGAGTCAGATACGACTTGAAACCGAAAAAATTTACGAGAAACATGTTAAAGCTACCGTTGCTGACGGTAAACTTGATGATTATGAAATGAAAAAGCTTTTCCAGTTAAAGAATGATTTACTTATCCCTGACTTCATTGCAAGTGATATATACGAATCTAATGCAAAAGAAATTCTTAACAAATTCATTGATGGAGCAGTTTCAGAAGAAAGGTTCTCTCCTAGTGAAGAGCAGGAGATTGCAGAAATTTCTAAAAGTTTAGGGATTGAACTCACTGAAGAAGACATGTCCACGGAAAAACTGGACAGGTATAAACTCTATTGGCAAATTGAGAATGCGGAATTACCTGTAATTGACTCAGACATTCAGATTCAAAGAAAAGAAAAACTACATTTCATAACATATGCTAAATGGTTTGAACAAAGGCATGTAAAAAAAAGAGTAACATATGCCGGTCCAACTGCAAGAATCAAAAATGCAAAAGGGGTTTATTACCGGGTTGGAGTGGTACGCGCTTAACCTATTTCCAAAGATGTGTGGCAAAACATTGACGGGGGCAAAATCTATTTAACAAATAAACGACTGATTTTTATGGGGAAAAAAGGGAATAAAACCATAGCTATAAACAAGAGCCTTGATATTGAGCCCTTTAAAAATGGAGTTTTCATTCAAAAAGAGAGTGGGAAAGGCCCATTTTTAGAGTTTAGTGATAACGTGGATATCTTCTCAATGATTTTAGTTCGCTTGATGAATGTGCAATAAATTTCTATATATAACAAAAACTACATACCAAATTATTATGAAGGGATACCCATCTATCTTGGTTGGCTGTGTCGCCTTGGCTTTTGCATGTGCGTGTTCGCAGCCTATAAATACAGTGCAGGATCCTCATTTCGATAAGGATGGTTATTGCCTTGATTCGGCAAAAACGACTTTCGAAGCATCTGGGCCCTCGGGCTTGGATTTTTTCATCGAAATTAGTGGAAGTATGAATGGATTTTTCAGATCCAATCAAGTCACTAACTTCAAAAAGGATGTGTGGTCTATTGTTTCCTATTTTGGAGGGAATGATATTTTTGTTTTGTCTAATGAGGGAACTGTAGCAGGTACTTATCCTGTTTCTCAATTCAGAACTATGATGAATAAGGGCGGGTTTGTAAGTAACCAGGAGACAATCATACCGACAATGATAAACACGATACTCAGTAATCTGGATTATAAGAACGGCCAGTGCGCAGTCCTTATTTCTGACATGAAATACAGCCCAGAGAGGCAAAGAGACTTAAAAGTTCTTCTGGCACAATACCAGGCGGATATTCGCAATCTGATAGGGAATTATCCAGGTATTGCTGTGTGCCTGATTATGGCTACATCCCAGTACCTGTCAGCCAACACCAGTATTCTAGAAGAAGAATCGCCTTACTATTACGTAATATTCGGCAAGGATGAGAATGTGGCATTTATGAGAAATTGCATTGGCACTCTGCTTGAGGACAGTGGTAATTATCGAGAAAGTATGGAGATGGGATTTGATTATAAGTCACCTACATACTCTTTTGGAATACCAGACAATGCTATCCAGTTGGATAACCAACCTACATTTATTGGTTACGATACCAGTTTTTCAGACACTTGCACTGTGGTATTGGAACTCGATCTATCCAATTATCGATGGACCATTGCTGAAAAAGACGTTTTGAGAGACAATCTTCATGTCAAAGCTTGTTACGGTTCCAATGTTTCTGTCGGAGATATCTCACTGAAAGTTACGAATCACTTCAATGGGGGCTATGAAAGGAAGGCATTAGCAACAGTTGAAATTGGAATCTACGATATGATTGCTACAGATTCGGATGTGATCGAATGGACTCTCAACCATCCCGACCAACCTGTTTCCAGTTCCTTCATACAAATTATATCTTGTCCTACTGAGTCCGATTATTCCGGATCTTTCTCTGTTGACCGTTTCATTGGAGGCGTATTCGATGCGATGCAAAATGACTGGGACAAAACACCGAACAGAATTTTAATTTCGAAAAAACAATAGATCTCATGGAATTGATGGATTTATACAAATGGGGGCTCCCTAACCAAGGAGAGTACCTTAACAAGTACAGAGACAATGAGTCATTGTACAACATGGCGCGTTCTTTATGGAATAGCCTTGATAGTGAGTCATTCTATTTCATGATTACCTTTATTGCAATAGGATTGGTTCTGGTATGTTTCTACTATTATGTCTACAACAAGTGGCCCGGAAGAAAGTACAGAATTCAACATTGGGCTCTCTGGCTCGGCATCACTGGTGTAGTAACGATAATTGCCATTCTTTGCCTAGGTTCTGCACTAGTGACATCCAATCTGCAGGAGAAATTCGGGTTTATTTTGAGAATCTCTCTTATCAGTGGTATTTATGCGATTCTGATATATTTTGTCGCATCCTTGATCATTTGTAATATTCCTGTTCCAACTAATGCGTACAGGTTCTTAAAAATCGGGAAATAATTATGGCTAAAGTATTTGTATTTTGTATAGGAGGAACCGGACTTCGAGTTATGAAGTCTGTGATCATGCTGACAGCATCAGGAATGAAGACCAACGGCTACGATATTGTTCCAATACTCCTCGACCCACACGTTGATCTTGAAGAGAACACTATTCTCACTACGACAATAGGCGATTATATAAAAATCTATAAAAATGCAACATCAGCCGGTAGAGCTCAGCAATTAGATGCTCCCGCTGGTTTTTTCAGTACGAAAATAACCAGACTAGAGGACCTCGATGCTCTTCAGAATAGTACGAGCACAAATATGACTGAGAAGAAATCTTTTGGTCAATATTTGGATGTAGGGGCCCTTGCTAACGATGATGTAAACAATTATCTAATCCAGACGATCTATTCAAGGGATAATCTCAAAAACAGTCTGTCAGTTGGTTTCAAGGGTAATCCTAATGTGGGAACAGTTGTTCTAAATGAGATGATTAGTGGCGCTGACTGGTACGATGCTTTCCAAAGACATTGCGAGAAAGGTGACCGTGTTTTCATCATCAGTTCTATCTTTGGAGGCACAGGTGCAGCGGGATATCCACTTCTCGAGAAAAAGATTAAGGAGGATAAGATACACCCTCAGGTACAGAACGCTTTGATGGGTGCTGTGACTGTCCTTCCTTATTATTCTCTCGATGATCCCACGACATCTGGCAGTGGTATCGATTCATCCAATTTCTATACTAAGACCAAAGCTGCACTCAGTTACTATGAGAAGAGTGTCAAGTCAGATTACCTATACTATGCAGGTGAACAGAGTTTGAAAGCAAATTACCAGAACAATGAGAAAGAGCAAAAGAATCAGGCTCATTTTGTTGAACTCGTAGCTGCATCTGCGTTGTATGACTTCCTCGGAAGAGAACGACAGGAATCACCACAAGCGATGACGCGTGCTATCAGGGAGGATGCTGATCCGCTTCATATAACCTCTCTTGGCGATGGATATAAGGAAATAGTAAAGAACATTACTAATATGATGTTATTTGATCTATTGCTTGACATTCTACCTGGAGAGAGACAGTTTCCGCTAAAAAAGACACGTGGTCTGAATAAGGATTTCTATCAAGACCAGAAGTTCGGCGCTCTAAAAGAATTTGTGAAAAAGTTCCACAAGTGGTATACAGAGTTGGCTGAGAATAATCGTGGGTTCGCCCCATTGAATCGCGTATCCAAAGGAGAGAAACTCACCACAATGATTAAAGGATTAACGCTAAAGGCTAAGAATGAATCATATTACCTTCTGAAGATGATTGAAGCAAGTAATAAAAAGAAGGTACAGCACGAACACGGAAACAGATTTCGTTATCTACTTGAATTTGCATACAACGGAATAAAGGAGTATACCGATCATATTTAAATAGGAAGCATTATGGCAAGCATTGATTTAAATATAATTCAGAGAGGGGCAGCCTCGGATTTCGAATGGACAGCCGGTCCTGGTCGTATCACTAAGGCAGACCTTGGCAATATTGGTGAACAAAGAACCGACAATAACAGTGCACTTAATGCACTACCGACACCTTTTGCAAGATTCTATACCTTTAAAGAGGCTTTCCGTCGTGTTCTTGAAGAGAGAAATAACGAGAAAAAGCCTGCGGGACTAGCATATGAGCAGCTGGTGTCCAATTGTTTGGATGTCTTTGAACTACTTTACAATAAGAAATACCATGAGAATCTTTGGAAAAGCAGTGAACGTAAGATTATTATCAAAGAGTGGAATTATGAGGTTGATTTGAAAACACTTAAAGAACACGTACCCATTCTTGGCGGTGCAGTTGAGAGCTACTTCAATGATGACCTTGGCGAAAAAAAATTGTTCTTTATTATACTCCTAGAGAACGGCAAAGAGTATTTCCTTGCCACTAGTTCACCGATGACAGGCTTCATTACGCCTCCAGATATGGATAAGGAAGTGAAAGATGAAGATAAAGGCGGAGCTTCAAGGAGGATAATATTCGGCGGCGATAATTATTCTAGTTTAAGTTGGGAGACTCTCCGAAGAAAATCATCCGGCATATATTTCCAGGATATCCAACTTTTCGACAAGAGGGATGCAGACTTCAAGAACTATATGTACACGACTTTATTCGGTAACGGCGCTGCTGTTGATGCGAGATATCGCGAACTGCGAGACTATATAAAGTCATTCGGGTCTGAACCGGATATCAAGGATACTTGGACATCAGACGCACTTAAAGACATCTTAAGTGATGATAACCGGAACAAGGTTATCGTCAATGGCATTGCATTGAAGACGAGCGAAGACCTTGGTTCCAAAAATTATTTCTCTGATGCTGTTTTGAAAGTTCCTTATAAACTAGCTTCTTCAAAATTCAAAACTTTCAAGTATATCAACGATAACGCAGGCAGGTCATATGACTACTTGCTGCCCTTGTCTGAGCAGGCACTTGAAGTGATAGGTAATCAGGATTTTGTAGCGGAATGTAAGGAAAAAAATCAGGCCATAGAAATCAAGATTATTGTCCATGGGAAAGAATTCAAAAAGATATTCCGAACTGATGCAGCAGCAGTTAGAGCTGGCGAAGGCACAATTATTTCTCTTGAAACATCAAGAATCAACTTTGATCTTGCTCTATTTCCGAATGTTCTTTCTGTAAATGATAATGAAAACAACTACTTCAAAGTACTTGTTTCTGCATTTGATAACAACGATAGGAGAACATTCACGGTAGATAGCCTCAATCTTGACTTCTACAAAGTAGTCGATAAAAAGGATAAAAAGTATGAGATAATTGAGAAGGCCATAGATGGTTCTTATAGGAGTGGTACACGTCCTGCCGTTATACGTTCGCAGCAGAATAGTGATGTTGAATGCGGTACAAAGTATTATGAAGTATTCAATACCGCATTTGACGTAATCTTAGTGAAAACCACAATAGATTGCAAAGATTATACCTTTACATTATTTCCGCAATGGGATAGGGCTGAGACGTCAACTAAAACATTCGACTATGCCATAGACATCGGAACAACGAATACCTATATTTCTCTTCGTGAAAAGGGTACGATGAACGAACCCAGGCAGTTGACTATGGATGTCCCGATTGTGAGTTACCTGCATGACAGGATCAACTCAACTCAGATGAACGATGTATCTTGCTGGGAGGTTAATACTCCTGAACAGTTTAAGGCTGCATTCAAGACGGAATTTGTTCCTCCTTTCATTGATGGCCATGCTTATAAGTTTCCAATAAGGACTGCACTTTGCTTTACCGGAAGGGATACGTCCAAGATATCTCTCTTTGATAATACCAATATTGCATTCTTCTATGAGAAGAGTAAACCTGCGGGCAATCAGAGCATCATTACAGACATCAAATGGGATTCAGATGAGAAGAAACTTCGCGTATTCATTCGCGAACTTCTTCTTATTATCAAGGCAGATATGCTCCAGGAGCATGCTATAATTTCAAAGACTGGTCTTATTTGGTTCAGCCCTCTCAGCTTTAAGAACAGAGATCGTGAAATATTTAAGAGAATTTGGAATGAGGAATCAAAGTGGATCCTTAATCTTGAATCGCCAGAACGACAAATTAAGTGCTACACTGAATCCGAAGCTCCGTATCATTACTTCAATGCAAGAGATGAGTATGAGAGTGTCGAATCTGTAGCCATTCTAGATATTGGAGGCGGTTCAACTGATTTTGTGTACTTCCAGAAAGGAAAGCCAAAGATTGCTAATTCCATCCATTTTGGGTGCGATGTTATGTGGGGAAATGCTTTCGATCAGTTTATAGACTCCAAAAAGAACGGCATTTATGATAGGTACAAGGACACAGTTCACTTTGATACAATTGTTTTGAAGGAACTTAATGCCTTAATGGTTGGCAACCCTAAAAGTACAACACAAGATATAATCAATTTCTGGATCAGCAACAATGCCGAAACCAAGATTGCCGATAAATTGCAGCAAGATTTCTCATACGCATTCGCTTATCATTATACAGCCACTATTTATTACCTTGCTTCACTTCTCAAGGCTAACAAACTTGAATACCCGAGGACCATCACGTTCAGTGGAAACGGAAGCCGCTACATTGATCAGTACATTACTTCTGATATAAAAATTCTAAAGGAAATTACACATTTTATTGTGTCAAAAGTCTTTGATAAGGAGATTGCCGATATCCAGCTTGTATTACCAGATATCCGTAAGGAGAGCACTTGTTATGGAGGCCTTTACCACAAAAACGGAATTGCTCAGCCGAAGGCGGTTGTTTACTACGGTAATGGAAAAAGTGAAACCTGCAAGGATGTTAAGGAACTTGCAGAAGCATATCAAACCTCAATCAAGGACAATGTTATTGTAGAGGTTACGGCCATGAATAAAATCTATGCTGAAGTCCTTAGCACACTTATACGTTATGGAGTTGTTGACAATAAAGAAAATAAACTTACTACTGATGAGATTCTTAATCTTGTTAATTCTGGTGTCAAAGATGTTCTGACTTCGAAATTTCAAACTGAGATTCGCGAAAAGTACTCGGATCTTGAGCAATTCAACGATACTTTGTTCTTCATTCCTGTGAGGGATGCTCTTCTTAAGCTTACAAACCATAAGGCGTAGTATAATGAATTTCTTTACCTATATTAATCAAAATCCTTTGCTTTTCATCTTACTCTTTGGTTTATTACAGGGCGGCATTTTCTTGTGGACAGTCGTAAAATTGAACAAGTATAAAACGTTTTTTCCTAAAAACTGGAATTGGAAAGCTGATATTGTAGGACGGATTGAGCCCCCCGATGCTTCAGTTGAAGCAACAGAACTTGTTAGGGAAGTCAATGATTACATAGTAAAAAACGAAGGCACTACAGATTTCGGTATCATAAAGGATAAGACAGAGAGGAAACTAGAAACATCGTATGAATATGCCGTGTCAACGATTTCCTATCCGACTTTACTTGGTCTGTTAGGTACCTTCCTTGGTGTATATTTTGGTCTAAGAAGTTTCAAAATTGGTATAGAGACCGCTGGCGTTTCTGATGTAATTATAGGTAAATTGATTGGTGGCATCATCATTTCAATGATTACCAGTGTTGTGGGTTTATTACTTATGATGGTTGGCAACTTGATTGCAAGTACATATCAGAAACAAGTTGAAATTAAAAAAAATAAATTCTATGATTTCCTTCAAGTAGAACTGATGCCAGGTATGGGAACAAGCATAGTGTCTGCTTTGCATAGACTTCATAAGACCATAAATATTTTTGAACCAGCATTCCGTGCCATAATTGATGAATTTAAAGCTGCTTTCGGGGAGTGTACTATAACTCTACGAGATACTTTTGGAGAGAATGTCAAGCAATTAACCGAAGCGGCCGATGTAATGGGAAAAAACATGGTGCTGATTAACGATAATGTCCAGAAACAGGACGAACTTCTCAAAACAATGCGCCAAAAGCAGACTCTAGATACACTTGAAAAATTTACTGAAGCGGCCGACAAGTTCGAGTCTATAACGACGTCTTTCAGCAAGTTATATGAAATCAAAGATGATATTGTAGCCTCAAGTGAAAAACTTGTCAGGGCTCAAAGTGAATATGTTGAGCAGATGATAATTCCTGAACGTGTTTTTGAGAAAGTGAATGCCATACTCAACCGGATTTCTACATTTGAAGAGAATATCAATGCGTTAGGAGTCAATATTGCCCAAACCCAACTTCTTGGTAATACTCAAATGAACCTCATAGAGGAACAGATATTTGCCATAAAGAAGAAGACGAACCTTTCTCTCCAATATCAAGATATAACGGACGAACAACTTAGAGCAATTTACGAAGAACAATCAAGGGCAATTAATGCAATCAATGCTCAATATAGGGCTGCGATACAGAGGCATGGCGACGATTTTGAGGCTGCAATGAGAGAATTCAAGACAGTCTACGAGAAAATTGTCAGCGACTGCAAGCTGGCTGTCGAAGAGAAACGGGATGAGTTCATTCAGGAAATCAGGAAATCTGTTGATCTTGAGGCAAAGAATCAGCATCTTGCTCAACTTGAAAAACTCCCAATAATACATGAAACGCTATCTACAATAAGCGATTCGGTGAAAGGAACGTCAGATGTATTGTCTAAAATCGATGAATTGAAGAGAGAAGTACAGAAGAATTCTTCGTCAACAAGAGGTTATGGTAGGGGTAATGGTTCTATTACCACGCAGAAACCGGATTTTTGGAAATCTGATAAAAATGAATCACCTGAACAATCTACAGACAATCCTGAACAAAAGCGCAAGAAAGGCTGGTTAGTGAGAACTTTTAGTAGACGATAATCATAGTCATGAAGTCCAAGAATAGAGAACCTTTCTGGCCGTCCTATGTGGACGTGATGACAACGCTGTTCGCTATAATGATTGTGTTGTTTGGAGTATCATACAGCCGATTTAGAATTAAAGAAGCAGAACTGAAGAAAATTGTCAATAAGTACGAAGAGATTCAAGCCATATATAAGGTTGTTGAGAATATCGATTCAACCTACTTTGAGTTTAACCCAAAGTATGTCAAGCATATTTTCAAAATTCAGGTAACTTATCAAAAGGGGAAATTTATACTCGATCAACTTCAGGAGGATCTATTTAATGAAGAAGCAGCCAATGCAAAAAGAGAGCAGATTATTGCAGCAGGTAAAGAAATTGAAAAAACAATCCACAAACTACAGGATACAACTTTCACAAAACAGGATATTAAATACCTTGTTGTCATTGAGGGACAAGCCTCTGCTGACGGATACCACATAGATGATTACTTTAATAATGATGTCTTAAGTTATCAGCGTGCCCTTGCGCTCCATAGATTCTGGAAGCAGGAAGCTGGAATAGACTTTTCCAAAATGGATAAATGCGAGCTTGTGATCAGTGGGAGCGGCGAAGGTGGTATGCCACGAATATCTTTGGGAGATTATATGGCAAGGGATGAGTATCAGTCGAAAGTTAGGAGTAATCAAAATGTTGTTATCCGAACTGAAGACTATGAAAAGTTTAATCAGCGATTCCTTATTCACATTGTACCAGTTATCGGTAATATCAAGATGAATGAATAGCAAGATTATGCAATATTTTATTCTTTACCCGATAATTACATTTTTTCTCGGCAGTTGTATCACATACACCGACCATCGCACGAATATATTAGTGTTTCAAATGCAATAACAGCCGTTTATCTTACATCCTTCGAAAGTGAAGAATGTTTGATGGTTGAAAAATTGGTAGGAGATGCTATACCTGTTAAGTTTATGCGTTATATTACTGCAGGGAATAATTATGCTATTCCTATTGTAACTGATACAGCTAAGTACAGAGTGCAAGTCAGAGATGCTAAGAATAATCCAAATAATAGACTCAATCCTATTTATCAGCAAGGCAAAGACTATTATGAGGAATTTAAACATGATGAAAATGCATCATTGCTTAAAGATGATTATAAGTTAAACAAGAGAGAAGGTAGTTGAGTTCTTTCTCTATAAAAGAAAACTTGAATAATTAAATAGTTTATTTTAATGGCCAACAGAAAGTATGACATTGCCGAGATCTACCAGGAAAAACGTTTATGCCGGGAGTTTGAAGTGACGGTGGTGAATGTCTAATCAAATTATTACACGATATTCTGTTTTAAATATTGATGAACATTTACAAAATCTAACGAATTATTTAACATTTAAAAAGATTACAACAATGTACGGACTGAAAGATTTAAAACCCACAATTAAAATTGACAACAATTCCGTTGAGTGCCCAGTTAAAAATTGTTCTGAGAAAGTTGACCGACAAAGAAAAAGTTTTAAACGAGCGCAAAATTACCAATGCCCAATTCATAAGATTTATATTTCACCCACGACTTTTGAGTATGAAAAAGAGCAAGAAAATCTTTTATGGATTGACAATTCTGACGAGCAACTGTTAAATCAAATTAAAAATGTAAAGAGAGAAAGCCGTATCGCAAGGGATAATAGTGAAGATGCGTTGACTTGGAATGTTATGAGATTTCTTGACAGACAAGGACTCATTACAGATTTTCTTTCCAAGTTATCTAACCAAGTAATAAACGAAGCTGAATTAATTCTATGGTCATATTCACCTCAAGAGAATTCAGCTTGGAAATTATTGGAGAAAGCACGTAGAGAATTTGGAGAGACTGGAAATAGAAGCTCTGAACCTGATATTATAATAAAGACTGATAAAGTATTGTATTTTATAGAAGCAAAATTAACAGCTAGTAACAAAACTAATCCAAGTAACCCTAAAAACACGAAAAAGTACAAAACAGGAGGTGATAATTGGTTCTCCAAAATTTTTAAATCAGAATATGATACTATTGCAGTAAAAGAAAAGCGTTACGAATTGATGAGGTTTTGGCTGTTAGGAAGTTGGATAGCGAACCGGCTAAATGTTGACTTTGAATTTTATAGTTTGGTTAAGCAATCCAGAGACATAACGGTTGAAGCAGAATTTAGCAAACACATAATTCCATGTGAAAAAAGAAAATTTTCTCGTTTGACTTGGGAGGAAATTTATAGATATATTGAAACGCTGGAAGATAATGTAGAGAAACAAAAAATGACAGATTATTTTAAAAACAAAACAGTTGGATATATTAATGGAAATATTAAACAAGCATTTTCAATTAAATAGATAAAATTGCCTTTCAGTAAAATCAGCTGGCATTTGCATAAGAGTCTGTCTAGAAGCACCGTAGCCAAGTTTCGTCAACAAGCGATTTCGCCCATTCAGCCGGAGGTTTAGAGTATGTAACAACTAATCGCTTGCCCCGCCGCCCCCAACTCGGCCCGCCCCCAACTCCTTCCAACCCCGACACCTTTTG
>ERZ795048.3527-NODE-3527-length-11570-cov-4.374034_pt1 | contig 11570 bp, 9 predicted proteins | sample MGYA00375132_ERZ795048 | MGnify/ENA primary metagenome ERZ795048 (study PRJEB30177, sample SAMN05720225) | activated sludge metagenome | isolation source: Anaerobic digester | place: Hong Kong | collected 2014-12-17 ...
AAACTGCCGACCATACAAAGAAATTCATTATAACCCTGAACGACCTCAACCAGGATCTTACCTTCCATAAAAGCACACTTTCCGACCGGTGGTGGATAGAGGTTCCGGTGAAAAATAATGATACAAGACAAAACTTTTTTATCTCATGTTCGTATGAAGATTACCAGCAAGCCTGTAGTAATGAGATACCGGAACGTTGGTGGCGTTATTTACGAAGACTGAGTAATTAATTGCAACTGATTACGTTATCTAATGATGCAGGAGGCCTGAAAACCTGCTGGCAGTGGTAAAAGCAAGGAATTCAACCGTAGTGACTTTATTAACATTCTTCTGTTAATAATATTTGTCGCATCGGATATTTTTTACTTATTTTACTTCGGCTAAAAAGCGGTATAGAAGGCGCTACAGGCTTTATGGGAAAGAGAATGAATAAAATTGCAGGTATAACTGCGTTACTAATTGTGTCACTGAATCTCATGGCTCAGCAAGATACTAAATTGACTCAGAGCATGTTCCTGATCCCGAATTTTAATCCGGGGGCGGTCGGACAGTCTGATAAAATATGTGCTGCCGCTGCATTTCGGAACCAGTGGATGGGATTCCCCCAGGCTCCAACGGTAACGACATTTACTGCTGACGCCCCTTTCAGCCTGTTTGGGAGATCACACGGAGTTGGTATTACAATGGTAAATGACAACCTGGCTTTAGAAAATGACCTGTTTGCCAGTGTATCCTATTCTTATAAGATAGATATCGGTCCCGGTGTACTAGGAGTCGGCCTCAGTGCAGGCTTTGCAAATCATTCCCTGGATGCAGACGGATTTCATGGAGCGGAAGTGATTGAAGTCATTGGTGACGATTTGATACCGCAATCATCCGAAAGCCTTTTCGGATTTGACATGGGAGTTGGAGCTCTGTATTCTACAGAAAATCTGTATTTTGGAGTGTCGGCAACACATGTTTCCAAACCAACCTTTGAATTTGACCAGGGTGGAGAATACCAGTATATTCCCCATTACTATGTAACCGGAGGATATACCATGCAGCTGGCCAATCCCATGCTTGAACTGATGCCTTCTTTCCTGGTGCTGATTGAAAAAAGCAGCTTTACTCCCTCGCTGAATGCCAACCTGAGATACAATAAAAGATTCTGGGGAGGAGTTTCTTATGTTGTCGGGGGAGCTGTAAGCGCCCTGTTTGGAGTGGAATTACTGAACGGAATTAAAGTGGGATATTCCTATGATGTGGAACTGTCCTCACTGATAAAACATAGTAGCGGAACGCATGAAATCACGGTCAGGTATTGTTTTGACCTGAGCCTTGGCAAAAGTCCGCAAAAGTATGAAAGTATTAGATTTTTATAATAAATTGCTATATTTAAATTGTTTTTTATAACTTGAACGTCTTGATTACAGACAGTTATTGCTTAAACACCCAAGCCATGAAAAGAGTATTAGTAATAGTTTTGCTAGCCGCAATACTAGGTAGTTGTTCAAACTACAACACAGGAGAACTTGTTGGAGTACAGGGCCGAAAAGCATATATTGAGCCGGACCCTTATGGTATGCTCTTTATCCCCGCCGGATCCTTTACCATGGGACCCAGCGACCAGGACATAGCATGGACTCAAAACGCTTTATCGCGTACAGTTTCAATCGATGCATTCTGGATGGATGAAACGGAGATCACCAACAACGAATACAGGCAGTTTGTATTCTGGGTTAAGGATTCCATAATCAGAAAGGAACTGGCTAAGGATGTAGATGATTTTATGCTCAAAACCAAAGATGGTGAACCTCTGGTTGACAAGAGTCAGGAAAATCGCATTAACTGGGAAACTCCCCTGAGTGATATCCGTAAGGATGATGACCTGAAAATGCGTATTTACGGAGATCCGTCTACCGGCGATCCCGGCCTCGGTATATATTATTCCGGAGTCGACCAGCTTGCACCAAGAGGTAAAGAGCTTGATGTTTCCAAGTTAATATATAATTATTACTGGGTGGATCTTCACCAGGCTGCAAGGAAAGGCAACCGTATGCAACTCCAGTATACCACAGGTGGTTCCAGTGCAACTGTATCCTATGGAGGACAGGTTGTAAGGCCCGATGGTACAAGAGAAGATATTACCAGCAGGGGATCATTCGTTCATAAAGACTGGGTTCTTGTTTATCCTGACACACTGTGCTGGATAGCCGACTTTACCTATTCCTATAATGAACCAATGTCAACCATGTATTTCTGGCATGCGTCTTATGATAATTATCCGGTTGTGGGTGTTAACTGGAAACAGGCAAATGCTTTCTGTATATGGAGGACCAACTTCCTGAATGATGCTCTTGCCCAGCAAGACCTGCCACTGGTACAGGACTACAGGTTACCCATCGAAGCTGAATGGGAATTTGCTGCCCGCGGAAACCTGGATAACAGCATGTACCCCTGGGGTGGTGTATACCTGAGAAATAAACTCGGATGCTTCGTGGCAAACTTCAAGCCACTACGTGGTAACTATGTAGACGACGGTGCACTGGCAACAGAACGCGTTGCAACATTCTCCGCTAATGAATATGGTTTGTACGATATGGCCGGAAACGTTGCCGAATGGACCATCAATGCTTATGATCCATCAGCATATGTATTCTCCGCAACACTTAATCCAAACTATAAATACAACGCACATCCCGATGATCCACCTGTTATGAAACGTAAAGTAATCAGGGGAGGTTCCTGGAAAGACGTTGCCAGGTATCTGCAGGTTAGTATGAGAGATTACGAATACCAGGATACAGCAAAGTCATATATCGGATTCCGTTGCGTGCGTTCATATTTAGGAACCAATTAATCTAAAACTATTATGGGAATTACAGAACTAGTTCAAAGTTCAGGCTGGAAGAATTTTACAGCAAAACTTTATGGTATTGGTGCGTCCGTAGTAATTATCGGGGCTTTGTTCAAGATTATGCACTGGCCCGGTGCTGCTATCGCATTGACAAGTGGTCTGCTTATTGAAGCTATCATCTTCTTCTTCTCAGCTTTTGAGCCATTGCAAGAAGAACTTGACTGGACACTGGTATACCCGGAACTGGCTGGAATGTCTGATCCTGATGAGATTGATGAATATAAGGAAGCTGCCATTGCCGGTCGCAATGTCGGACTTCAGAGATTCGATGACCTGATCAAAGAATCAAATATCAGTGAAGCAGACGTGAAAAGACTGGGAGAGAGCATTACTGCCATCTCCTCCACATCGAATACCATTGCTGATATTACCCAATCATCCCTGGCAACCAAAGAATATTTCGATAAAATGGGCTCTGCAGCTCAGAATATGGATAAAGTTGCCTCAGCCTATGGTTCAAACACCGAGGGCCTTAACACCCAGGTTGAAGCACTGGCAAACTCATACAAGCAAACTTCAGATTTAATTAATAATAAAGGGAAAGAGATTGCAGAGAAATTTGCAAACTCAAGTGCGAATCTTACCGCTGCTTACGAAGCCATGTCCGGTGAAGTTAAACAGGAACACAGTCAGATCTCACAGAGTCAGAAGAAATTCCAGTCACAACTGGATGAACTAAGCAAAAACCTGTCTGAGTTGAACAGTTCCTATACAACCCAGGTGGAAGGTAGTAAAGAACATCTGAAAGGTACCGCTGATGTGTATAAAGGTCTTAATGAAATGGTATCCAGTTTGAAGGCTTCCGTTGACGAGACCCAAAAATACAAGGCTGAAATCACACGGTTGAGTGAAAGTCTTTCAGAATTAAATAGTATTTATGGCAATATGCTCTCTTCTTGGAGCACTCGTAAGAAATAAATAATCCATTAATCCACTCTTTGTATGGGACACGGTAAGGAAACCCCGAGACAAAAAATGATCGGTATGATGTATTTGGTGCTGACAGCATTGTTGGCGCTGAATGTGTCAAAAGACGTACTCGATGCTTTTGTTATCGTCGATCACGGACTGCATCAGACCACCGAAAACTTCGCATCAAAGAACAGTGAACTTTATGGTAAGATGGATCTTGCCCACTCGCAGAATGAATCGAAAGTAGGAGAATGGAAAAACAAGGCAGATGAAGTAAAGGAAAAATCACAAGAACTTTATGAATTCATACATTATTGTAAGAGTGAAATTGTAAAACTGGATAACGAAGAAGCCGTTGGAGAACATGAAATTATTTGGGAAGAAGTTAAAGGTAAAGACAATAACAATATTCCTGCCCAGGTAATGCTTGTTGAAGGAAAAGGGAAAGAACTTAAAGAAAAGATCAACAATTACAGGGAGGAAATGCTCCATATGATTGATAATACAGACGGAGAATATAACCTGCTCATTGAATCCATTGAAGGAAACCTCAGTACCGAAGATCATCCGGCTGAAAAAGCAGGAGATCCTGCTCATCCCTGGGAAAGCCACAATTTTGAACATCTGCCCCTGGCTGCAGTAATAACCATACTCTCCGAGATGCAGGCTGCCGTAAGGAATGTTGAATCAGATATGATCAGCTACCTGCTTTCACAGGTTGGAGCAAAAGACTTCAGGGTGAACGTTCTGGAAGCGATTGTTTTACCCAACTCTAACGTGGTCTTTAAAGGACAGGAATACAGGGCGCAGGTCTTCCTTGCTGCCTATGATTCTACCAAAGTTCCCAATGTAGTGCTTACAAATGGAGAGGTACTAAGTGTTGAAGGAGGAAAAGGCATTTATTCCAAAACTTTAAGTACCGCGGGAGAACAACACTGGGGTGGCGTCCTGAGTCTTGAAAATGATGGCGAACTTATCGAAAGAACCTTCGATGCAACATACAGGGTTGCTGAAGCCAATGCAGTTATTTCTCCTACCAAGATGAACGTTTTCTACAGGGGTGTGGATAACCCGGTTTCCATTTCAGCTTCCGGTGTTACGGAAAGTGCTGTCAGGCCATCCATATCATCAGGAACCATTCGCAGGGTATCCCCGGGAAATTATATAGTACAACCAGGTCCCCGCGAAGACAACAGTACTGTCAGGGTATATGCTGAAGTTGATGGTAAAGAAAGCTTTATGGGTGAAATGAAATTCAGGGTACTGAATCTCCCCGACCCGACAGCCGTGGTACAGGGACTTCCCAAAGGAAGTGGTTTCCTGTCTCTCAGCCAGTTGACAAGACTGAAAAAAGTTGAAGCTGTTGCTGAAGGATTCCTCTTTGATGTTGACTTTACTGTAACTGGTTTTAAAGTAAACGTTGTAGGATCAGGAGGTATTAATATTATTGAAGAATCAAAAAATGAATCCTTTACATCTGCACAGCAGGAGATATTCCGCAGGATGCGTGCAGGACAAAGGGTATTTATAGAAGATATCGAAGCCATCGGACCAGATGGCGTTAAACGCACACTAAACAGTATAACAATTAAAATTCAATAGTGATGAAGGTAGTCAAGCATCTGTTAGTAATCGTATTTGCTGTTAGCATGGCTGTTGTGGTAAATGCACAACAACCTAATACTCCAAATACCAGCATGACTCAGGGTGGACCAGGAGCAGCTGCAAACTCCCCTGAAATCGAGGATGTATACAAGAGGGAGAACATCATTGCAACAAAAAAACCTATTCCGTATCCCTACCTCAGGGAAGCAGATGTCATGTGGTCGAAAGATATGTGGAGGTTTATTGATCTCCGTCAACGTATGAACTATCCGCTGCGTTTCCCGGAAACTGAAGCAATCGGAAACAGGTACAGCCTCTATCTGCTGCTCATGGAAGGTATCAAAGCAAAGGAAATTACTCCTTATGCCTATACTGAGAACTGGAACAATCCTTTCAATCAGCCCACCACGCTGAAAGATATCTACGGATCCAGTAAAATCGGAGCCGATACCATCTGGGGACCGAATAACACGGTAAGTAAGATCGACCTGAAAGGGTCTACCATAAAAGGCTTCTATGTAAAAGAAAAATGGTATTTCGACAAGCAGCATTCAGAAATGCGCGTAAGAATTACTGCACTTGCTCCGCTGATTATCAGGCAAAAAATGCAGAACGGTCAGCCATTGCCGGGATTCGACAGGATCATTCCTTTCTTTGTGTATTTCCCGCAGTGCCGGAACCTCTTTGCTACACACCCGGTATTTAATCCAAACAACGATGCTCAGAACATCTCTTTTGATGACCTGTTCATTCAGCGTCGTTTTGCCAGTAATATTGCAGCTGAATCCAATGAATTCGGAAACAGGTTTATCGTAGACTACCTGACAGGACAGGATGCCCTGATGGAAGCCGAGCGTATTAAAAACGACCTCTTCCTGATGGAACATGATATGTGGGAATATTAATATCCTGTAAGAATATTAAAAAAGGCTGTCCTGAAAAGTGACAGCCTTTTTTTTGTGCTTATTTATAACTTACTTAGTCTTGAACACATGGTTTACAGAAAGAAATTATAAATTCATTCTGCGGATTTCTGTAGTAATTTTTCGATTCGTATAAATTTAAATCCCCAAGATATCAGGTCTTTATATTTAATTGTGATGTCGGATCGTTATCGCCAATCAATCCCTGGTCAGACCCTCATATCAGTTTATACTCCCAACAATCACTGATCCTCTAACCTCAACTTTCTAACTTCCAACCTCTAACTTCAACATTCGATATTCGATATTCATCATTCTAAATAAACCGGTCTCCCAGGTCTGAACGTATATCATTCACAAACTCCTTGATGCGTTGTTCTTCTTCTTTTTTACAAATCAACAGCACATTCTCGGATTCTACTACAATATAGTTCTCCATCCCCTGCAGTAATACCAGTTTATCCTCCGGGACATTCACAATATTTCCGGATGAATTATAAAGATAAACATGTTTCCCGTTGACGGCATTCTTATGCTTATCCAGGCTCATTTGCTCATACAGGGATCCCCAGGTGCCCAGGTCGGACCAGCCAAAATCAGCAGACAGGACAAATACATTGTCTGCCTTTTCCATAATAGCATAATCGATACTGATATTCTTACACCGCTCGTAGGTATCACTGATGAATTTTGCTTCCTTATCAGTACCGTACAGTCCTTTTCCAGCAGCAAAAAGGGAATGTACCTCAGGTTCATAGGCTTCAAAAGCTTTCATAATGGCTGGCAGGGACCAGAAAAATATACCTGCATTCCAGAAAAACTCTCCGCTCTCGTAAAATATTTTTGCCAGGTCAATATCCGGCTTTTCAGTAAATGTCTTGACCTTCCGAATTCCTGAAGGACTTTTATCACTTTTAGTTTTCGGTGCAGCCTGGATATAACCATATCCGGTTTCAGGTCTGCTGGGCTTTATGCCGAGCGTTAACAGAGCATTGTTTTCACCTACAAAATCCAATCCCTGCTTCACGCAATTCAGAAAAACATTTTCTTTAAGAATAAGATGATCAGAAGGGGCAACAACTATCCTGGCATCGGGCTCTGAGGCCAGAATCCTGTGGTTTGCAAAATCGATACATGGTGCTGTATTTCTCCTGGAAGGCTCCAACAGGATATTATCAACTGGTACTGTGGGAACCTGTTCATTTATCAGGTCCTTGTATTCAGCATTACTAACGATCAGTATATTCTCCGGGGGAATGATCTCCGAAAACCGGTCAACCGTCTGCTGCAATAAGGTTTTTCCTGTACCAAGAATATCCAGGAATTGTTTGGGATAGCGCGATCTGCTCAAGGGCCAGAATCTACTTCCGATCCCTCCTGCCATAATAATACAATAATACTTATGATTCATTCGTAGCTTTATTTAGCAAATAAAAATAACCTAAAAAAGAGAAACCGGGGTCCTAATACAACAGTTTTATTCCCCGATGGTTTAATATTTGTACTTTTACTTTATGATCAGAATCATATCCAATATTGGCAAGTATTTTATTCTCTTACGTTCCGTTTTTTCCCGACCGGAAAAATTCTCCATCTATTACAGGCAAACACTGAGAGAACTGGACCATCATGGATTTGGATCGATAGGAATTATTGTAATAATTTCATTATTTGTTGGCGCAGCAATCACCATTCAGACCAATTTCAATATCGAAAATCCCTGGCTTCCGCGGTATATCATAGGCGTTACCGTAAGGGATTCCCTTTTACTTGAGTTTTCTTCAACGATGGTAGGATTAATGATTGCAGGGAAAAGCGGATCCAGTATCGCTTCGGAGATAGGGATGATGCGTGTAACAGAACAGATTGATGCCCTTGAAGTCATGGGAATAAACTCGGCTGCATTTTTAATGATGCCCAAGATCGTCGCCATGGTATTCTTCCTTCCCATACTTTGCGTGATAAGTGTCACCATGGGGCTGGTTGGTGGATATTTAACTTCCCTCATCGGACACGTCATTCCGGTAGCAGATTATATATACGGCATACAATATGTCTTCTATCCGTATTACCTTGCCTATGCCATGTCAAAAACTGCCTTTTATGCATTTATCATTGCCAGCGTTGCAGGCTATTTCGGATATTATGTAGAAGGGGGAGCGGTTGAAGTCGGAAAAGCCAGTACCCGGGCTGTTGTCCTGAGCAGCATCCTGATCCTGTTGTTGAACCTCATTTTAACCAACCTGATCCTCCATTGATACGTATAGAAAACATATCCAAATCCTTCGATGGGAATTTTGTCCTCAATGATGTCTCTATGGATCTTGAAGCCGGCAAATGTAATGTTATCATAGGGGAAAGTGGATCCGGGAAAACCGTTCTGATGAAATCCATGGTGGGTCTTGTTGAAGTAGACAGTGGATCCGTATTGTATAATGAGCGGAATTTCACAGCCATGAACCACCGGGAAAAACAACAGATCAGGAAAGAAATGGGTATGTTATTCCAGGGCGGGGCATTGTTCGATTCACTTACCATCGAACAAAATGTTATGTTCCCCTTGAATATGTTTACCACCATGACCTGGCAGGAAAAATCAGACCGGGTTAATTTTTGCCTTGACAGGGTGGGCCTCCGGAAAGTGAATCGCTTAATGCCTTCGGAACTGAGCGGAGGAATGAAAAAAAGAGCAGCCATCGCAAGAGCTATCGCTCCATCTCCAAAATACCTGTTTTGTGATGAACCAAATTCGGGACTTGATCCCCTGACAGCTATAAGAATTGATAACCTGATCCTTGAGATTACAATGGAATACAATATTACCACAGTGGTAAATACACATGATATGAATTCTGTAATGGAAATCGGCGACCGGGTTATGTATATTTATAAAGGCTGTAAGTGCTGGGAAGGAACGAAGGATGATATTCTAACCAGCGAGAACGAAGCCTTGAATAATTTTGTATTTGCAACTTCAGTCGCTAAAAAGCTTAAAAAATAAAAACGTTGGAATTCCCCGGCAACATAAGTGTAATCCTCCTGGCAGGTGGCAGAAGCTCAAGGATGGGCAGCGATAAAAGACTAAAATATATTGAAACAAAACCGCTGATAGTACACTCTATTTCCCTGGCAGATGCTCTTTCAGACGATGTGATCATTAGCTCCAATGATTACCTGGATTATTTCGGCAGTCACAGGGTGGTTTTCGACAATGAAAAATGGGGAGGCCCACTGGCTGCGCTGGATTCCTGTTTGGAAAAAACAAAAAATGAAACCATACTTATTCTAACGTGCGACATGCCATTCCTTTCAAAGAGCCTGCTTGCATATATGATAGAGCATCACAGAGAGGGTTCCCTGGGTTGTTTTATTAAAAATGACGATCCATACCCTTTCCCGATGATTATTTCAGGGAAACTGACTTCAAAAATTAAAGAACAGGTAGCCACCGGGAAAAGATCAATGAAAAGCATTATTGAAAACCTGCCCTTCAATCCTATAGATTTTCCTGCCTGGGCATCGATAAACACGATGAAAAATATAAACAGTCCGGAGGACCTTTCCGAATAAAATACCGGCGCCTCAAAACAGGAGTTATTTAGCAGCTTTTGCAATTCAGAATATTTCTAAATTACCGTATCTTTCTGTTTTTCTGTTATTTATATATCTGCTTATATCGATGTATCTAGATATCTGTTTTTATAGATATTTCTATGTTATCATTCTTTGTATATTTGTTTTTGTTATCAAAATAACATAAATCACAGGCTATGGCATCAAGAAGAGACTTTTTGAGAGTCTCTGCATTAGGAATTGGAGGACTCTTCGTTTCAGCTGCAGGCTGGAAGCTACAGGCTTCGATTAGGGACCTGAATGAAAGGTCGGATGAACTTAATCTTAATCTCACCCGTGTACCTACCTATTGTGAGGTATGTTTCTGGAAATGCGCCGGTTGGGTATACAAAACCGACCAGGGAGATATCTGGAAAATCGTTGGCAACGATGAAGACCAGCACAGCAACGGTCGATTCTGTCCACGCGGAACAGGTGGAGTAGGTATGTACTACGATGAGGAACGGCTGAAAACACCTCTGATCCGAACCGGAGAACGCGGCGAACAAAAATTCAGGGAAGCTTCATGGGAAGAAGCCCTGGACCTGGTCGCAGAAAAAATTAAAGAAGTTAGTGAAACCTACGGTCCTGAAAGCATCGCGTTGCTTTCACACGGATCGGGAGGAAAGTATTTCACTACGTTAATTAAGGCCCTGGGTTCAGATAGCTCCGGAGCCCCGTCCTATGCCCAGTGTAAAGGACCCCGGGAAGTTGCTTTCATGAGCACATACGGAGAGGAAGTCCTTTCACTCGAGCGTACAGATATCAGGGATACGAGATGCCTGGTGCTTATCGGTGCGCATATCGGCGAAAATATGCACAACGGGCAGGTTCAGGAAATGTCTGATGCCATTGATAAAGGAGCAACAATCATTACCGTGGATCCCAGGTTTTCAACGGCTGCCAGCAAATCTAAATTCTGGCTTCCCATTAAACCGGCAACCGACCTGGCTCTTTTGCTCGCATGGATCAACGTAATCATCGAAGAGAAATACTATGATGAGGATTACGTTTCGAGGCATACGTACGGTTTTGAGTTCCTGCAACAACATGTAAAAAAATACACCCCCGAATGGGCATATGGTATTACGACCATAAAACCGGATGTCATACGGGAAACAGCCAGGGAAATGGCAAATGCATCTCCTTCGGTAATCGTACATCCCGGTCGGCATGTAACCTGGTATGGTGATGATACCCAACGCCTGAGGGCAGTGGCAATTCTGAATGCACTACTTGGTTCCTGGGGCAGAAGAGGTGGATTCTACTCCCCCGAGACTGCCGTAGTGCCATCGGTTCCCCACCCGCCATATCCAAAACCTAAAAAGAGCTGGCGCGATGCACATACAGATAAGTATAACCTGGCCGATCTTCCGCTGGCTTCTGAGTTCGTGGAAGCTTCCCTTCCGGGGAATGATCGCGACCTGCAATACAAGGCCTGGCTCATCAATGGAACAAACCTTATTTTTACTTTACCTGACCAGGAAAAGACCATATCAGCACTGAAAAACCTTGACTTTGTCATGGTTGTGGATACTATGCCCATGGAAATCACTGCCTGGGCGGATGTAATTCTTCCTGAGTGCACCTATCTTGAAAGGTATGACTCCATACGAACC
>ERZ795048.3528-NODE-3528-length-11568-cov-4.183271_pt1 | contig 11568 bp, 7 predicted proteins | sample MGYA00375132_ERZ795048 | MGnify/ENA primary metagenome ERZ795048 (study PRJEB30177, sample SAMN05720225) | activated sludge metagenome | isolation source: Anaerobic digester | place: Hong Kong | collected 2014-12-17 ...
TAGTTCTCATCGAGGATCGGCTTGATTTTGGTTTTCTGCTCGTCGGACAGCTTGAGGCATTCCGTCATTTTCGCAAGATGCTCGTCAGGGTTCAACCGGTAGTGCCCGGCATGGTATCCCGTTCTTTTGAACCTTTTGCCATGGTGGTACTGACGATGTTTGCCCGCTGCGCTCCACCGTTCGGCGGCGAGCTTGTACTGTTCCGGAGTCAGGATAGGCTTGATCTTTTCGTGCAACTGAGTCCTGAGTTCCTGCATTTTCGCCCTGCGCTGATCGCGAGTCAGTTTCTGATCTGCGCGCACGGCCTGCTGCTGCTTGTAGTTCTCATCGAGGATCGGCTTGATTTTGGTTTTCTGCTCGTCGGACAGCTTGAATCGTTCCGTCATTTTGGCCAGGTGATAGTCCGCATTCATTGCCTTGCCGTCGGTCCACCTGCACGGTGCTTTCCCTCTTGCCGGGGCTTGTGCGGGGGAAGTTTCCGCGGCGACTGTCCAGGTCGTTCCCGCGCAAACGGCTAAAATCGTGGCTGCCGCGATTGCCAGCTTCATTGTTTTCATGGATGCTCTCTCCTTTCATTTATTGCCGTTGGTTGATCAATAGGGTTTGAATGTCTAGTAAAACGGGGATGTTTGTTGTTGGTTGACAGAAAAAATTTCCGGTATAAGAAATCGCTTTATTGCGTTTCACTTTGGAACGTCCCGGTTCTTGGTGCCTCAGTTGCTTCTTTCAAGATGAAATTGGCGGTTTGCGGCATTGTCGAGGAGGGCTGCAAAAATGCTTTTGGCTCAGACGGTTGCGACGCCATGGTGTGCATTTCCGCAAATGAATCGGGTGACCGTGCTGAAGAAGCGCGGTCGTAATGGCGATTTGTGTTATTCAATCGCAATAAAACATAGTTTTAACAATCTTAAAAGAAACAGTTATTATGAGATGAATTGTAATGCGGTACAGATTGTAACTAAAAGTAATAAAAACATTTATTTGTATATTTATTGTGCTTCTTGGTATGATTGCGTAGCCTTTGTTGCTGATAAATATGAACTTAAGTCAAACTAAAAAATTTCTTGATTTTGGTTATATAGTATGGTAAATAACGCATAACGCAGATGACAGGTTTGTTTTCCCGGTGCTGTCGCCCGTGCACAAAAGAAGGAGGAAAAATTACCTGGATGTCGATGGAAGACGGGTGCTTTTCCGGATGTTTCCGGAGCCACGGCTTGCATCAAGGAAAAATTGGGGAACCTGTCTGATTGTGCGGAAAAAATATTACCGTTTTTCTGCTGATTCCGGCTTCTAGACAGGCATCCCAAGCTGTTACCGGTTGCACGTTCAAGCGTTTATTTCGTCCTTCGCCACTGGCGGACTTAACGAAACCCGCATTGATATTGAATCATGTTCAGTATTGGTGCGGGTTTTTTGCGTATTTCACCCTAGCAGAGGTTTTAACCGGGCACTGACCCGATATTCACCTAAAGGAGGAGATTGTATGGGATTGGTTAAGAAAGTTCTGAACGTCAACGGTGTTGAAAGAACGCTCATCGTTGATCAGGAAATGCTTCTGTGTGACGTGTTGCGGAAGCAGCTTCACCTTACCGGTACGAAAGTCGGTTGCGGCACGGGTCAGTGCGGCGCCTGTAACGTAATCGTAAACGGCAAACTGGTGCGCACCTGCGTTACCAAGATCAAAAGGATAGAAAACTGGTCTTCGATTACCACGATTGAAGGAATCGGTACGCCGCTCAACCTTCATCCCCTGCAGAAGGCCTTCATCTATCACCATGCAATTCAGTGCGGTTTCTGTACCCCGGGTTTCATCGTGTCCGCCAAAGTGCTGCTTGACGAAAATCCGAATCCGACCCGCGAAGAAGTACGCGACTGGTTCCAGAAACATCGCAATGCCTGTCGCTGCACCGGTTATATCATGATCGTCGATGCGGTCATGGACGCCGCCAAGGTGCTCCGCGGCGAGATGTCCGAATCCGCTCTCGAATACAAGCAGCCGGCTGACGGCAAGGTATATGGAACCCGCATGCCGCGGCCCACGTTTGTTGCCAAGGCCTGCGGTCTCTGGGACTTCGGCGAGGATATGTGCACCCAGCTTCCCGAGAACACCCTGCAGTGCGCCCTGGTACAGCCCAAAGTTTCCCACGCCATCATCAAAGGCATCGACACCTCCGAAGCGGAAAAAATGCCGGGCGTGTTCAAGGTTGTTACCCACAAGGACGTCAAGGGCAAGAACCGTATCACCGGTCTCATCACCTTCCCGACCAACAAGGGTGACGGCTGGGACCGCCCGATCCTGAACGACGACAAGATCTACCAGTACGGTGACGTGGTAGCCATCGTCTGCGCCGACACCAAAGAAAACGCCAAGGCCGCGGCTGAAAAGGTCAAGGTCGACCTGGAAGTTCTGCCGGCATACATGAACGCCCCGGCAGCGATGGCCGAAGACGCCATTGAAATCCATCCGGGCACGCCGAACGTCTATTACACCTGCTACGGCAAAAAAGGCGACGAAGTAAAGCCGATAATCGAAAAGGCGGCACATACCTTCTCCGGCGAATACTACCTGCAGCGTCAGCCGCATATGCCGATCGAACCGGATGTCGGCTTCGCCTACATCGACGAGCAGGGCCGGGTAGTCATCCACTCCAAGTCCATCGGCATTCACCTGCACCTCTTCATGATCGCCCCGGGCCTCGGTGTCGAGCCCGATCAGATCGTGCTGGTGCAGAACCCGACCGGCGCAACCTTCGGCTACAAATTCAGCCCGACCATGGAAGCACTGGTGGGCGCCGCTGCCATGGCCACCGGCCGTCCCTGCTTCCTGGGCTACGACTGGTATCAGCAGCAGACCTACACCGGCAAGCGTTCGCCGTCCTATCTCAAGGGTACGATAGCCTGCGACGAGGAAGGCAAAATGCTTGCCATCGAAGCAAGCTGGAACCTCGACCATGGTCCCTACTCCGAGTTCGGCGACCTCGTCACCCTGCGCGGACAGCAGTTTGTCGGCGCCGGTTATGACATCAAGAACCTGAGAACCATGGGCAACACTGTCTGCACCAACCACGGCTGGGGATCCGCATTCCGTGCATATGGTTCACCGCAGGCATTCATGCTGAGCGAATCACTGGTCGACGAACTTGCCCGGAAAGCCGGTTTCGACCCGTTCGAATTCCGTTACAAGAACATCTACCGCCCGGGCGCAACCACGCCGACCGGCCAGGTTCCGGAAGTATTCTGCTTCGAGGAAATGTTCGACCTCATGCGTCCCAAGTACTATGAAGCCAAGGCGAAAGCCAAGGCTGAGACCACCGACACGAGCAAGCGCGGCGTCGGCGTGTCCATCGGCATCTACGGCTGCGGCCTTGACGGACCCGACACTTCCAACGCCTGGGTCGAGCTGCTGCCCAACGGGGACGTCATGGTCGGCAATGCATGGGAAGACCATGGCCAGGGCTCCGATATGGCTTCCGTGGCATTTGCCCACGAAGCTCTCCGCGCCCTCGATCTGAAACCTTCGCAGATCAAGCTCTGCATGAACGACACCAGCCTGACCCCGAACGCGGGTCCTTCCGGCGGCAGCCGTCAGAATGTTGTTACCGGCAACGCCATCGTCGCGGCATGCAGACTGCTCCTCGACGCCATGAAGAAGTCTGACGGAACGTTCCGAACCTATGACGAAATGGTCAAGGAAAATATCCCGACCAAGCATGAAGGCAGCTGGACAACCCCGTGTACTCATCAGGACGATAACGGAATCGGCAAACCTTTCTGCATCTACATGTATGCCCTTTTCTGCTCCGAAGTCGCCGTGGATATCACCACCGGCAAGGTCCAAGTTGTGAAGATGACCTATGTCGGTGACAACGGCACCATCACCAACCGCGGCACCGTTGACGGCCAGGTATACGGCGGCCTCGTCCAGGGTATCGGCCTGGCGCTCACCGAAGACTTCGAAGACCTGAAGAAGCACACCACCCTGATCGGTTCAGGCTTCCCGTTCATCAAGGACGTACCCGACGACATCGAACTGATCTACGTAGAATCCCCGCGTCCTGACGGCGCATTCGGCCAGGCCGGGGTCGGCGAAGGTCCTCTGACCTCTCCGCATGTCTCTATCATCAACGCGATTCACGACGCATGCGGCGCCCGTATCCGGTCACTCCCGGCCTATCCTGAGAAGGTCCTCAAGGCCCTCAAGTCCGCGAAGAAGGCTTACGACGTTGCCGACGCCATGGCTGACGGCTACATGTCAACGGGCGGTATCGATACGTTGAAATGATAAATCCGACACAAGCTGTCCCGTACGGTGAGTAGCCGTATGGGACGGCAGTGCCTGATTTCATGGTGTACATTTCGGGGTGAGTGCGGCACGGAAGCCGTGCTCGCCCCGCCTTGCATCCCATGAAAGGGAAACCGGATGAAAGATTGGAAAAATCATAGCACGAATATACAAATACTTCCTCGGAGTCCTCCCGGTAGAGAGCGGTATATTCAAAACGATAATCGGTGGGCGGTCATGTGAACGGTCGTGGGGGCCGTGAGCTGTCTCTCTCACCGAACAAGAGATAAGGCGGGTATGGTCCCGGTCGTGGGGACCGGGATCATGTCCCCTCATCGGATACGAGAAAAGGCGGGTGTGACCCTGGTCGTGGAGGTCTGGGGGCGTATCCGCCTTTTTTCATGCGGGACTGGTGTCATGTGCGGTGATCAACCGTACGTAACACTAATGAATTTCAGGCGATTAATGGATCTGCGGCTTCTTGAGGAGGACCAGAAAGGGAATCACGGCCAGGAAGGCAATACCGATAATCCAGAAGATATAGTTGTAGGCGAGCATGGCGGCCTGTTTCAGGACGGTTCCGTACAGAATGCCGAGAGCGGTGTTCTGGGAGGTTATCGCGTCGATACCCTTTGTCATGGCGCCCTGTTGCAATTCGTGCCACTGGACCTGAGCCTTGATACTGTAAGGATTTACGTGTGCCGCCAGATTTGTTTGGTAAAACTGCGACATACGGGAAAGCAGCGTGGCGGAGGTTGCGATGCCGACACTGCCGCCGATATTGCGCAGCAGGTTGTTGATCCCGGTGGCGTTACCCATTTCCTCCTTGGGGATGGTGGAAAGGGTAATCGTGATAAGCGGGACGAAGATCATGCCGAGCCCGGCTCCGAGGATGACGCGGGGCCAGACGAAGTCCCAATAAGAAGCTTCGAGGGTGAATCCCTGCATAATGAACATGGACCAGGCGCCCAGCAGGAGGCCGGCAAGCACCACCCAGCGTCCATCGTACTTCTGGATAATCGCACCGACGAACGGCATGGCGATCAGGGTGGCAACACCGCCCGGCGCCAGCACCAGGCCGGCCATGGTTGCGTTGTAGCCCATCAGGGTCTGGAGAAACATCGGGATCATGACGATGGAGCCGTAGAGGCAGAAGCCGACAATGAACATGATGAAGTTGCCGGATGAAAAGGAAATATCCTTAAAGAGCCGGAGGTTGACGATCGGATGCTCGTGTTTCAATTCAGCGTAGAGGAACAGCAGCAGCGAGATGGCGGAAATGATGGAAAAGGTGAGAATGAACGATGAATTGAACCAGTCGTCCTGCTGGCCCTTGTCCAGCACCACCTGCAGCGAACCGATGCCGAGTACCAGGAGTGCCAGTCCCCAGTAATCGATGCGTGCCATGCGCCGCTTCAGGTAGGCCGGGTCGAAAATGAAGTAGTTGACCATGACCACGGCGATGATGCCGACAGGTATGTTGATATAAAAAATCCAGCGCCAGTTCATGTTGTCGGTAATCCAGCCGCCGAGCGTGGGACCCACCACCGGGCCGAACATGGCGCCGACGCCAAAAATCGCCATGGCCATTCCTTGTTGCCAGGGAGGAAAAGACTCCATGAGTATCGCCTGGCTGATGGGAATCAAGGCTCCGCCCGCCGCTCCCTGCACAACCCGGAAGAAAATGAGCGAACCCAGGTTGGGAGAGGCTCCGCAGAGCAGGGAGGACAGCGTGAACAGAATGATGCACGATGTAAAGAACCGCTTTCTGCCGAAGAGTCGGGAAAGCCAGCCCGTCATGGGAAGTACCACGGCGTTGCTTACCAGGTACGAGGTGATTACCCAGGTGATTTCATCGGTTCCGGCATTGAGGCTGCCCTGCATGTGCGGCAGCGCCACATTGGCGACCGAGGTGTCGACGATCTCCATGAAGGTGGGGACCATGACGGCGACTGTAATGAGCCATTTGTTTACTGTCGGAGTAGAGTCTTCCATTCGGGTGGTCTGGGAGGACGAACCTGCGTGTTCGCCCGGAATCTCGCGTTTGTCCATGGGCGGATACTGGATTCGCTCCTATGGGAAATGGGCCGCTGTGGTTACCGGAACGGGTCTTTCAGTATGTCGCCCAGGTTCCGTTCGGTGAGAATGGTCGGGACAACGCTCATGCCGACCCGAAGCAGGTGATCGGGATCGCTCGACGAGTCGATGAGGATCTTGACCGGAATCCTCTGGACGACCTTTACGTAGTTGCCCGTTGCGTTTTCCGGCGGCAGGAGAGAGAACGCCGCGCCTGTTCCCGCCATGATACTGTCCACTGCTCCCTTGAAGGTTCTACCGGGGTACGTATCGACCGTGAATTCGACCTTCTGTCCCGGTCTGACATGGGTCAGCTGGCTTTCCTTGTAATTGGCCGTGACCCAGGACCCGTCAAGGGCGACAAGCGCCATGAGCGGCTGGCCGGCCTGGATGTTGTTGCCCGCTTCCACTGATTTTTTCGTAATGTAGCCGTCGGCCGGAGCAAAGATTTTCGTGTAGGCGAGGTTTCTTTTGCTTGCCTCCAGTTCGGCGGCTTTCTGGGCAATCATGGCATCCTTTGACCCCTCGCCGGTGAGGCCGAGAATGGCCAGCGCCCGACGGATGGATCCTTCTGTTTCCGCCATTCGGCCCGCCGCGACTTTTCGGGCGGTTTCGAGCCTGTCGAGCTGTTCCTTCGAGATGACCTCTTTCTTGTAGAGTGCCCTGCCTCTCTTCAGGTCCAATTCGGCCTGTTCCAGCCGGGCCCGCTCCGCATTGAGGGCAGCCCTGGCGGCATCCACCTGGGCATAGGTGCTCGAGGTTTCGTTCTTGGCCATGTCCAGTTGCGCCGTTGCATTGATGACCCTGATCTGGTAGTCGACCGGGTCGAGTTCCACGAGCAGATCACCTTTTTTGACGAACTGGTTGTCCCGCACCATGACCCGGATCACGTTGCCGGGGACTCGGGCGGAAATGGAGTAAACGTGGGATTCGATAAAGGCATTATCGGTTTCCACGTGGGTCTTGCTCTTGACCCAGAGGTACAATCCGAAAAGGCCGGCGGCGATAACCAGGATGAGCAGAATCAGACCCGCCCGTTTCCGTTTGCCGTTTGCCGCCTTTTTTTCGGGAGGGATATCGTTCTTGGGTGCGTTGCCGCTGGTGTTGAGTTCTTCAGCCATCAAATCCTCCGTGGAATGGGTTACAGCTCCCCTTTAGCTTTTTTAATCCGGGCTATGGCCACCTGGTGATCGAATACCGCCCGGTAGTATTCGGCCCTCGTTTTCGTCAACAGCGTCTGGGCGTCGATGACGTCGGTTGCGGTTCCCACGTGTTCCTGGTAGCGGTCCTTGTTGATCCGCAGGTTTTCCTCTCCCTGGGTCACGGCCTTCTCGGCTGCCCTGATCCGTTCTTCAGCGGTCTGCGCATCGTTGCAGGCTGTTTCGTATTCCAGGCGTATCTGGGACTCGAGCATATGCAGTTTTTCATCGTTCTGCATGCGGGACTGGATTGCCTGCCGGTAGCGCGATGTAGTGGCGAGACCGTCGAACAGGTTGATCTTCAACCCCACGGTTGCGTAGAGGATGGCCTGTTCCTCGACCTTCTTGTTCTGCACGTATTCCACCCCGAGCCTGGCGAACAGTTCGGGAAAATAGAAACTCCTGCTTTCCTTGACGGCATGCTCGTCCGCTTCTATTCCCTTACGGAGAGCCATGACCTCAGCCCGGTTGGTGAGGGGAAAGTCTTCAATCGTGGTGACGGTGCCGCTTGTCACGGACTCTTCAAGGTCAGCGCGATAGGAAGATTGCTGGCCGAGCAGGTAGTTGAGATAGAGCCAGCCGTTTTCGAGCCGGTTGGCTTCCATGAGGCCCCGCTGCTTGCTGTTCGCAAGCTGGACTTCAGCCTGCAGCAAATCGTTACGGGTCACCACGCCCTGGTCATAGAGATTTTTTGCAATGCGAAGATGGTCGGCCATCTGGACGATCTCGTCTTGCGCGGCCTGGACCAGTTTCCGGTATTCGAGGATTCCGTAGTAGGCGGTGATAACCTGGAGAAAGATGTCCTTTGTCCGGGCGGTGTGGTTGAACGACGTGGCATCACGGAGCGCTTGCGCTTGCTTGAAGCGTGAGGAGGTGCGGCCGAAGTCGTAGAGGATCTGGTCCGCCGTTACCGAAAAGAAACCGTATTCCGCCTGCTGGGTTTCCATCTTGGTCCCTTGGACCAACATGGCTTGGGGATCCTGTTGGACGGTGTATCCTCCCTGGAAATTGAGGTGCGGCAGAAAACCGCTTTTTGCCACACCGATATTTCCCTCGGCGATTTTTTCATCGAATGCCGTAACTTTCAGTTCATGGTTGGCTGCAGCAGCTTTTTTCAAGCATTCCTGAAGTGTCAGGGTCTCGGCTTCCGCCCTGGCAAGCAGGATGAGTGGGGCGAAAAGGACGAGAAGGTGAAGTCTTGACATCATGGGCTCCCTTTCTATCTGCGGAGTTTTTCGAGGAGTTGGCGGAGGGTTTCGGTCTCCACGGGTGTAAGGCCGTCAGTGAAGATACCGGTTACCTCCCGTGCAATGGAAAGCAGTTCTTTTTCCAGGTTGCGTCCCGTGTCCGTCAGGCGAATCTTGAATGCCCGTCGGTCTTCAGGATGTGGTTCGCGACGGACATATCCCCGGGTCTGCAATCGGTCGATAAGCCCGCCGATGGTTGTCCGATCGATCTGGCACTTTTCCGAAAGTTCCACCTGGGAGAGCCCGTCCTGTTTCCAGAGAAAGGCCAGCAGGCTGAACTGCTTCGGCGTAAGATGATAGTTTTCCAGGGGGGCCTTGAAGAGAGCGTATCCCCGCTGGTATGACTTTGCCAGCAAAAAACCCAGGCTGTTTTCTATGTCGAACATCGATTTTCCTCCTCTGCGCGATGTTCGTCATTATATGTATAGTCAGTATGCTGTCAAATCTCTTTTCCCTGCCGGCCCGCTCTTGCATTCTCCTGCAACCCGGATGTCCTCCATGGCAAGAGGTATAGGTAGCTTTCCAGTAATAACTGGTTTTGGATTTTACGTACCGAACCGGCGCCGCCTGAACAACAGAAGCAGCGGGAGTATCAGCAGGAAGGATACGCCGAGAATCCAGAAGATATAGTTGTATGCCATCATTCCCGCTTCCTGGCGGACAATGCGCGAAATGATTTCCAGTGCCATGTTGTGGGCGGTTACGGCGTCGGCTCCCCGGGCGATGGCGGCTTCCTTGAGCCCCTGGAATTTTGATTGCAGCGCGGGATTGAACGGGTTGACGTGTCCCACCAGGTTTGCCTGATAGAATTGGGCGAGGCGGGCCAGGAGGGTAGCCGATATGGCTATGCCGACACTGCCGCCGATATTTCTCAACAGGTTGAAAATTCCCGTGGCGTTACCCATTTCAACTTTGGATATGTTGGCAAGGGTTGCCCGCGACAGGGGCGGGAAGATCATGCCGAGAGCTGCTCCGAGCAGGACGCGGGGCCAGACGAAATCCGAGTAGGAGGCCTCCAGGTTGAAGCCGCGCATCATGAAGAGCGAGACCGCACCGAGAAACAACCCGCCGAAAATTATTTTTTTGCCGTCGTGGTTTTTGATATATGCCCCGACAATCGGCATAACGATTACCGATGCCACGCCGCCGGGGGCCATTACCAGTCCCGCCTTGGTTGCGCTGTATCCCATCAGCGTCTGGAGAAAGAGGGGGAGCATGACAACGGACCCGTACAGGCAGAAACCGACCATGAACATGATGAAATTGCCGGTCGAGAAGGCGGTATCCTTGAAAAGTCTCAGGTTGACAACGGGATGTTCTTGCTTCAACTCGACAAAAACGAACAGAATCAGGGCAATAACAGAGATGATGGAGAACGTGATGATGAAGGAGGAGTTGAACCAGTCGTCTTGCTGGCCCTTATCCAGTACCACTTGGAGTGAACCGATGCCGAGAGTCAGGAGAGACAATCCCCAGTAATCGATTTTTGCCTTGTGCCGCTTCAGGTAGGTAGGATCGAAAATAAAATATTTTGCCATGATCACGGCAATGATACCGACCGGGATATTGATATAGAAAATCCAGCGCCAGCTGATATTGTCGGTTATCCAACCGCCGAGGGTGGGGCCGACGACCGGGCCGAACATTGCGCCGATGCCGAAGATCGCCAGGGCCATCCCCCCTTCCTGGGGCGGGAATGATTCCAACATGATCGCCTGGCTCATGGGTATCAGGGCACCGCCTGCCGCCCCCTGCATGATGCGGAAAAAAACCAGGGCGGCAAGGTTCGGCGCCGCCCCGCATAAGAATGACGAGAAGGTGAAGAGGATGATGCAGGAAATGAGGAAACGCTTTCTGCCGAAAACGCGGGCGAGCCAGCCGGTCATCGGCATGATGATGGCGTTGCTGATGAGGTACGAAGTGAGTACCCAGGTAATTTCTTCGGTTCCCGCGTTCATGCTGCCCTTCATGTGGGGCAGGGCAACGTTGGCGATCGAGGTGTCGACAATCTCCATGAAGGCGGGGATCATTACCGTCAAGGTTATGAGCCATTTGTTAATCGGTCGGAAAGATTCGGTCATGATTCGTGCGGGTCCTGTTTGCTTGTTGTCAGGATTCCGGAGGAGCGCCGCCTTCGCCGATTCCTTTCAGTGCACAGAGACTGAAACGGAGGATCTGGCCGGCAATCCTGTCCAGATTTTCGAGTCCGAATTTTTCCTCGGGGGCCATCCGGTTGATAACCGAGCGGCTGAAAAGATAAAACAGGCATTGGCTGATTATGCTGCGCGCCGATGCCAGGATGGTTTCGGCATCGGTTTCTTCGGGCAAGAGGTCCTGAACGATTCCCACGAGTTGTCCAAAGAGAGCACGGATCCCTTCATCAAGCATCATGTCGAGGGCCGCGGTTGGTTCCACCATCTCGCGCATGACGATGGTACCGAATTCATGATTCCTTTCGTCGAAGGAAGTACGGAGCAGAAAGGAACGGATAAAGGCACGTAACTGTTCTTCCGGTGGGGCATTGGCGGAAAGACCGTAGGTTATCGGGTACCGTTCATAGGCACGGGCACGGATATAACGGATTGTCTCGCGGTAGAGGCCTTCCTTGCTCCCGAAATGGTAATTGACCGCCGCCAGGTTAACGTGGGCCTGGCCGCATATCAGGCGGATGGTGATAGCGGCGAAGCCGAGACGGGCAAAGATCTCGGTGGCCGTTTCCAGAATCCGTAACCTGGTTTCAGAATGTTCTGTATCCATACTG
>ERZ795048.3529-NODE-3529-length-11567-cov-5.229326_pt1 | contig 11567 bp, 6 predicted proteins | sample MGYA00375132_ERZ795048 | MGnify/ENA primary metagenome ERZ795048 (study PRJEB30177, sample SAMN05720225) | activated sludge metagenome | isolation source: Anaerobic digester | place: Hong Kong | collected 2014-12-17 ...
TGCAGTTGTCGTAGATCGCGATCAGCGCCTGCAGCGTGGTGCGGATGTCGTTGAACGCGATCTCCTGCGCGTGCAGGCTGCGGCCGCTGGTCTGGATGTGGTATTTCAGCTTCTGGCTGCGCTCGCTGGCGCCGTAGCGGTCGCGCATCGCCACCGCCCAGATGCGGCGCGCGACCCGGCCGAGCACCGTGTACTCCGGGTCCATGCCGTTGCTGAAGAAGAAGCTCAGGTTGGGCGCGAAGTCGTCGATGTGCATCCCGCGCGCCAGGTACGCCTCGACGAAGGTGAAGCCGTTGGCGAGCGTGAACGCGAGCTGGCTGATCGGGTTCGCGCCGGCCTCGGCAATGTGGTAGCCGCTGATGCTGACCGAGTAGAAGTTGCGCACGTCGTGGTGGACAAACCACTCGGCGATATCGCCCATCACCTTCAGGCTGAACTCGGTCGAGAAGATGCACGTGTTCTGGCCCTGGTCCTCCTTCAGGATGTCGGCCTGCACCGTGCCGCGCACGTTGGCCAGCGTCCAGGCGCGGATCTTGGCCGCCTCGTCGTCGGTCGGCTCGCGGCCGTTGTCGGCCCGGAACTTGTCGAGGTTCTGGTCGATGGCGGTATTCATGAACATCGCCAGGATCGTCGGCGCCGGGCCGTTGATCGTCATGCTGACGCTGGTGCTCGGGTGGGTCAGCTCGAAGCCGCCGTACAGCACCTTCAGGTCGTCGAGCGTGGCGATGCTGACGCCCGAGTTGCCGACCTTGCCGTAGATGTCGGGGCGCGGGTCGGGGTCGTGGCCGTACAGCGTGACCGAGTCGAACGCGGTCGACAGCCGCTTGGCCGGCATGCCGGCGCTCAGCAGCTTGAAGCGCCGGTTGGTGCGGAAGGCGTCGCCCTCGCCGGCGAACATCCGCGTCGGGTCCTCGTTCTCGCGCTTGAAGGCGAACGTGCCGGCGGTGAAGGGGAAGGACCCGGGCACGTTCTCCAGCAGCAGCCACTGCAGCAGCTCGCCATGGTCCTCGTACTTCGGCAGCGCGACCTTGCGGATCTTGTTGCCCGACAAGGTCGTGTGCACGAGCGCGGTGCGGATCTCCTTGTCGCGGATCTTCACCACGTACTCGTCGCCGGCGTAGGCCTTGACCATGTCGGGCCACATCGCGAGCAGCTTCCTCGCCTGCGCGTCGAGCGCCGCCTCGCGTGGCTCGGCCAGCGCGAGCACCGTCTTGCGCGCGCCGCCGCGCGTGGCGTCGTTCTCGTGCAGCATGCGCGCGGTCTCGCGCAGCTGCTGCAGCTCGCGCGCCAGCCGCGCCTGCTCGCGCGCGCGGCGCTTGTACGCGCGCACGGCGTCGGCGATCTCGGCCAGGTAGCGCACGCGCGCCGGCGGCACGACCGGCGTGCCCTGCGTGCTGTGGCGGGTGGCGACGCGCGGCAGCCGGCCCTCGGCCAGCGGCAGCCCGAGCTCGGCCAGCCGCGGCGCCAGCGCCTGGTACAGCGCGGTGACGCCGTCGTCGTTGAAGCGGCTGGCGATGGTGCCGAAGACCGGCATCTCGTCGGGCCGCTTCGCGAACGCCTCGCGGTTGCGCTGCACCTGCTTGGCGACGTCGCGCAGCGCGTCGGCCGCGCCCTTGCGGTCGAACTTGTTGATGGCGACGAACTCGGCGAAGTCGAGCATGTCGATCTTCTCGAGCTGGCTGGCGGCGCCGAACTCGGGCGTCATCACGTACATCGGCACGTCGACCAGCGGCACGATCGCGGCGTCGCCCTGGCCGATGCCCGAGGTCTCGACGATCACGAGGTCGAAGCCGGCGGCCTTGCACGCGGCGACGACCTCGGGCAGCGCCTGGCTGATCTCGCTGCCGGTCTCGCGCGTGGCGAGGCTGCGCATGTAGACGCGAACGCCGGGGTCGGCGGCGCCGTCCTTGGCGTTCGCGCCGGCCGGACGCGGCCAGGGGCCGATCGCATTCATGCGGATGCGGTCGCCGAGCAGCGCGCCGCCGCTCTTGCGCCGGCTCGGGTCGATCGAGATCAGCGCGATGCGCAAGGCGTCGTCCTGGTCCAGGCGCAGGCGGCGGATCAGCTCGTCGGTCAGGCTGCTCTTGCCGGCGCCGCCGGTGCCGGTGATGCCGAGCACCGGCACGCGCGTGGTGGCCGCCGCCTCCATGATGCCGGCGCGCAGCGCGGCGTCGGCGGCGCCGTTCTCCAGCGCCGTGATCGCCTGCGCGAGCGCGCGCCAGGCCTGCGGCGTGTGGCCGCGCAGCGCCGCGGCGTCCTTCGGCGCATGCGCCGCGAGGTCGTGGTCGCAGCGCATCAGCATCTCGCCGATCATCCCCTGCAGCCCCATGCGCTGGCCGTCCTCGGGGCTGTAGATGCGCGCCACGCCGTAGTCCTGCAGCTCGCGGATCTCGGCCGGCACGATGACACCGCCGCCGCCGCCGAAGACCTGCACATGCGCGCCGCCGAGCTCGCGCAGGCGGTCGATCATGTACTTGAAATACTCGAGATGCCCGCCCTGGTAGCTGCTGACCGCGATGCCCTGCACGTCCTCGTGCAGCGCCGCGCTGACGACCTCGTCGACCGAGCGGTTGTGGCCGAGGTGGATCACCTCCGCGCCCATCGCCTGCAGCAGCCGGCGCATGATGTTGATCGCCGCGTCGTGGCCGTCGAACAGGCTGGCGGCGGTGACGAGGCGCAGCTTGTGGCGCGGGCGGTAGGCGGCCAGGGCCTTGGACTCGGCGGACAGGTCGGTCATGGCGGGCTCCGGGGGCTGCGCGGCAGGTGCCGGCGCGATTGACGTTGACGTAAACGTCAAGTGCCGATGATGCCACCGATGGCCGCGCCCGGCGACGGTGGTTACCATCGGCCGCTTTCCTGCGGCTGTCGATCGGCGGCCGTGCGCCAGGCCGGACCGTCTGCGCGGCGCGGCCGCTGCGGATCCGGCCCGAGGGGACGCCTGTGAGTTTTCTCGCCATCGACATCGGCAATACGCGGCTGAAGTGGGCGCTGTTCGCGTCGCCGCAGCCGGGCGCGCCCGTGCTGCACCAGGGCGCGGCCTTCCTGGAGACGATCGACGCACTGGCCGAGGGGCCGTGGAAGCCGCTGCCCGAGCCCGCCAGCATGCTGGGCTGCGACGTCGCCGGCGACGCGGTGCGCCGGCGCGTCGAGGAGCAGCTCGAGCTGTGGGACGTCGACCCGCGCTGGGTCGTGCCCTCGGCGCACGAGGCCGGCGTGACGAGCCGCTACGACCACCCGAACCGGCTCGGTGCCGACCGCTGGTGTTCGCTGATCGGCGCGCGTGCGCGCGTGCTGGCCGAGGTCGGCCCGGGCGGAGCGCCGCGGCCGGCGCTGGTCGTGATGGTCGGCACGGCGGTCACGGTCGATGCGCTGGATGCCGAGGGCAACTTCCTCGGCGGGCTGATCCTGCCGGGCTTCGGCATGATGCTGCGCGCGCTGGAACTCGGCACCGCCGGCCTGCGCGTGCCGACCGGCGAGGTGGTCGACTTCCCGACCAATACCAGCGACGCGCTGATGAGCGGAGGCGCCAACGCGATCGCCGGCGCGATCGAGCGCCAGCACCGCCGGCTCGTGGCGCGCACCGGGCAGCAGCCGCTGCTGCTGATGACGGGCGGCGCAGCGGTCAAGCTCGCACCGATCACCGACCTGAGCTTCGAGATGGTCGACTCGCTGATCTTCGACGGCCTGTTGCGCATCCAGGCGCATCGGCTCGCCCTGTGACCGCAGCCGCGGTGGCCGGTGCCGGGCCGGCCCGCGCGGCCGGTGCCGCGACAGGCGGGAGGATGCCGCGGTGAGCGCGCGCGCCCTGCTGCCGGCGGAGCTGGCGCGCCGCTGCGATCCGGCCGCGCTCGACCTGTCCGCGGCCACCGCCGCGGCCGGTCCGGCACCGCGCTCCGACGACGCCGGCCGCATCGTCGGCCAGCCGCGCGCGCGGGCTGCGCTCGAGTTCGGCATCGCGACGCGCCAGCACGGGTTTCACCTGTTCGTCATGGGGTCGCCCGGGTCGGGCCGGCGCAGCCTGGCGCGCGCCGTCATCGCCGCGCAGGCCGCGCGCGGCGGCCCCGAGCGTCACGACTGGGTCTACGTCAACCGCTTCGACCGCCCGCACCAGCCACTGGCGCTGCAACTGCCCGCCGGGCAGGGCGCTCGGCTGCGCGCCGGCATGCGCGCACTGGTGGCCGACCTGCGCACGCTGATCGCCGCGGCGTTCGAGTCCGAGGAGTACGCGACGCAGGCCGAACGCATCGCCGACGAGTTCAAGCAGCGTGCCGAGCGCGCGCTGCACGAGGTGGCGCAGGAGGCCGAGAAGCGCTCGCTGGCGATGATCCGCACCCCGGTGGGTTTTACCTTCGCGCCGCAGAAGGACGGCGAGGTGATGCCGCCCGAGGCCTTCCAGGCGCTGCCCGAGTCGCGCCGCGCCGAGCTGCAGCAGGCGGTCGGCGAGGTGCAGGAGATGCTGCTGCGCGCGCTGCGGTCGCACATGCGCATGCGCAAGGAGCATGCCGACCGCATGCACGCGCTGGACCGCGCGACGACGCTGCTGGCGATCGGGCACGCGTTCGACGATCTGCGCGCGCGCTATGCCGCGCTGCCCGAGGTGTGCGCCTGGCTCGACGCCGTGCGCGACGACGTCATCGACAACGCCGCCGACTTCCGGCGCCGCGACGACGACGAGAAGGCGGCATCCGGCGATCCGCCCGGCGAGCTCGGCCGCTACGAGGTCAACCTCGTCCTCGACGCCGCCGCCAGTGCGACCGCACCGGTCGTCGAGGCCGACCTGCCGACGGTCAACGCGCTCGTCGGCCGCATCGACCACATCGCGCGCTTCGGCGCGCTGCTGACCGACTTCCGCCTGATCAAGGGCGGGCTGCTGCACCAGGCCAACGGCGGCTACCTGCTCGTCGACGCGGTCAAGCTGCTGCAGCAGCCGCTCGCCTGGCCGATGCTCAAGCGCGCGCTGGCGCGGCGCGAGATCCGCATCGAGTCGCTGGGCGAGATGCTCAGCATCGTCTCGACGGTGCAGCTCGAGCCGGACCCGATTCCGCTGGACGTCAAGGTCGTGCTGTTCGGCGAGCGCTGGGTGCACGCGATGCTGCAGGCGCTGGACCCGGAGTTCGACGAGCTGTTCCGCGTCGGCGCCGACCTCGGCGACGACATGCCGCGCGCCGACGGCGCCGAGCGCGAGCTGGCGCGCGTGCTCGACGCCCGCGGCCGCTCGATGGGGCTGCTGCCGGCCGGCGCGCCGGCGCTGGCGCGGCTGGTCGACCACGGCGCGCGGCTGGCCGGCGACGCCACGCGCGTGACGGCGCAGGTGCGGCGGCTGGTCGACGTGCTCGTCGAGGCGGACCATCTCGCGCGCGCCGCCGGCGCGACCGCGCTCGACGGCGGGCACGTCGCCGCCGCGGTCGCCGCGCGCCGCGAGCGCGCGGCGCGCGTGCACGAGCGCCAGCGCGAGGCGATGCTGCGCGACATCCTGGCGATCGCCACGGCCGGCGAGTGCGTCGGGCAGGTCAACGGGTTGTCGGTCTACGAGGTCGGCGGCGAGTGGTTCGGCACGCCGACGCGGATCAGCGCGACCTCGCGCCTGGGCGACGGGCAGGTGGTCGACATCCAGCGCGAGACGCACATGGGCGGGCCGGTGCACGCCAAGGGGGTGCTGATCCTGTCGTCGTTTCTCGCGTCGCGTTTCTCGCGCGTTCGCGCGCACGCGATCTTCGCCAGCCTGGTCTTCGAGCAGACCTACGGCCTGGTCGAGGGCGACAGCGCGTCGCTCGGCGAGCTGCTGGCGCTGCTGTCGTCGATCGCCGACGTGCCGATCCGCCAGGCGCTCGCGGTGACCGGATCGGTCGACCAGTTCGGCGCCGTGCAGGCCATCGGCGGCGTCAACGAGAAGATCGAGGGGTTCTACGAACTGTGCGCCGCGCGCGGCCTGGACGGCACGCAGGGTGTCGTCGTGCCCGCGTCCAACGTCGGCCACCTGATGCTGGGCGAGGAGGTCGTCGCCGCGGTCGGGGCGGGGCGCTTCGCGGTGCACGCGGTGCGCCATGTCGACGAGGCGCTGGCGCTGATGGCGGGGATGCCGGCCGGCGACCCGCTGCGTCCCGATCCGGCGACTGTCAACGGCCGTATCGCGCGCCGGCTGCACGACTATGCCCAGCTCAGGCAGGGCATGCGCCGTGGCACGCGGCGCCCGGGCGGCACGATCATCGTGCGCCGCAGCGGCGACGGGGGTGGCGGATGAGCGAGGCGCGGCGGGTGCTGGTCCTGCTCGACGACACGGCGGCCGCGACCGCGGCGATCGAGCTGTCGTCGCTCGTCGCGCGCCAGGTGCAGCGGCCGCTGGAGGTCGTCTACATCGAGAGCGCGAGCGCGCTGCGCGCCGCCGCGCTGCCGCTGGCGCGCGTGCTCGCGCCCGGCGGGGACTGGGCACCGCTGGCGCCGCAGGATGTCGAGCGCGGCTACGCGCTGCAGGCGGCGAGGCTGCGCGCGCTGACCGAGCGCATCGCGCTGCGCGACTCGGTGTGCTGGTCGATGCGCGTCGTGCGCGGTGCGCTGGCGCAGGCGGCGCTGGAGCTGCGCGCGCAGTCGGACCTGGTGCTGGTAGGGGGGCGCGGTACGGTGGCGGCGTTCGCGCCGGCCCCCACGCCGCACCGCTTGCCGCGGCGCGTCGTTCGTGTCGCCGGCGACGACAGCCCCGCCGGCGCGGCGGCGCGCACGCTGGCGCAGCAGCTCGCGCAGGCGCTGTCGGCGCTGGTCGACCCCCTGCCCGGCGGCGCCGGGGCCGCGGCGCTGCCGCAGACGCGCTGCGACCTGCTGATCGTTCCGCGCGACCGCCTCGATGCCGCGGCGCTGGCGCAGCTCGCGCAGCCGACGCTGCTGGTCGGCGAGGCCTGATCGCCGGCGCCGCTACAGCACGTAGCGCGACAGGTCCTCGTCGCGCGCCAGCTCACCCAGCTTGGCGTCGACCTCGGCGGCGTCGATCGTCACCGCCTGGCCCTGGCGGTCCGGGGCGTCGAAGCTGATCGCGTCGAGCAGCCGCTCCATCACGGTGGCGAGCCGGCGCGCGCCGATATTTTCGGTGCGCTCGTTGACATCGTGCGCGATCTGCGCCAGCCGGCGCACCGCCTCGGGCGTGAACGCGAGCGTCACGCCCTCGGTGGCGAGCAGCGCCTCGTACTGGCGCAGCAGGCTGGCCTGGGTGCTGGCGAGGATGGCCTCGAAGTCGTCGACGCTCAGCGACGCGAGCTCGACCCGGATCGGGAAGCGCCCCTGCAGCTCGGGGATCAGGTCGCTCGGCTTGGACAGGTGGAACGCGCCGCTGGCGATGAACAGGATGTGGTCGGTCTTGACCATGCCGTACTTGGTGTTGACCGTCGTGCCCTCGACCAGCGGCAGCAGGTCGCGCTGCACGCCCTGGCGGCTGACATCGGCGCCGGCGACGTCGCTGCGGCTGGCGACCTTGTCGATCTCGTCGAGGAAGACGATGCCGTTGCCCTCGGCGTGGGCCAGCGCCGAGGCGCGGATCTCGTCCTCGTTGACCAGCCTGGCCGCCTCCTCGTCGACGAGCAGCGGCAGCGCCTGCGCGATCGTCAGCCTGCGCGTGCGCCTGCGTCCCTGGCCGATCTGCGAGAACAGGCCCTTCAACTGCTCGGCCATCTCCTCCATCCCCTGCGGGCCGAGGATCTCGAGCGAGGGCTTGGCATCGGCGACGTCGATCTCGATCTCCTTGTCGTGCAGCTTGCCCTCGCGCAGCCGCTTGCGCATGACCTGGCGCGCGGTGTTGTCGGCCGCTGGCGCCGCCGGCTCGAAGCCCATGCCGCCCGCGCCGCGCGGTGGCGGCACCAGCGCGTCGAGGATGCGGTCCTCGGCGGCATCCTCGGCCAGCGCGCGCTTGGCCGCCATCTGGCGCTCACGCTCCTGCTTGACGGCGACGTCGACGAGGTCGCGCACGATGCTGTCGACGTCCTTGCCGACATAGCCGACCTCGGTGAACTTGGTCGCCTCGACCTTGACGAAAGGCGCGTCCGCGAGCCGCGCGAGCCGGCGCGCGATCTCGGTCTTGCCGACCCCGGTCGGGCCGATCATCAGGATGTTCTTGGGCGTGATCTCCGCGCGCAGCCGCTCGTCGACGCGCTGGCGCCGCCAGCGGTTGCGCAGCGCGATCGCGACCGCACGCTTGGCGTCGCGCTGGCCGACGATGTGGCGGTCGAGCTCGGAGACGATCTCCTTCGGGGTCATCGACATGGCGGATGGTCTCGGCAGAAAAGGGGAGGCGGCTGCGGCCTGCCGCGCGCGTCGCGCGCGGCGCGCCGCAGCCGCCGCGCGGTCAGTCGAGGGTCTCGATCGTGTGCGTCTGGTTGGTGTAGATGCACAGGTCGCCGGCGATCTCGAGCGCGCGCTTGACGATCGCCACAGGCGCCATCTCGGTGTGGTCCAGCAGCGCCTTGGCCGCGGCCTGCGCGTAGGCGCCGCCGGATCCGATCGCGACCAGCCCCTGCTCGGGTTCCAGCACGTCGCCGTTGCCGGTGATGATCAGCGAAGCACTGCGGTCGGCGACCGCCAGCATCGCTTCCAGCCGGCGCAGCACGCGGTCGGTGCGCCAGTCCTTGGTCAGCTCGATCGCCGCGCGCACGAGCTGCCCCTGGTGCTTCTCGAGCTTGGCCTCGAAGCGCTCGAACAGGGTGAAGGCGTCGGCGGTGGCGCCGGCAAACCCGGCCAGCACCTCGCCGTGGTGCAGCTTGCGCACCTTGCGCGCGCTGGCCTTGACGACGATCGACCCGAGCGTGACCTGACCGTCGCCGCCGAGCGCGACGACCGGCCCGCGGCGCACGCTGACGATCGTGGTGCCGTGCCAGACGTCCATGTCAGTCATCCATGGAGTCCGCACGCCATCTGCGACGCATGAAACGGGTCCGGCCAAGCCCTTGCGCGGATCCGGCTTGGCCGGTCCGCAGCAAGCGCTCCCTCGGGCGGCAGCGAATGCCGTGAACGTAGGGGTCGATGCATCACACCCGCCGCACCTGCACCTGCGCGTGCTCGTTGATGCCCATGGCGCCGAAGAACAGCGCCACCAGCCGGTGCGCGTCGGCGAACTGCACCGTGCGCTGCTCGCCGCGAAGCGTCAGCACCCAGTTGAGCAGGTCGCCGGCGGCAAGGAAGTCGACCCGGATCAGCCGCGCGCACGAGACGGCGACCATCGGCGCGCGGCCGAGCCTCGCGGTCAGATTGCGCAGGGTCTCGTCGATGTCGCCGACGAGCTGCCCGGACAGCTCGACGCGTGCGAGTTCAAGCCCCTGGTCGTCGTGCATCCCCGACTCCAGGAAGCTCGTCGACACTTCGCTGAACATCGACATCGGCGGCGGTCGCGTCGAGGCGCCGTTGCCCTCGCCTATGCGCACGTTGCAGCGCGCGGGTTCCCACGCTGGAGGCGAGACCTCGTAGGTCACGCAGTAGTCGATCGCGACCTCGTCGAACTGGTCCGCACGATGGGTCAGCCGCAGCGCGTCCAGCCGTGCGAGCCAGAACGCAGGATCGGCGTCGCGAACTCCCGTCGGTGCAGCCTCCTGCAGCACCGCGAAAAGGCGATCGCCGCCGATCCAGCGCATCTCCAGCGCCTGCCCGGCCCAGACGCGGCACAGCACCGACAGCTGGGTTGCCGCCTCGGGCTCGATGCTGCGCAGCGCGCGCCAGTCGAAGACCCAGGGCAGAGGCAGTTGCAAGGTCTGCGAGCGCAGGCGTGCGAGCGCCTCGACGTCGAGCACCGGCGGTGCGACCCAGCCGACGGCGCTGTCGCCGGCTGTGGCGGGGACGTCACTTGCTGAGCCGCGGCGGACCGGGCCGGTGTCGTCGACGACCGACTCGGCGACCAACTGCGGCAGCGAGTACCACTGGGGTGCCGAGCTGCCGAAATTCTGGGCGTACTCGACCGCCAGACTCTCGAACGGCTGCTGCTGGCCCGTCGCACGGTACAGGTCGAACAGCACGAGCCAGGTCTCGGCATGCTGGGCGCGCGGTCCGGTCGGCCGCGTCAACCTCACCAGCGCCTGCTCGCACTGCTCGAAGTCGGCGTTGGCGAATGCGATCACCGCCTCGTCGAGCTCGGGGTCGTGGACCACCTCGTTGACCTCGACCGCCACCTTCGGGGCGATGCCCGGCGTGGCCGGAGCGCCGCCACGTGCCGAGCCGGCGCTGCCCGGCGTCACCCGGGCCAGCGGCGGCAGCCCCGATCCCATCACGGCTGGTGACGGGCTCGAGCCCGCGGATCCCGGGGCCTCGTCGTCGGCAGCCGGCAGCGGCGGCAGTGCGGGCAGAGCATCGTCGACATCGAGGTCCAGCGGCGCAAGCGAGCGCGGGACGGATGGCAGGGACTCGGGACCGACCGCGGTCGACGGAAGTTCGCTTCCGGGCGAGGTGTCCTCGGCGCCGTGACGAATGACCTCGGTCTCGCGCATCGGTGGTATCGGTGTCGACGTCTGGAAGAAGCTGCTGCCGCGTCGGGTCGGTGGCGTCGTGGCGCTGCCGGCCGTCTCGCCGACCATCTGCTGCTCGATGGCGTCGATCTTGGCCTTGACCCCGTGGCGCGGTCGCTGCTCGGCAGCGCGCACGTCGGAATCGTCCAGGCGCGACGATCCGCCTAGCGCGGCGAGCTGCTCCGGCGTCAGGCCCTCGCGACGGACGCGGCGCAAGGTGTCGAACTCGCGCCGGCGCACGAAATCGTTGCGACGCTTGCGCTCGATCATCGCCTTCAGCTCGGAGCGTTCGAGATCCTGCTCGCCCGGCTGCGACGACCGGCTGCCCAGGTCGCGCCAGTCGGTCGCCGGGTTGGCGACGAATCGCACCACCTTGCGCAGGAACCCGCCGCCGTCCTTGGACCCGCCCATGGATCAGCCCCGACGTGCGTCGCCGCGGACGGCTCGGACGGTGACGGGCGCTGCGGGCGGCACGCTCGCGCGACGGCTCAATCGCCGAACATCTTCTGCTTGAGCTCGCGGCGCTGCTGCGCCTCGAGCGACAGCGTAGCGGTCGGGCGGGCCAGCAGGCGGCGCAGCCCGATCGGCTCGCCGGTCTCGTCGCAGTAGCCGTAGTCACCCTGCTCGAGACGCGCCAGCGACTGCGCGATCTTCTTCAGCAGCTTGCGCTCGCGGTCGCGCGTGCGCAGCTCCAGCGCGTGCTCCTCCTCGATCGTCGCGCGGTCGGCCGGGTCGGGCACGATGCTCGTGTCCTCGCGCAGATGCTCGGTCGTCTCGCCGGCATTGGACAGCAGGTCGTCCTTCAGCGCCTGCAGCCGGGCGCGGAAGAAGTCGAGCTGCTTGTCGTTCATGTACTCGTCCTCGGGCATCGCGAGCAGTTCGGCCTCGCTGAGCTCGCGCCCGCCCTTGTGCTTCCAGGCGTTGGCGAGGCGGGCATCGGCCTTGACCGGGGCGCGCGTGGACTCCATCGGGACGGGGGCGGGCTCGGGCGCGGGGGGGGCCGGGGGTTCGGCGAGCGGCTGGGGCGCCGGGGCCTCGTGGACGGGCGCAGGCCCGGCGGCCGAGGGCGGACGCTCCTCCTGCGCAACAAGCTGCGCT
>ERZ795048.3530-NODE-3530-length-11567-cov-4.833652_pt1 | contig 11567 bp, 9 predicted proteins | sample MGYA00375132_ERZ795048 | MGnify/ENA primary metagenome ERZ795048 (study PRJEB30177, sample SAMN05720225) | activated sludge metagenome | isolation source: Anaerobic digester | place: Hong Kong | collected 2014-12-17 ...
GGGAGACCGGGAACGCGAATGAAATTGATATCGTGGCAGCCGATGATCTGAATAAAAAACTGCTGTTCGCGGAAGTAAAAATGAATAAATCAAAGTTCAGGCTGCAAGATCTTAAGAAGAAATCACTTAGGCTGCAGGAAATCTATAAAGGATACAAATTTGAATACAAATGTCTGAGTTTGAGCGATGTTAAGGATTATATCTGAAGTGGTTATCTCCACCTGACTTCAGCTCTCTTTTAGAATCTTCGCAAGTTCTTCTGTGATGCCTTTGATCTCCATGAGTTCCTCGACCGAAGCTTCTTTTATGCGCTTTAGCGAACCGAATTTTTTCATCAATTCTTTCCGTTTTGCGGGACCAATGCCTTTGATGTTCTCGAGTTCTGATGAAATTGTTTTGCTTCTCAGGTTCTGATGGTAGGTGATGGCGAACCTGTGCGATTCGTCCCTGACCTGCTGGAGTAGTTTTAGTGCGGAAGATGTGCGAGGTATTATTATGGCTTCGCTTTTATCAGGCACGAAGATCTCTTCAAGTCTTTTGGCGAGTCCGATTATCGGAATATTCGTAATATTAAGATTCTTAAGTATCTCGACAGCGGAGGAGAGCTGACCTTTTCCACCGTCTACCATGATCAGGTCAGGCCAGACTGGATCGGGCTCTTCCTTTAGCGAGCTGTATCTGCGCTCGACTACCTCGCGCATGGACGCGAAATCGTCCATGCCTTCGACGGTGCGGATCTTGAATCTGCGGTAGCCTGACTTGTACGGTTTCGCGTTTTTGAACGTCACCATAGAAGCGACCGTTTCCTTGCCGGCGAAGTGCGATATGTCGAAACATTCGATAATATCGGGTATCTTATCAAGGCTGAGGTCGCGCATCAGAGACTTAAGGCTGTTTGGTGTGAAATCACGCTTCATTTTCTCCAGTCTGAGATCGTTGAGCAAGAGTTGGGCGTTCTTCTGCGCGAGGAAAAGGAGCTTCGCTTTGTCGCCGATCGAAGCGGAAAGGATCTCGACTTTCTGCCCAGATAGCGCTTTCAACCATTCCTCAATTACTGCGTAATCGATAATGTCCGTATTGAGAACGATCTCGGAGGGTACGTCGTGCTGAGACATCTCGTAGTAGAGCTTGATAAACTCTTCAAGCACTTCCTCTTCAGTTTTTTGCCATACGCCTTTCAGGAAGAAGTGGTTCCTTGCTACAAGTCTCCCGTTACGCAGCTTGAAAACAACGCAGCACGCGTCGTTGTCCTCGATCTCTACCGCGAAATAATCCCTCGGAGTCGATACGGCGTTCTCCACTTTCTGCCTGGTCGTAAAATCGTCAACGGCTTTGAGCGCATCCCTGAACTCTGCCGCAAGCTCGTAATTCTTTCTTCCGGCAGCTTCTTTCATTCTCATGTCGAGCATAGCCGGCAGGTCGTTGTCCTGTCCCGTGAAAAAAGCCGCTATATTCTTAATGCTGTTCCTGTATTCATCGGCGTCCTTCTCATCCGCGCAGTATCCGCCGCATATCCCAATCTGATAGTCGAGGCACAGTCTGTATTTTTTGTCCCTGATCGCGTCCGAAGTGATATTATGCCTGCAGTTCCTTATCTTCAGAAGTTTCTTCAGCACGGAAAGTATCGCTCTGACGGCTTTGACATGCGTGAAAGGTCCAAGGTACCTTGATCCGTCCTTCTCAACGTTCCGGGTAATAAAAACCTGCGGGAAAAGCTCTTTTGTGATCTTGATGTACGGGAATGATTTATCGTCCTTGAGGTCTATATTGTACTTCGGTTTGTGCTGTTTTATCATGTTAGCTTCTAGCAAAAGCGCTTCAAGCTCGTTGTCGGTGATAATGTATTCGATCGTATCTATCTTTTTAACGAGTATCTCGGTTTTGAACTGCTCATGTTTTCCGATATTCTGGAAATACGACTTCACCCGGTTCCTGAGTATTTTTGCTTTACCGATATAGATGATCTTGCCGTCTTTGTTCTTAAAAAAATAAACGCCCGGTGAGTTTGGCAGATTGGAAAGAGTATTTTCTATCTTTTCGTTCATGGTCTGATGATCCCGCCGCCAATGACGGTATCGTCTTTATAAAGAACGCATGACTGGCCGGGTGTAACAGCGAACACGGGTTTTATAAATACAGCCTGATACAGGCCGTTCTCTTTGACTTCGAGTACGCATTCGGCAGGATCGGTGTTGTACCTGATCTTTGCCGTGTAAGTTGCTCCGTTCACAGGTTCTTCAAGCCAGTTAGCTTCGCCGAAAACGACTGAAGAATGCGCAAGTCCGTTCCTCGAAGAAATGTGAACTTCGTTCCTTTCAGGATCGATTCCGGAAACATACATCGGTTCCGCATATCCGCCGCCGAGTCCTTTTCTCTGCCCGACGGTATAGAAAGGGTAACCCTCGTGTTTATTAACAGTCTTTTCACCGTCATCGCGGATTATCCTGCCCGGCTTGATCTTTCTGAACTCCTCAAAGTTGTCGAGAAGGAATTTCTTATAGTCGTCGTCCGGTATGAAACATATCTCCATACTTTCCTTTTTCCTGTGAAAATCCAGTCCTGTTCGCGCACATATATCTCTCGCTTCATCCTTGACCAGTTCACTCAGCGGGAAAAGGATCCTGGGCATGATCTCCTTTTTCATGACGTACAGGAAATAGCTCTGATCTTTCTTTATATCTAAACCACGTCTGAGATGGAATCCTTTTTCATCCTGTATTATTCTTGAATAATGACCCATCGAAAGATATTCGCATCCGAGTTCGTCGGCTTTTTCGAACAGTTTGTCCCATTTAATGACTGAATTGCACAGAACGCAGGGATTAGGAGTTCTTCCGGCAAGATATTCTTTTCTGAAATATTCTATCACAGTGCTTCTGAAATAGTCCTTGAGATCAAAGAAATGATGTTCCGCGCCGATCTTATCGCAGACTTTGACCGCATCTGCATATTTTTCTTCCGTATCCGAAGGTGAGAGGAGCATTGAACAGCCGGTCACTTCGAATCCCTGTTCCTTAAGGATTATCGCAGAGGCTGAGCTGTCGACCCCGCCGCTCATTCCGACAAGAACTTTCTTCATCAGTTCATCATCTCGCGGAGTCTTTTAACGTTCTCGATCACTTTCTTAGCTACAAATTCGATCTCCTCAAGTGTGTTGAAGCGGCCGACGGAGAAGCGGATGGAGCTCTGTGCCTCTTCGGGTATCCTTCCTATTGCCAGAAGCACTCTTGAAGGAGTGACCTGACCTGTAGAACATGCTGATCCTGTTGAAACGGCTATTCCTTCAAGATCAAGTGACAGCAGAAGCGCTTCACCTTCTATGCCTTTGAAAGTAATGTTCAGTATTCCGCCGTAGCCGTTCTCGAGATCGCTGTTTACGATGATATCATCAAGCTCAGCGGAGATCAGTTCGTACAGCCTGTTCCTCAAAGCAGTTATCCTCGGTATCTCTTCAGAATACTCGGAATGAGATATCTCTGCGGCTTTGGCGAAACCGGCTATTCCTGGCAGGTTCTCCGTACCGGTCCTCATGTTGCCTTCCTGATGTCCACCGTACTGATTTGGAAGCAGAGCGACTTTCCTTCTCAGGTAAAGCATACCTACACCTTTAGGACCGTATATCTTGTGCGACGATGCAGATAAAATATCTATGTTCATAGCTTTCACGTCGATCGGGACTTTCGTGAACGACTGAACGGCGTCGGTATGGAAAATTATATTCTTCGCCCTGCATAGTTTTCCTATGGCTGAGATGTCGTTGATCACTCCGATCTCGTTATTGACATGCATAACGGATACGAGTTTCGTGCTCTCGGTAACAGCATCTTCCACCATCTTGACCGTGATAGCGCCCTTCTGGTCCGGCTTTAGAAATGTGGCTGAGAATAATTCGGGGAACAGCTTCGTATAGTGCTTGCACATGGCATAGATCGCGCTGTGCTCATACTCAGAAGTAATTATATGTACCGGATCACTGTGATCAATGAACATGTCCGCAAGTCCTTTGACCGCCCAGTTGTCGGCCTCTGTTCCGCCTGAAGTAAAGTATATCTCGTTCACGGAAGCGTTTATCACTTTCGCGATCTTCTCTCTGGCGTCGTCAAGAGCGTATTTCGTCTCCTGTCCGAAGCTGTGAGCCGACGAAGGGTTCCCGAATTTCTCGGTCATGTATTCATAAACTGTGTCTGCAATCCGTTTGTCCACTCTCGTCGTCGCGCTGTTGTCTAAATAGATCCTGTCCATCTTTGTAATATCCTGTTATTTTTCGAATTCGGGTCTGAAATCCGGATCGTTCATGTGCTCAAGCTCGAATTTCGCTGATTCATAAAGTTCGGATCCCGGATAGGTATTTATTAGTTCTTTGAAAAATTTTTCAGCTGAAGGGATATCATCCCTGAAATCCTTAGCGATATAACCTCTTATGAAAAGCGATTCGGCTTTATACGGATTATCCGGATAGTCGGAATCAAGTCTGTCATACCATTCTATAGCTTCGTCGAACTTACCCGCGTTAAAGCTGTTTTTCGCATAAGCGTATTCCTCCTCCATATAAAGGAATTCTTTTTCGGGAACGGGTTGATCCTGAACACTCAGTTTTACACTTACGCAGCCTGACAAAAAAAAAGCCAGAACAGCAGATATAACCATAACTTTCTTCATAAAGCGGAATATAAGTAAAAATATGATAAATTAGAAATGAAATTAATCACTAAAATATTGAAATTTTCAAAGTTGCTTTTAGCGCTCCGAAGACTTATATTCATCTGAATTTTTAATTAAAAAGCGGGATCATGAATGGCCGTTAAAATTATAGTGCTTGCATTATACACTCTGACGATAATCGTTTTCGGTATCATCGGGGCAAAGAAAACAAAAACATTTTCGGACTTTCTGCTTGGCGGGGGAAAGGTGGGGCCGTGGATGAGCGCTTTCTCCTACGGGACGGCTTATTTCTCGGCAGTGATCTTTATCGGTTTCGCGGGAAAAGTGGGCTGGGGTTTCGGCTATTCCGGAGTATGGATCGGGTTCTTCAACGCAATAGTTGGTGTTTTTCTTGTATGGAAACTTCTTGCATGGAGAGTGAAACAGGCGTCGGTTAAGTATAATGTAGCGACAATGAGCGAATTCCTTGAAGCCCGTTATAATTCCAAAAACATCAAACTCTTTGCCTCAATAGTCATTTTCGTATTCCTGATACCTTACTCAGCAGCGGTATTTCAGGGACTTTCATACCTGTTCGAATCATCATTGCCCGGTCTTGAATACTGGCACGCGGTAGTCTTCATGGGCCTTTTTACAGCACTCTATCTTAGCCTGGGCGGATATAAGTCGATGGCATCGCTTGATACTTTTTTCGGCATCGTTATGGTGCTTGGTGTGATCATGATGATTATCTTCACTATCTCAGGATCGGAGGGGCTTTACAATATATCTGCAAAACTGAATTCGATCAATCCGAAGCTTACTTCGTTCGTTGGACCGCCGGGATGGTGGCCGCTGTTCTCGCTGGTGTTCTTAACCAGCGTCGCGCCTTTCGCAATGCCGCAGCTGATCCAGAAATTTCTGGCCATCAGGGATGAAAAAGCCGTGAAGACCGGAATGATCGCGTCAACTGTCTTTGCGCTGCTTATAGGCTGCGTGGCGTATTTTGTAGGCTCGACCGGAAGGTTTTTCATAAACGCGGAAAATACACCTCAGGCTTTTTCTGACGGCGCGCCCATTTTCGACAAGCTGATGCCTGAGCTTCTTATGAAGATTATACCGGACTCTCTTTTTATCATAATTCTTGTGCTGCTGCTTTCGGCATCTATGTCCACTCTTGCGTCGCTTGTTCTTATTTCCAGCTCTACATTGTCAAAAGATTTCTATCAGGGTTTCATAAATAAAGACGTCAGCGACGGAAAACTCACTCTGATAACCAGAATATCAAGCGTTGTTTTTGTGCTTCTTTCGGTCGTCATGGCGCTTTTTAAGATAGACACGATCGTCGCGATCCTCGGTATTTCATGGGGCGCGATAGGTTCAGCCTTCCTAGGGCCGTTCCTGTGGGGTATATTGGGCGCAAAAGCGAATAAATACGGAGCGTACGCCTCGTTCTTCACAGGACTGGGGACATCTTTAGCCCTGTATCTTTACTTCGGGCCTTCGTATTCTCCTCAGGCCGGAACGATAGGAATGCTCGTTTCACTGGCTGTAAATCCGGTCGTGAGTCTTATAATAAAACCAAAGGTTTAAAAATGAAAGTTCTTTTGTCAGGCTATAATTTCGATGCCGATATCATAAACGAGCTTAAGAAAAAGGCAGGCTGGGAAAAAGACAATGTCACGCCTGAGACATTAAGCGCTGCGTATGCGAGGATCAGCAGAGATCCCAGAGATATTGAAGAACTTCGTAAAGAGGCCAGGGAAGAAGTGGATAAAAGCCGAAGGTCGAACGAGACAATAATCTTCGGACTCGGGCACTCATCCGTTGCTGAACACGCTTATTTCAATTTCGACATAATCGGACTTTCCAGGCTGGCAGTAGAACAGGTGCAGAAGTTCAGAATGGCCTCGTTCACGGAAAAATCGCAGAGATACATTACTCTTGAAGGCGATTTCGTTATCCCGGAAGAAATACAAGAACTCGGATTTGAAAAAGAGTTCACCGGTCTCGTAAAAGAGCAGAACGGTGTATATAAAAAGCTGTACGAAGCACTTATAGAATATTTGTTCGATAAACATTCTGATATTATCAAGAAAAAGAACGGCAGAAGAACAGTTGAAGGCTGGGCGAAAGAAGATGCGCGCTATGTAGTTTCCCTTGCTACGGAAAGTCAGTTCGGCATGAGCGTCAACGCGAGAAGCCTCGAAAATATCCTGAGACAGCTGGGCAACTCGGAACTGAAGGAATGCAGGGATCTTTCAAGAAAAATGTATGAACTTGTAAAAGACCTTTCACCGTCAATCATCAAATATATAGAACCTACGCTCTATGACCATACAGGGAACGAGGAACTGATAGATATTTTCGGTAAAACAGGAAGAAGTCCTAAAAGGGCCACTATGCCTGAGGTCAGGCTTGTTGATCACACTTCGGATCCGGACAGAGCAATAACGGCGGCTATTTTATCCGATGTAAAGAAGATGAGTTACAAAGATGCTGTTAAAGAGACCCGTTCCTATGACGCGGAAAAGATCAGGAAGATTTTCATCCAGGTTTTAAGGAACAGAATGTCCTATGATTCTGTAAAGAGATATTTTGAGTTCGCTGACGCGGTTTTCGAGATAGTCTTAAGCGCTACAAATTATGCTCAGATGAAGAGGCACAGGATTGCTTCATTCATTACAGAGAATTACGAGACGGATCTCGGGTTCACACTGCCTCCCAACATAGACCGGATAGGTATGAATTCCGAATTCAATAAAATTATGAAGAAAACAGAGAAATTATATAAAAATATCGCAGCATCAAGCCCTTTCCATGCTCAATATGTTCTGACTAACTCGCACAGAAGAAAGATATTGTTAAAGATGAATTTCAGAGAGCTTTATCATTTTTTCAGTTTACGGCTTGACGAGCACGCGCAGTGGGACATCAGGAATACGGCAGAAAAAATGCTTGCAGAGATCCGTCACGCCGCCCCTCTGTCGACTATGATGTGCTGCGGGAAGAATGATTTTAAGGCACGTTCCGAAGAAATATTCGGGTAAACTTCAGTCGGGAAAAATAGGACTGAAATTAGTTTCGCTCATCCATGCCGACACCAGAGGCTCCGTACCGTTTTCGTCTATATCCTTAACAGATAAGAGCAGATATGATTTGTAGTCTTCAGCGGCTTTTTCGGTTTCGGCAGATTTTCGTAATGCTATAGCCCTGTTGTAGTAAAGCGCAGGTGACAGTTCGTCCAGGTAAAGTGCTTTCGTATATTGTTCGACCGCTTTTTCGTACTTGCCTGTCAGATAGTAAACAATGCCTGAATTGTAATACGGTTCGATATTTTTGGGATTGATCTCAGAGGCTTTTGAATAATCCGAGATCGCTTCATCGTATTTCCCGTTCTTTCTGTATAGGTTGGCTCTATATATGTAAGGAAGGAAATAGTTGGCGTCTGTTTTTATGGCTGAGGCGAATTTTTGAAAAGCTTCGTCATATTTCTTCTGACTGGCCAGCACCTCTCCAAGAATGCATTCAGAGTAAGCGAATGACGGTTCGATCGCAAGAGATTTCTCCAGTTCTTTGACAGCAGGCTGATACTGTTTTTCAAGATAGAACAAATAACCTCTGACCGCATATGCAGCAGCAAAATTCAAAGGATCTATGTTAATCAGTCTGTTCATCATGCCCATCACGAGTGAATTCTGACCAGTTTTAACAAGAGATTCCGAAAGATAAACATAAGAGGACTCATAAAGTTCATCTGCATCTACCGCTATCGAATAATATTCTATCTTCATTCCTTCCTCGTTGCTCAAATGAGCTTTGTTCGCCCATTCTGTCGCGGTAAGCCGGGATGTAAGTTCGGCAATGAAATTTTCGGGAAGCTTATTTGTTGATATTTTCAGAAAATTAATATTCTTGATCAGCTTTTTAAACCTGTTATACTCAAAATCCATCAGGTACCTGAGTTTGTTGTCCGTCTTTGCGGTGATAAGAAGGTCTTTAAGTTTAACTCTATTTATATCAGAAGATATATATGAGACATAGGCGGGATATCCGTCAATATCCTCCTCGCCTTCACGGTAAACCAGCGCGTCAAGACGGTTGGTTAGGCATCTTATTATATCTTCTTTTTTTGAAGTCATGTTAATCAGAGAATCGTTCTCCAAAAGAAAAGCTCCCAGATCGTTCAGCGCTTCATTAATTGCATCGTATTTGGAAAGTAATCTGGCCTGATCTGGACTTATACCAGGGTCGAGATAGCAGACTCCTGATGATCTTAATTTAATAATCTCACTAGTCACATCGATCTCACTTTTTGAATATAGATCCGGGCACATAGTGATCAAAAGCGATGCGAGAACAAAGTTTAAGAATGTTTTCATGATAGTATCCAAATTAGTTCTACAATAAAATATAGTACCTTAAATTATGCAAATTTTAACGAAATTACAAGACAAATTGTCAAATAATTATTACTTCTTTCCGCTAAGATTGTAAAAAAGCTTTATAACTACGAAAATTACTACCGAGCTGAAAATTATCGAAGCTCCTGACGGGATGTTGAAATAATAAGATATTACCAGTCCTGCAAAGCTCGATATTACAGCTATAATAATGGAAAGAAATATCATTGTCCTGAAATTCTTCGTAATTACTGAAGCGGCTGTCTGAGGTATCGTGAGCAGTGACATGACCAGAATAATCCCTACAACTTTTATGTTGAACACTATTGTCAGGGCAACAAGAGATATAAGAGTATAATTTATCAGGTTAACTCTGATACCCTGTGTTTTTGCGAATTCCTCGTCGAAGGCTATTGAATGGATCTCGTTGAACAGGAAATAGAATACAGCGGAGGCGACTGTTCCCAGGCCTGTAATTATATAGATATCCGTCATAGATACCATCAGAATGTTGCCGAAAAGATAGGTCATCAGGTCGGGTGCGTAGCCGGGGGTAAGATAGATGAATATTATTCCGAGAGCCATTCCCAGAGCCCAGAATATCCCGATCGCGGAATCTTCACGGATGTCGGCTTTATCCGAGGCTGCTTTTATCCCTATCGCGGACAGAACTCCGAAAACTGCGGCCGTTATGACCGGATTTACTCCGAGATAATATCCCAGTCCGATCCCTCCGAAAGATGTGTGGGTGATCCCTCCGCCGATGAAAACTATCCTTCTGCTTACAATGTACGAGCCGATAAGACCGCACAGAATGCTCGTCATCAGGGCGGTAAGAAGCGCTTTTAAAAAGAAGGGGTACTGAAGTATCTCTATCATTTTTTCCCTCCGTTCTGATGAGTCCTGAGAACCCTGTGGGGAAGAGGTCCGTGCGTTATCAGCTCGACCGGGCATGAATATTTATCGAGAATCTGGGATGTTATATCGCTTCCGGGATGATAATGAAGAGTTTTGTTCACGCAGGCGATATTTTTCACATATGAGCTGATAACGCCTGTATCATGCGATACCATCAGGATAGCCATTTTACTGTTAAGCTCAAGAAGTATCTTGTATATATCGCTGCTGGTTCCCTTATCGACAAATGAATTAGGTTCGTCGAGAACAAGGATATCGGGATTTGATACCATAGCCCTACATAAAAATGCTCTCTGCATCTGGCCTCCGGAAAGTTCTCCGACAGGCTCATTCCGCATGTCGAATATATCCAGTTTCTTCATGAGAAATTCGGCATTGTCAAGGTCTTTTTTTGAAAAAGATCTGAAAAGTTTCTTGTTCGTCAGGAGTCCCGATTTGACCGTCTCCTGAACAGAAATCGGGAATTTCCTGTCCGCTGAGGTAAACTGGGGCAGGTATCCGAATTTCGATCCCTTTTTGATCTTGAGAGTTCCTTTATACGGCTTGATAAGACCCAGAATAACTTTGATAAGAGTCGATTTTCCTCCGCCGTTGGGCCCTATAATACCGAGGAAATCATTTTCTTTAACGCTAAGCGAAATGTTCTCGATTATCTTAACTCCGTTATATCCCGCGTCAATATTTTCAAGAGTGATCAGATCTTCCATGATTTTTCTCCGTTCATTTTAGCTCGAACTGGAAATTTCTTGCTATGACTATCATATTGTCAAACCATTTTTCTTCAAGCGGATCGAGCTGTATCACTCTGCCTCCCGTTTCTGCGGCTATATTTTCAGCCAGTTTCCTGTCGAACTGCTTCTGAACGAAAATAACTTTTATATCTTCTGAGCGTGCTTTGTCGATAAGGTTCTTTATTGCACCTGCTGAAGGTTCTTTACCGTTTATCTCGACAGGGATCTCCTCGAGCCCGTAATCATGAGCGAAATATGACCACGCGGGATGATAGACGATGAATTTTCTGTTCTGAACATCTTTGAGCATCACACCTATCTCCATGTCTAGCTTTTCAAGATCAGAGGTAAAGGCCTGGTGATTCTTTCGATAGAGTTCAATATTGTCTGGATCGGTCTCTTCAAGGCCTTTGAGAATGTTGTCGGCTATAATTTTTACGGCTTTAGGGGAGAGCCAGATATGCGGATTTACGCCTGAATGGCCATGATCAGCTTCTTCAGTGTCGTGTTCGGCTTCTTCATGTTCATGATCGCCGTAGATCAGTTCCACTCCTTCGGAACAGTCATAGATCTTCATTTTTTTATTCATTCCGCCTATGTCCTCCATCTTTGACAACTCAAATCCGATGTGACCGATCCTGAAATAGGCTGATGTCTTATGGAGATTTATAACATCCGAAGGGGCAGGTTCATAAGTCGCCGGGCTCGCTCCGGGGGGTATCATTACCTTTACATCGAGCTTATCTCCCGCGATCCTCTCAACAAAATACTTCTGCGGCAGAATACTCACCATTATTACCGGTTTTCCGGGCGGTGCCTGCTTTGAGCAGGACGAAATAAGAAAGCCTGTCAGAACCAGAAAAATAAAAAGCTT
>ERZ795048.3534-NODE-3534-length-11550-cov-9.978425_pt1 | contig 11550 bp, 6 predicted proteins | sample MGYA00375132_ERZ795048 | MGnify/ENA primary metagenome ERZ795048 (study PRJEB30177, sample SAMN05720225) | activated sludge metagenome | isolation source: Anaerobic digester | place: Hong Kong | collected 2014-12-17 ...
CTCCTGGGCAACCGGAGGAAATATGGTACCGGAAAGTGTTATGAAGGGATATTATGTGATAAACAGTTAAAATTGACAACCCGTTTGATTAAAGATTTAAAGGTTAAAATTGTTTTTTGATTTTGAAAGCTATTCCCGTCAATATGTCTCCATTCTCCTCATTCCCTTTTTTAAAACTCCATTTTACCCTTGAACATACTCATAAACACATCACTTTATCATACCATCCGACCAAAAGCTTCGACGCGTTTTCCCATCCAACAATGATATTCCGACAAAAAACATTTAACCTTTCCTGCGAAAAGGTGATTTTTGCAGTGTATAAGAATATATATAAAGGCGCATACAGCCATTCATCTTAAATCTTTTATTTTAAAATTGCTTATTGTGAACAATAGCCGTTAGACTCTAAAATTTGTATCTGTTTCAGAAAACAAAAAGCTAAGCGGTAAAGCAATATTCGAATCGCTTCGCGCTTCTCAGTTATTTGGTCCTCGCAATGCGGAAGCCCAGGCTGCTGCGACTGTCCGTCGGGCTGCCGCTGTACCGGTACGCAACACGACAGCCGACGGCATCGCTGTACCAGCCACCGCCACGGCCCACACGGCGCGAAGAACTCGCTGGACCAACAGGATTTTCGTGCTGCTCTTTTAAATAAGTCTCACCATACCAGTCGTGACACCATTCCCAGACATTCCCGCTCATATCGTACAGCCCCAATGCGTTGGGTTTCTTTTTCCCCACTTCCTGCGTGCTTTTAAAACCATGCAACCCGGAATTTTCGCTGTAGAATCCCACTTCATCCAAATCGTTGCTTCCGGCATAGGTGAAGGTTTCTCCCCCTTTGTGTCCGCCTCTTGCGGCATATTCCCATTCGGATTCCGTCGGCAGGCGATAGCCTTTGACCCTTCGGATGTCAACGGTGATTTCTCCCTTTTCATTTAACAGATTCCCACTGCCGTCATACGCCTTAGGAAGTCCCGCCTTTTCGCTGAGCCAGTTGCAATAGGCGATGGCATCGTTCCAGCTGACGTTGATAACCGGTCGGTTATCCCTTGTCCAGTTCTCATTTGAAGGTTTGCTTCGGTTGGACTCTTCACAGAAACGGTCGTATTCTCTGAAGGTGGTTTCGTATTTTCCAATGTAGAAATCGTAAGTGAACAACACTTCGTGAACGGGTTTTCCATCAGACTGACCTGTTCCACCCATCATGAACACGCCGGACTTCACCAACACCATATCCCCCGCCTTTTCATCCACATAGCCAAGACCCTGTGAAGAACCTGTATAGTCGAAAGGAGACTGATAAGGGCCAAAAAACGGATTACTGTTCTGTATATCCGTCAGCATCTCTTCGATCTTGCCGCGTTCTTTGTAATAGTCCAGCCATGAGAGATCCGTGTTGAATTTCAAACCGCTTAAATTCTCAAGGAGACTGAGAAATGAGAATTCTTCCGAATAAAATGGAATCTCTTCCTTATAACTGTTGTAGTATTCGCTTGTCTTGTCCAAATAGACTTTGTACGGTTCAAAGGACTCCATCATCTCATTTGCACGTACCATTGTAGAAAACAGGGATGAAAGATCTTTATCCAGTTTACCCAACAAGTCTTTTTCCAGACTTTTACCCAATGATTCCAGCTGTGAATTAATATCGCCGGATTCGGTCAGAGCAGCCATCAGATTCATTGAGGGGCGGTAAAATGTGAATATACTGCAATGTCTGTTGATCATCTCAACACATCTTTCCATATCGTATACGCCACCCTGTGTTTCGACTGCTTTCAGATATTCCAGATCGCTGATCAGTTCTTTCATTTCAAATTCACAATATCTGAGGTTTAACTCCGCCATGCCTGTCAGATACGTCTTGGGATCCGTCATATGATTGACCGCTTCAAGACAGACATCTTTTAAGGCATCCAACGCCAGACTTGCCGCAGTAACCGGTTCAATAACCGCATAAGATGCATTTAATGCGATTCCGGCGGCAAAGTCTCTCACCTTGGCTGCTGTATTCTGTATCTTTGTCGTGTTGATCTGTGTGTTGATGTTTTCAAGATAGGTATTGAAATGATCTGTTTCCATCTCACCAAAGTATATATCTATCCATTTCACCATCTTTGCAAACTCACTCAGGAGCTGTTCATCCGTTATATTCTCCCCTTTTGATCCATACAGGACTTTCTTTCCGGCTACCTCACCATAAATAAACTGTTTGTCGCCGTAGACAAACGTCTTTTTCGTCTCCGAATCAACCGGCATATACCCCTTGGAACTCTCCGGGAAATAAATCAGACTCACCTCATCAACAGAAACGGTCTGTATTCCTCCAGCTGTTTCAACCTGAATATAATCCCTCGTTGAACTCAGCAAAGTCCCCTGTGTCATGTTCCCATCACGATACATGAGTGTAATTTGAGCCCCAAAACTGTTTACTGCAATTAATACGATAATCAACACGAATAATAGAATTTTTTTCATCTTCCGCCTCCCTGATTTTTGATTGGTTCTTATCTTCCGATGTATTCTGCCAATTGCCAATAGGTAATGTCATTATCAAACTGAGCCATGAGTTTAACGGAACCGTTTTTAATAAATATTTTCCCCTCAAACCGGCCGTTACGCTTTTCGAGATGATGCCATTTCCCATCCTGAATGATACAGACGTCTATCGCCTTTGGAACAGCAACACGAAACGTCTGATAGTTATCGGCGTTGAGATATTTGTTTTTTGGTTGAACAAGTTGTACTTTTTCTTCATCAAAAGTTCCGGTGGTTTCCGGAAAGACCGGAAGCAAAGGATCACACTCGGTTACGTTGATGGCATAGGTCATGGCAAGCGTACTGGTGTATTGTCTTTGAGCTGATGACTCTTCCTCTTTTTGTCTGCTGAAGATATTCAGGAAATATTTACCCTTTTGATGAAAATTCATGTAGACAACCGTTTCATCGTTCTCGCTTTGCGTTAAGGTGAGATCGCGATATTCTCTTCCTGTTGAGTCGGTTAAATAAGCTCTTAAAAATACAGTTTCTGGTGTTCTGAACCGTAACGTTAACTGCATTTTTGCGTTTAAACAGCCTTTTGATGTGTTCACCGGTTCAATATGATGCTGAAAAAAGGAAGGACTGACATCGGGCAAATCAGTAAATTCTTTAAGCGTTTTTGGAAGATCCAGCAATTGCCAATTCGGATCTTCGGGGAAATGGCTGTAAATAAATTGTTGAGGGGGTGTGCAAAAATAAAAAGGGTCGAAATTAAATACATACTGTTGATTTCCATCGACATGACCCCCACCCCATGTGCTGTCTATCAATCGCCATTCTCCATCGATTTTTACGGCATTCCACGCATGATTGGTCTCATTTTTCTTGATCGAATCTCCCGTTCTGTATCCATATCCTTTGCCATAACCGTTGATGGTAACGACTTCTATTCCCACGGCGTTTGCCATTTCTGTAAAAAGGCTGGCAAAGCCACTACAGACAGAACGCCCTGTCTTTAAAACATTCCCTGGCTTCTGACTGCCATAGGAATTGTTGAAATAGGACTCTACATCATAGGCAATGTTGTGGGTAATCCACTCAAAAATAGCCCAGCATTTCTCTCTGTCACCTTTTTTGCCTTGCGTGAGTTCTTCTGCCAAAGCTGCAGGTGTTTTTAAATTATCCGGGAATTCACTTAGAGTCCTTTGTACCCCAAAGCAGTTCACAACAAAAAATACGCAAATCAGTACGACTAATTGGATCTTTTTCATCTTCTCCTCCCTCGAAAACTCCAGTTTCAGAATATTTTTATTTATTTAACATCAAAAGTCTTTATCTTTACAGTTCTATTGTACCATGAAAAATATTTGAAAAGTTTTAACTTGCGGAAAAGTGATTTGTGGAGCGTATAATGATATAAAAGACATATGCAACAAAACATTAGCGTGATGTTTCTTTATTTTCAGGGAGGTCAAAATGAAAACAATAAAATGTATTGTAATAGTCCTGTTCTTATTGCTGACAGGTGTTTCAGGGATTGCAAACAACATGTCTGATGGTATCAATCAATTCACCCTTGAGCTGTACAAACAAGTTGCAGCGGATGAAAACGTCCTTTTATCACCCCTCAGCGTCTCAAGTGCCTTTGCGTTGCTTTATCCCGGAGCTGGAGGGCAAACGAAAGATGAAATGAGTCAAACCTTTTATTTCGACAGAAACACGGAAGATTTTTTAAGAGAATTTTCCTCCCTTCAGGATGATCTGAAAGTCGAAAAGAACAGATATGAAGAAGAACCTTCAGAACTCTCAATCGCTTATTCCGTATGGATCAGACCGGGATTAAGGATTCTCCCGTCATATGAGTCGGATTTAGAAAAATATTTTGATGCGGATATCTACAACAAGATTTCAGCAGCAGAGATCAATCAATGGGTCAGTGAAAAGACAAAGGGAAAGATCGAAAAAATTGTTGATGATATTTCAAGTAATATCCTGATGGTATTGTGTAACAGTGTTTATTTCAAAAGTTCATGGTTGCATCCGTTTAAAGAACAGAACACAAAAGAGGAAGTATTCAAAATCAGCAACAATAATTCTGTCATGACGGATATGATGAATATTAAAGAAAGTTATTTCTTTGAAGATTTTGGAACCTTTAAGGCTTTATCAATGGAATTCAGCAGCAGAAAACATTCCATGATCTTTCTTTTACCGGATGAAGGGGAAAACCTTGAAGCATTCGAAGGAAAGTTAAATTATAATGACTTAAAACGTGACATAGAAAAATTGATGCTTAATCATACACAAAAAGTGGATGTCAAAATCCCAAAGTTTGAATTGAACTGCAACTATCCATTAAATGATTCCTTAATCAAAATGGGTATACCAACTGCTTTTTCTGATTCCGCTGATTTTTCTTCAATAACAGAAAAATCTGAACTTGCCATAGATGAAGTCCTTCACAAGACCTATATCAAATTGGATGAACAAGGGACAGAAGCCGCTGCTGTAACGGTAATTATGATGCGTTCAATGGGTTTTAACCCGGAAGCTCAAAATGAAATCGAGCTTTTCCATGCTGATCATCCTTTCATGTTCCTGATCTGGGATCGTGAAGCGGAAACCATCTTATTCATAGGAAAGATAGTGAATCCAAAAAACTGATTCGGGGAAGGAGAGAAAAATGAGCGATCAATTATCACACTCTTGACAATCGTGGTATTTCTTACGACCGGTATATCCAATGCAATCACAACAAATCCATCTCAAGACTTTCAAAACAATAGAAGACAGGCAGTTGAAAAGATTTTGAATACTGAAAAACCGGAAACAGAAACCAGCGAAGCAACGACTGTTAAAACTGTAGAAAATACAGAAGACGAAATCACAATAATCATTTCAAATATCGATTATAAGGGCAAACCGGAATATGTTGAACTTGAAAACATTGGAACAACAGACGTTTCTTTGAAAAATTGGCGATTATTAAGTGTAAAAGGTGATCAGGATTATTATTTTGAGGATATCATCCTAAAAGCCGGGGAAAAGATCAGAGTTTATTCGGGAAAAAATGCTGTTGGTCCAATCCTTTGGACCACGGGCAATATTCACAATAACAAAGGTGATGCTGTTGAATTATCTGATGCCACCATGAAACTGATAGCATCAGATGGATGGGGAGAATACTCAGAATATCGCCAGATCAAATGACTTCTTCAAAGGTTGAACCTTGACGAATTTCTCCGGGAATGCCTTGAGTGAGAAGTTTGTTGAAAATTCTGATAGCTCAAAATTGGTATTTTTCAATTCAAATTTCACACTCGTCTCGTTTTCCCAGCAATGCAGGTCTTTTTTTATTCCAAGGGTTAGTCCTTCAAATTCTGATTGTTTCGTATCATAATCCGTACCGAAAGTCAGCGACGTAATCCCAAGCTGATCAAAGCTACCTGAAAAGCTAACGTTTATGTTATTTTTTGCCCGTTTATACTCCGTCGCCAAATCCAAACTCATATCATCAAATTTCATTACAACCTGATTTTTGATAGAATCGAGCTTTTCCTCGGTCGCTTGAGGAGAAATCGTGAAATTCAATGTTTCAGTTAAAGTCTTAATGGGACCCATTCTATCAAATACAAATGTGTTGTTGTTTGTAAATTTGTTCAGTTTTAGCGCATCAGCCTCACTGTTGTGTGTAAAAGTGAAATCAAAAACGGATCTTTGAGATTTAAACGGTAAAAGGGGACCAAATTTGAGTGTTAATGTATTTTTCAATTTGTTTACATTAACATCTTTATCGTATAGATATAAGAACTCTAAAGAATTCTCAAAATAACGATTATTGATATCGAAATCATATTTTGTCGAAATAAGTTTTGTTGAGCTCGCATCAATTGTACTGTTAGTTTTAAATATAAAGCCCGTATTCAACAGATCAAAATCCGTTGTTGTGTCTACAGTCGGGTTTGATAACTGATCAATCTCCTTCAGAAAATCATAGGAAGTTTTCAAATCAATTTTGGAGAATAATGCTTCCAGATTTAAGGTAGAAGTCAGACTTAAAAGATTTTTTTCTTTATCGAATTCCGAAAGACGTGATGTATTACCATCCGACTTAACAAAAATAAAATCATGTGTTATCTTATTCTCCCAAAAAAACACCTTAAAAGAAAGATCGGAAGACACATTTTCCCCGTATCTGTAGGCAGTTTCATCCTCATAGTCTTCAAGATACCCAACTTTCATTTTGTATTGTGTGTGAATCCCAAAAAACGCCTCCCAATCAAACCCAACCTTCGGTAAAATAAAGGTGTTATCGATCAGGAAATCATCTTTCATTTTATCATCATACTTGAGATTGTACGTTAGTTTTGTGTCAAAACCCTCAATCAGCTTGACATCCCGGATGACTATTTCCGGCATGGATGCGCTAAAACTCAAACCGGGAGTAAACGTATATTGAAGAGACTTGAGAACTTCGTTGAAGGTTACAGAGGCATCCGTTGTCGTATTAGCCTTAAAAGAAATTCGATTAAAAGTCAAATTCATTGGATAGATATCCTCAAAGTACTTAAAACGCATTGGATTCATCTGAAAGGATGGAAGTGTCCAGGTATTCTTATTACTCGAACTGTTTCTTGCCTCCTTCTTTTCCACGATAAAGTCAAATTTACTGTCGTTGATCTTTCCCGTCAAATGCACACCTATTTCAGATTTCCTGCTGCTGATCTCATTGTTGACAACGCTCATCTGTGTGTTTCTGATGTAAAACAACGTTTCAAATTGCTCATCCCATTTCCTCGCAAGATCAAACTTTAACTCACTGTTTCTGTTAGAAAAATCTTCACCTGATGTTTGTTTACCATAAAAATAGATGGAGGTTTTGCCATCGGGCAAAGTGAACTTATTTTCAGCTCCAATCGTATTCCCCTTTTTATCGCCATCCCCAACGGTATCATAAAAAACAGACCCGATTTCATCCCCTTTGGAATAATAATTAAAACGCAGATGCGTTTGTATACCGGAATCTCCCGTAAGGGTAAACGACGATTCCACAGGCTGTGCCGTTCGTTCCAGAGAGGTGAAAAAGACCGGATAAGGAAGAACGGGAATATCATAAATATACATCAAAAGATCATAAGCGATGATCTCGTTACTGTTTTTCACAACAATATAATTCGCCTGAAAACGATAATGCGGTCTTTCCTCATCGCAAGTTGTCAAATACCCCTTATGTGCCTCTGTGATATTTTTTTCGTCAAAAGGCTTGCTCCTGCTCTTCTCAGAAGCCATTATCATTTCCTGTTTTCGTCCCTTAGCATTTTTCGCTTTATAGGTTCCCCTGAGTTCATACAGGAAATAAGCCTTCTTCTGAACATAAGCCTTAAGACTTTTAGAGGTAAACATCTCCTTATCCTTATGCAGGATAACCGGGGAATCCGGGGATGATTCCGCCACAAAAAAGTCCACCGTATCCGGTGTTGAAAAAAATGCCGTTATCGTCGGTGCTTCTATGATCATATCCTCATAACTGATCTTAACCCCGCCGCTGAACACAACCTGTGACTTATCTCCGGAAAAATCAAAATTACCGGCAGAAATATTTATCTTGACTTCCCCGGGTTCTGTTGGTAATTCCTGTTCAGCGAATAAGGCCATTGAAAAAAGGAGAAAAGTTATAAAAATTATCAAAAACTGTTTTTGAGTATTTGTCATTTACAATCTCCATAATGTCTATTTGGTTTTTACAGCATTTCTATTCTCACCCTTCCAAAAACTTTCACATATATAACCTAAGTGGGAGATTAAACAGATATAAACTTTTTCTATAATCCCCTCATGAAGAACGAGTCACTTTTCAAATCTTTAACAGTAAGAACATCAATCATCAAAAAAACCCACTATTGTATTTGCATGATTCAGCTGATTAACCGAATAATTTTCTGTTGTCCAGGTATCATTTTCATCTAAATGTTCATATTGATAGCCATCAACACCTATTGTGATTAAATAGCCTTCTTTCAACAGGTCTTTCGCAGCCCGAATGTCCGCAAGTGATTCTATCTTCATATAATATGTCGGCCTGTTTACGTAATAAGTCATCTCCCAATCAGATTTCCAATTCAATCTGTGATTGGGGGCATCACGCCAGGCACCTTCATTTGGCCAACTTGTCAGATTTGTTACATCATACGGATGTTTTTCCCAGGAACTCACACCTGTCTGATGAAGCAATTGAATGTTATCAAAGATCACCGAACCATCGTCCACCCCTTCATTCAGAAGAACATAGGCAAAATCAGGGCTCAGTATCTTATCCTGCCCATCTTCTGATGGTCCTCCATGGTCATAACCATCTTCTATCTTTGAAACCCATTCTATCCCGGATAAATCATAATCATATCGCATGGCATTATAATAAGTACCTGAATAATAAATGGTTGCAAATGAAGAACAAGATCCCTTTTCAGCCTGATCGCCTATTGGTGGAAAATACGGACTTAATGAATGATCCACCGAAGTCCCCTCTTTGGTAGAGACAAAATTAGTCAATTTACACAAGGTTTTATTCTCAATCAACATATCAAGTTCGAATTCATCCGGTAATCTCAAGCCGGTTCCATGATTGCCAATCAGAAAATTATTCTCTTGACCGTTCTTATCCCGACACAGGTCCTTCTTTAAAATCTTTATTTCTTCTTCATTTGGAGCCTCAGAACATTCCGCTAATTGCATTTTGTTCGAATTGCCAAATCTTGACGGGACAGCTTCAATCTGAAGCGCTTCTATCGTCGAAAAGACGTTATAGCTATCCAATGCCTTTGGTAAATCTGTTGCAGAACAGGTTGTTACAGGTTGTTCAGAATAATCGTCATACACTTCAATGCAGAATGAGGTTATCGTTCCATCATGAGATGAAGAGGTAATGTACAATGAAATATCTTCGCTTTCAAGTGGTAGAACGTCAGTGATATCCATGACCATTATATTTCCCGGATACGCTGAATCACCGGCACCTGCAACATATGCACGATCATTACCGACGAAATACAACACACGATCCGGATAACTTGTATCTCCAATCCTCAATTCGATTTTTGTTTGATCTCTTTCAGCCTGTTCAATCTGAAAAGTTGCAATCGCTCGAGTTGGAGTATAATTTTTCTCCGATACATAAATGTAATCGACCTCTTCAAGGAATGAAGCATATGTCATGAATAAGAACCCATCATCAATATTTTCCCAACCCCCTTTTCCCCAGGAATTGGCTATCTTAAATTTCCCATCATGTTCAAGCTGATTATCGATCACAAATTTCAGATCATAGGTGTGTTCATCCGAATACTCTCTTGAAGAATTTTCCGCGTTGTGTTCAACAATTTTCACATAATATCTGCCGGTTTCAAGTGTCGAACGGCTGATTTTTGAGGCATCGGTTGAATAAACATAATCATCATTCGAATCAAGCTCATTCAAATCTCCATCATACAAAAAAATTTCAGTATCAGCACCAACAAGATTCTCAGTCGAAATGGTTATATCTGCAATCCCGGTGATATCAAAACAGGCCCAGTCAACATCTGATAAAACACGTTCCTGAACTTCAGAATCCGTTATAGGCTTTGCATCTTGCCAGATATCATCTTCTTCATAAAAATCATATCCTGATTCAGAATACTTAAAAATCCAATTTATCACATTCGAATAACTTCCATAATCATCTTTCGCCCTTACATACAGTGTGTATTCCAATCCCTGTAAAAACTCCCCAAGCCTTAAAGAAGTCTCATTTGTTCTTTGCCAGTTTTCAGAATTCAACTTATACTCATAAAATTCAATACTTCCATCAACATCGCTTCCCTGCCAGTCAAAAAAAGCCGTATCTGTTGATATTTTCCCCTCAGGACCACTTACTTTTGAGAGAAGAGGTTTTTCATTTCCATCCGTCATACCAAAAGGAAGATTTCGTATTGCTTCAAGAGAGTCAACTGCATTTTCATTAATTTTCACTTCATATACACAGCTGTCAAATTGATTTTCAATAAAGTGTAAGTCTGTCGCTCCAACAGTCACCTTCCAACCGGGATAGAACTTTTCCGGTTCCGGTAAACGGAAAACATTTACCGATATGGACCAGACTCCCAGAATATCGGTGCTGTCAACGATGTTATAAACATTTTCAGGATTTGACAGAGAGCCCTCCGGTCCAAGATCCTTCAAATATCTTGCATTGATAAGCGGCGCCTCTATGACTATTTGACTCCCCTGAACAACAACTCTGTTTGAATGGACATGTTCGAGTAACATCTCATGATTAACACTCTCCTTCAAATAAAGAAAAGCATCATGGACACTTGATCCGTCAACAACATTCCTTGCTGCCAGAAAAATATCCGTTGAATAACAGTTTCTTTCACTGTTTTTAACGTAGGAAGGTGTTATAAAAACATCATCTGAGTCAAAAACAAACAGTCCGGCATTTCGTAAGGAAGTAAAATCCTCACGTCTGATCTCATACAGATCTGTATTATTTTCAATAGTTTCTTTTTGAATAATGACATAAGCAACTGACAAAGACTCGTTATCTCTATTATTGATTTCAGTTTCATAATTAACAGAAATCGGAGCATTTACAATCTCTTCAACAGTGTAACAATCGGGAATATCCACTTCCAACAGATTGTGATTAAAAGGATTCATCTTTAAAGTATAGATTTTTTCATCTAATAATAAATTAAAACGATAATTTCCCTCTATATTGAAAAGTTCAACTAATCCCTCACATTTCACAGCACATGAGTAATAGCCTAAAAATGGATTTTCAAACAGCTGATAAAAATCATTTTCATTCTGAAGCTCACCAGGCTCTCCGAGATTCTGTAATGTAAAGAATTGTTCGTTCTGAACAACCTTCTGACATGAAACAAACAAAAAAACATATGACAATAATGTTATGAAAAATAAGATTTTTTTCATAGAATTCCTCCATCTCAACAACAAGTAAATAAATACAGATTTTTTTATAACAAACACATTTCAGATATCATTATAACATAGAATAAACCA
>ERZ795048.3537-NODE-3537-length-11543-cov-8.902333_pt1 | contig 11543 bp, 10 predicted proteins | sample MGYA00375132_ERZ795048 | MGnify/ENA primary metagenome ERZ795048 (study PRJEB30177, sample SAMN05720225) | activated sludge metagenome | isolation source: Anaerobic digester | place: Hong Kong | collected 2014-12-17 ...
CCGGGACATCCTTGCCCTCGATTTCCTTGATGAATCTCGCGAGCCGCTGCGCGATCGGCACGCCGCGGGTCTGAAGCCCGACGAGCGCGAGCCGCTCCGCGCCCTTGTTCTTTTCGAGAATTTCGTGCGCTATCCGGATCAGAACACGCTTGATACCGTCGGCGTCCATGATGTCTACCTGTTTTGCCGTCATCTGCCTTCACCTCTCGTGCAGGTCTTTTTCAGTGCCTGTCAGGGGCTGCCCGTAACCGGCGTAGCCTGGTTTTCGATTTCAACGGGCGAAAAAAAAAGCTCCCCTCACGCGGGAAGCTTTTTGTCGTTTTCTCTTTTTTAGCAATGTATCTCATGAGCACACCTTCCTGGCATCTCCGTACCAGATTAAAGCTAATACTGATTATCCACGATACGAATCAAAAATCAAGGGGTGAAATAAATAATGGCGATGCCCGCGCCCCGGGAGCCGGTCTATCCCCAGGGATTGAACCACTCGAAGTAGTAGTAAACCACCGGCAGCGTGAAAAGAATGCTGTCTATGCGGTCGAGGAACCCGCCGTGGCTGCCGAGCGCCGCGCTCGAATCCTTTATGTTCAACTCTCGTTTGAACGCCGATTCGCTCAGGTCGCCGATCTGTCCGAACATGCTCGCAACGCCGCCGAGAATCGCTGCGTCTATTATCGGGATCTTGATGAAAGCCGCAACGAACACGAATGATGCCACGGATGATATGATTCCGCCGAAACATCCTTCGAGCGTCTTTTTCGGGCTCAGTTCCGGGAATATCCGGTTCTTTCCGAAAAACGAGCCGAAGAAATACGCGCCCGCATCCGAAATCCACGCCGCTATCATCGGCAGCATTATCACCAGCCTGTTGCACCAGCGGTCAGTCGGAAACTGCGCGTCCGCAATGTTCATCAGCATTATGATAAAGCTCAGGAACGCTCCTATGTACAGGCTCCCGAAAACGGTGATCGACAGGTCCATTATGCTGTGTCTCTGGCTGTGCCGCATTATCTGCCAGAACTGGATGATCAGGATGAGGAAAACATATACGGTCAGAACAATTCCTATGCTCCCGGCGCCTTTGCCGAAGAAAGTGGCCCATTTGCCGAAAAAAGGAAGCGCGAGAAACAAAAGCCCGAAAACGATTCCGACGGTGGCCATCGGCCTGATCCCTTTTCGCCCGAGGAGCTGGTAGTACTCCCACATAGCGAATGCGCCGCCTATCGAGGTTACGATATACATGGCTGTACCGCCTATGTATATGATGATCAGCATCATCGCGGCAAGCGACAGTCCCATTGTAACTTTGGTTCTCATTGCCTGTACCCCTGATCCGGGCGACAACTCATGCGGCCACCCTTTTGTCCCCGCTGATATTAACTCAGAATGAAGTTCTTCGCAACAATCCCCGGCCCACGGAAATTTTTTTTATCATGCTTAAACATAACTCCTGAATTTGTTGTAAAATCATGTAAACAGTTTCCACACATTCCTGTTTCGTACTTTGCTCTGCGGAACTGGTTATAAAGCAGAGAAAACCTGTCATAACTGTATATTTGGATGGTGATTTAAATGAGTTTGAATATTTCCGACAAGAGGCTTTTTCCTCGTTGTGATATAAGACAGCCGATTCATTACAGGATAGACGGTTCGCGTGAAATACTGAAAGGGCGCATCGCAAACATAGGCGGCGGCGGGCTTTGCATCCAGACGCGCATTCCGCTTAAAAAGAACGATCGCCTGTCGGTGGAGTTCGATATTCCCGGCGGCGCGGGAAGCGCAATCGCCACAGCGGATATTGTATGGGCAGGCTCGGCTTCGGACAGCGATTATGAAACAAGGCATCTGGCGGGGATCAAATTCAGGAACATTCCCGACCGGAAACTCGAATCAATAATCAAGTATGTTGACCGAAGAATCAAAACGGCATCTGTTATTGCCGAACCCTCGATGAATGAAAACGGAAAACAGGCGCAGCTTTAATCCGATGCGGCGATCGATATGATAGTTAATCCCGCGTCACAGGGATAATTTCACCGTGTCATAATCGGCGTGCCGGGCCTTCACATTGCCGGATTTTCAATTCTCTGATAAATTCAATCGGATTTTACGGATATTAAATCTAAAGACTGTCAATTGGAGCAGGCATGAGAAAGATATCATCGGTGGTAATGCAAACCTTATTTTTATTACTGGTTTTCAGCGTGACTGCGCGCGCCGGGGCGGACTCGCTCCCGGTCCCGGGAACGGATTTTTTCAGGCTCGAAGAGTCGCAGAATATATACCCTCTGATGCGGACCGCGCGGGAGTGGAGCATGGTTCCGGATTTGTCGCGGGCGGCGCGCGGACGTCGGAAGATAACGGTGCCGCGCCGCGAAAACGGGTTCAGGTACATGACGGAATTCGAGTTTTTCGGCACGACGAAGCTGACCGACAACGAACTGTCGGCGGGCAACGTGTGCATAAAGGCGGACGGCGAACAGCAGAGCATGTCGATGCTGCTTGCGCCGAGGGTGATGTTCCGGTTCGGTTACATGCACTTCGATGTCAAGACGAGCGGGGCGGGGATAATATCGCAGACGGAGTCGTTCAGGTCGCGCAACTACGAGATCAGGTATCGCGGAGTGCTGTCGCGCAGCCATATCCTGCAGGGCATGGGTGTGGTGAGCTTCATGGATAACAACGTGGACAACATGGTGTATATGGCGGGGGTGGTCGGCAGGCCGCTGTCGCCGAGCTGGACCGCGTCGATAGGCGTCGAGCATTCGGATTCGCAGGACATGGGCGAGGAGACGGGCGTGGTTGCCGGGTTGAGAAAGAATATTACGCCGAGCCTGTCGGCGTATGCGATGTACAGGGGCGCGGACCCGGTGAAGTTTTTGTACAACAACCAGTTTCTCGGGCTGGTGTCGCTGCCGGGCGGGGCCGTGTGCGTCGATTGCGACGAGCAGAACACGATCGCCGGGCTGAGCTACAAGCCGAACGAAAATCTGAGTATAAATATTTACGGATACGATCTCGCGGACCTCTCGTTTCCGGCGGGGTCGTTGCTTTATGTGATAAGATGACGGGGCAGGCCGGGGATGGCTGATCAGCCTGTGCCTGTGAGAAATCCGGATTAAAGCGGTTGTTGAGATATACAGCCGTTTTTTATATGGTTATAATTTATGACGATTATGCGGAAACGAATCCAGTACATGATTGCGGTAGCGGCGGCGGTGGCGCTGACGGTTTTTCTGATTGTGATGCTGCCCCGTGGCGGCGGGGAGCCGGTGTTCAGCGCTGCGCCCGAGCTGTTCGATCCTGTGGAGGAAGTGCCCGGCTCGTTTCGTGACGTAACATGGATGAACGGGAACTGGGAGCTGCGGATCGGGGATGAGCCGGGGCTGCACCCGGTCGTCGTGCCGCATTCATGGGCGTCGGTTCCGGGGCTGGAGGCGTATCGCGGGACCGCGTTGTATCGAGTCCGGTTCAAGGTTCCCGAGGAGTGGGAAGGCGGCAGGGTGATCATCAACTTCGGGGGAGTCGGGGGGGCCGCGAAAGTTTCTGTCAACGGCAATCAGGTTGTGACGCATGAGGGCTGCTACATGCCGTTTTCCGCCGGGATAACGGAACACCTGAATTTCGAGAGCGACAATCTGCTGGAAGTCGAGGTGGACAACCGGGGCGGCGCGGGCGTGTTCGCGGGCGAGCGCTGCTACGGCGGGATATACCGGGAAGTGTATCTCGAACTGCGGAAGGAACTCGAATTGGAAAACATGGTGGTTCGTGCTCAACCGTCCGGCGGCGCGTCGGCGACAGTGAGCATCAGGGCCGACCTGAGGCTTGAGCCGGACGGCACCGCGCAGGTGTTCGGGAGCGTTTCGACTGTGGGCGGGCTGAAAAAAGCCGGTTTCGATGTAATGGTCAACGCCGATGAGAACGGGTTCGGGGGCGTGAGCTGGGAAGGCGAGATCGGCGACGCTGAATTGTGGAGCGCGGGCAATCCTGTGATGTACAGGGCCGCGATGGTGGTGATCACGCCCGACGCGAAATCGGACGGGATGGACCGCATGTTCGGGATCAGGAAGTTCGAGCCGGGCGGCGGCGGGTTTTATCTCAACGGGTCGCGGGTGAGGCTTGATGGAGTGGTGTGGCGGGAGCAGTTCCCGGGTGGCTGGGGGCCGGTCGTTACGCGGGAAGCGATTAAAAAGGATATTGAACTGATCAGGTTCGCGAAATTCAACGCGGTGAGGTTCACGCATCCGGTGCATCCGGCGATGCTGCGTGCCTGTGACAATAATGGATTGCTGGTGTTCGAGGAAATGCCCGTAAGCGGCGGCTCGGCGGCTGCGAAGGGGCTGGATGCGCGGATGTCGGAGTATCGCGAGCGCGTGTTGGCGATGGTGAATCGCGACCGGCATCATCCGAGCATCGTTGCATGGGGGCTGGGCTGTGACCTCAGGCCGGATTCGGGCGCAGTTGCGAAGTCGCTCGAACGGATAGCGGACGCGGTGCGCGCGCTTGATCCGGACAGGGAAGTTTATATAGGCATGAGAGGCGTGAAAAACCTGCGCCGCGCCGCGGGATCGGACTTCGCGGCGTTTGCGGATTATCCCGGCTGGACCGGCGGCGCTCTGACGGGATTTTCGCGTTTGCCGGGTCGCGCTGAATTCGGCGATGTGCCTGCGGTGATGCTGGGATTCGGCGCTGCGGCTGAGACGGTGCGAGGCCCGGCGGGGCTTAAAGGCACAGAGTTGCATCAATATTATGTGGTACGCGCGGTGCGGGAGGCGCTGGATGCCGATGAGCGAATCGCGGGCCGGTTCGTCGATTCGCTGACCGATTACATGGGGCCGGCACTCGATCCGCGCGGCGGTCATGATACCGTAAGAACCGGGCTGCTCACGCTCGACCGGAAGCCGCGTCTGGTTTTCGACTGGATCACGGGTCTCGATGAAAATGAAATAGCATGGGAGTGGTCGAGAATTCCGTTCCGGCTGCATGCGGCGGACGTGATAGCATTGCTGTTTTTCGCTATGCTGGGATTTGCGATCTGGAGCGGCTACAGCAAGGTCTGGCCGGCGCTGATAGAACCCGACGCGCTGGGACGCACGGGCGAGACGGCGCGCGAGCTGTACACCGGCTTCGCGCTGTTCGGGCTGCCGATGCTGCTGATAGCGGCTGCCGCCGGTTCGCTTGCTGTCTCGGCGCTGATGCAATCGCATCCACCCGACGCGGCGCTGCTGCCGCCGGGCGCGATAACGGCGATGTATTCCCTGTTCGAGCCGTTCTCGATGAGGATAACAGCCCTGTTCGTAGTCCAGGTGGTGTGGCTGCTTGCGGCGGGGATTGCGGCGTCGCTGCTGATCGGCGGGCAGCCGCTGAGGGTGTTCGAGCTGCTCGCGCGATGCACTGCGCTGAGGCTGCTGCTCGTTGCAGTGCCGTTCCTGCCGTTCGCGCCGTGGGTGATCCCCGCGCTGATATTCGGCTGGGAGATCGTGCTCCAGGGCGGAACAGTCTCCAGAGTCTGCGGCATCGGCATCAGACGCGCGTATGCAGCGGTCATCGCCGCGCATGCGGCCTGCGGCCTGCTGGTGTTTGCGCTGGCAAGGCTGGTAATATTCAACTGAGAATCCGAATAATTGGAAAGTTGATGGATAAATCTTCAATACCAGTTTCAAATAATTATAATAATGTGAGTTTGAAAAGGGCCGGGGAGGGCCGGCGGCTATGGGAGGAAAGGCATGAAGATAGTTGATAAACCGTGGGGGCGCGAGCTCTGGATCGAATATGAAAATGGAAGATACGCGGCGAAGATTCTTGAGATAAAGGCCGGCAGCAGGCTGAGCTACCAGTATCACGAGGTCAAGCACGAGACGCTGTACCTGATGGAGGGCAAGTGCCTTTTCACGCTGGAGAACGACGAGGGCGGGATAGATGTTGACGAGATCGGCCCCGGCGAGTTCAGGGTTGTGAGACCGCTGCACAAGCATCGCATGGAAGCCGTCGAGGACTGCCGGTTCTACGAAGTTTCGACGCCCGAGCTGGACGATGTGGTGCGCGTGGAAGACGATTACAGCAGACCGAAGACGGACAAAGAGTAAACACGATCTTCAAAATTTCTCTATGAGAAATCCGGGTTGACGAAGAAAATCAGTAAAAAGACAAAAAGCGGCCCGGGCCGCCGCTTCATTCGTTTGCCGTGCCGTCGAGTTCCGACCGTATGTTTTTCTCAAACTCTTCTGTGATGCGCATCATTTCTTCATAGATTGCGGGCATGAAATCGGTCATCATGATCTGGATGGTTTCCTCGGTAATCTTCGGTGTCATTTCGACGAATTTCCGGCCCGCGGGCGATTCGTAAAATGCAAGCAGCGCTTCGAGTTCCTCGATTTCGAAATATTTCGAATATACCGGGATGTATATTTTTTCCACCATTGTTTTCACGTTCATCAGGTTGAAAACCGCGCGCATTGATTTGTCTATGTATTCGGGCATGTGGCGTTTCAGGAACGCTTCTTTCTGCGATTCGGTGAGATCGGAGCCGTCGAGCTGCTGTTGCATGAACAGAGGCATCTGGGTTCTCATCTGCTGTGTCATGGTGTCCACGAGCTGGTTGACCGTTTCCTCGATCCGCATTGTTTCGAACAGCTTCGTGAGTACGAGATACTCGTCATCGGGTATCTGGTAATCCCCAGCGAGGCACGCCGATGTGATTGTCAGAAATGCAAGCACGGACAGTACTGTTTTCCTGATCATGGTTTCCTCCTGATAATATGTTTTTCAATAATAACAATGCCGTTGCCGGAGCGGCTTATTTACAGGTTTTGCCTTTTGCGGTCCCGGCTGATTCCACGCGGTTTTTGCCCGATCTCTTAGCTGTGTAGAGAGCATCGTCGGCTTCCTTGATCATGCGCTGTAAATCCCGGTCGATATCGCCGCCGATACAGTCTTCCCGAACCCCGACGCTGATAGTGGCGCTGAGCCCCGCAGTCTCTGTGTTCTGAACGGCGAGCCTGATTTTTTCGCCTACCCGGGGAGTGTGACCGGGCTCGACTGAAGGAAGGAACACCAGGAATTCCTCGCCTCCGAAGCGGCCCACCACGTCCGATCGGCGCACGGCTTCCTTTATAGCAGTTGCTACATTGCAAAGAATATCGTCGCCGCGCAGGTGGCCGTATGTGTCGTTTATCATCTTGAAATTATCTATGTCAATCATCATGACGCCGATTGTGTGGTTGTGTCTTCCGGCAAGATATGAGAGTGGCGTGATTGCCTGGAACAGACCCGCGCGGTTGAGGATGCCGGTGAGCGGGTCGGTGGTGTTGCTCGTAACGAGTTTCCTGTTTTTCACCCATAGCCGCTGCATAGTCTCGCCGAGCAGTTCGAGCTCCGGGGAATCGACCCCGAATTTTATCAGCCCGCCCGCGAAGCTTGACAGGTGTTCTTCATAACTGGATACCGGCGATTCCACTTCTTCGTTATAGTCCATAATGTGAAACAGTGTCGCGTACGCGCTGTGCAGCATGTAGAACTCGAGCCTGTAGGCTGTGAAAAATTGTTTAGAAGTATTGGATATGTCTTCCGGCTGCCTGATGAATGTTTCGGCTTTAGGAAGAATTTCTTTCAGTTCATCCAGGACGGTTTCGGGGTTCTTGAAAACAGGCGGGATCATATCCCGTTCGGCATAGTCGAGAAGCGTTTCCCAGTATTGAAGATGTTTTTTTTCCTCTTCGACCATCCCGGCCCAGAAAGCTGATAATTCTTCGGAGGCCGCCGCGCCTGCAAAGCTTTTATATGTATCAATGGCGAAAGTTTCTGTTTCAATGCAGGTGTTTATTATTTTCTCGAACGTGGTGTTTTTTGTCATGCAGTGCCTGCAATTCGGATTCAGGTTATTCGGTATCTTCAATTTCGCTTACAAGCGCTTCGAAAAGAACAATGTTGTCCCGGCTGGTGTTGCGGAGCCTGCCCGCGAGCATTTTCGCGATCTCCCGCGTGGTGAACAGCCCGATACAGGTGTCCTCGTTTCCCATTCTCTCGAAATCTTCCTTCTTTATGCAGAAACACTCGCAGTCGGTTTCCGCGATGATCGAAGCGGAGCGGACGTCGTTATCGAGCAGAGCAAGCTCGCCGAAAAATACATTCATGTTGTCGCTCAGCTTCACGATCGTGTAGCTGTCGTCCTGGAGCGTCGTTTTTTCGATGCTTACGCGGCCTTTGCTGAGGATGTACATCTCGTCGCCGCGATCGCCTTCCTTGATTATGTATGAGCCTTTCGGGAACTCGCGGATATTTATCGTGCCGGCGATTTTTTCGAGCGCCGCATCGTCATCCTTGAAATGCACGAACAGGCTGATATTCCTGAGCTTTTCCTTGATTTTTTCGTTTGAATCGTTATTGCTCATTGCTGACCACTTCCTTTGTTTCAACGATGATCGCCATGGAATAGTCGGTGACCATGTAGTCGTCGGGCGGGTTGAAAATCGGGTCGTTGTTTTTCAGTTTCTTGACCTTCTGGAGATTGCTTACGAGCTGCGAGATGTCCGTGGTTTTCTGCGCCTCGCGCAACGCTTCCTGTTTCCGCTCGAAGAAGCTTCCGACATTTTCAAGGATGCCGATAAGAACGCAGTTCGGCTGCTCGCGGAAGAATGCCTTGAGTTCCGAATATGGTTTGCCCACCAGTTCATAAGGGAACCGGCAGGTCGTGAGCCGTGCCTGCGAATCGAGGGCGAGCAGGGTGTTTAACACCTGGACGACGCCGGTCGAGGCCGTCGAGTGCGCAAGCATGAGGCGTCCGTACTGTTTAGGGTAGATGATCTCGGCGACGTGTGCTTTTTTGAGGTAGTTTTCGAACTTGGGGTCGAGCAGTTCGGCGCATATATGTACGTTTTTTGCGATGTTGCCGATCAGCATACATGTCATGACCGTTTTTGAGTCCACCTCTGACGACGATGCATCCGAGCTTTCATCTGCGAGGACGAAGGCGTTTTTAGCGTATTTTACGTTCGCGTTGAGCAGCATGTTCTCGTTGAAATCTTCGCCGCGAATGAAATTGATATCCTTGAAGTTCGGATTCTGCTGCCTGAAAAGGTCTATCGTATCCGGATCGATGTTCGCTATAATCACGATGTCTCTCGGCCTGATTGTCGGGTTTATCGTGAATATATCGGTGAGGGTCTGATCCATTCTCTTTTTCCAGCCGCAGATCACCGAGTGACCGCGTAAATTGGAAAGCTCCACAAGACCTCTCCCTTCCCTTATCATTTTTACGACGCGGATTGATGCAAACGTCGCGGTTAGGAATGAAAAACATACGACGCCTATCAGAGTGACAAGCAGTGAGAAAATCTTTCCCGGAGGCGTTTTCGGCGAAAAATCTCCGTATCCCACCGTTGTCATCGTGATGATGGCGTAGTAAAAACCGTCTATGATTCGTGTTATCGGGTTCGCGTTACCCCCGTCGGGGAACATGTCGCTGGTCCGCTCGAGCACGAGCCCCATCAGGATTGCGGAGATGAACGCTACTGAAAGAATTATCGCGAGCAGACGCGGGAGCCGTTCCTTCGAGATCGATTCCCACATATCCGAAAGAATCCGCAGTGAGTCCCTGCGCTTCAGCTTCAACCAGCCCGAGAAACTTTTTTTGTCTTTGTCGTCCAATTCCAAAACCCGGTAACAGATATTGTCTGATTGGAAATTTTACACTACAGTCGGCATGTCGTTCAAGGCGGAATCAAGCATAAACCTATTTAAGCTTTTCCCTGATCCTGAGCCGCAGGCTCCTGTGAGCATGCCGCAGGAAGTAATATATGAAAGGAAAAATGCTTTTCGTGTCGCTCATGGGCGAAGGCATTTTGAACGTGAACGGCAGCCGGAGGAGCAGGTTGTACGCTCCCACCGGGCAGCCGGGCAGCCGTACAACTTTTCCGGCTTCGAGCCGACCTTTCACCTCGGTGCAGTCGCCGACGAGAAAAACCGGTTTGCCGGGTTGAATGACGTCGCCGTGGTAAATTCCCGTTACGATCGCGCCGGGCCTCGCATTGCGCACCGCGCCCGGGCATCTTTTGTCGATGGTGCCCAGGCAGCCTTTCACCGCCGCGAGGCAGCCGCCGTAGCAGAAGCTCCCGCTCGGCGCGTCGCCGCAGTAGAAGTCTATCGGGGTTTCCACTTTTTGGATGTCCTGGTATTCGCTGACTATATCGCGTGTTTTGTATTGAAGTTCATCGAGCGGGTAATCGCCGAGGATTTCGATATCTTCGAGCCGGATCGAGCCGTACCCGCGCTCGCTCGCTTTTTTCAGGTGTATTATTTCCTCCGGTTCGTATCCCAGCGCGGCACCGGCGACTGCGTCGGCGGCGACGGGGTCGTTCGAGACCAGCAGAAGCCCGAGCGGAAACGCCTGCGGCGCGCTCTCATAGCCGTGGCCGATGTTCACCGCGTCGGAGACCACGATGTCCGGGTAGCCGATTTCGAGCAGGTCCACGATTTTGTCGTTCAGCCTGTCGTCGTGGCACACCATGCGGTCGCGGTGCTGGAGTATCCCGATGTTGAGCTTTACCGAGTTTGTCACCTGGCAGCAGATGTGGTATTTCAGCTTCGGCATCCAGATTTTCGTGTCCGCCTGGAGAATGCTGTCCGCGACGTTGAACCCGGTCTGGTGAACCGCTTTTCTGAGCGTCACCCATTGCGACGAGTCCTCGTTGTAGTCGACGAGTTTCACGCCGAGACGCTTTGCGAGCCTGTCGTACCCGGCCTCGTGCAGGAATAGTCCCGGCGGAATACCGAACCCGCTGGATTCGCCGATTGTGATCCCGGTTGCTTCTCCGGATTCTTTAATAACCCGGATCGCTCCTTCGATCACGCCGGGGTGGGTGAACGAGTGGTGGATGTAGCCCCTGTTGGCGGTTACAACGTTCGGCTTGATGAGAACCCGGCCTTTCGGTATGAATCCCAGCTCGTTGAAGCATTCCGAAACAATGCCCCTCACGGTTGCCGGGTCGGTGGTGTCGCAGCGGCGCAGAAAAACTTTTCTCTTTTCCATATTGTGTATTCTATAACATAACTTATTGATTCCGTACTTTTTTTCAACGCATTTCCGGGTTGCATGCTGTGGGGGATGCATATAAACTGATTTCATGCTCGAAAACAACATGAACAGGCTGTCGGAAAAGTTTCCCGGGGTTGCGGCGGCGGTATCGGGCGCGGAACCCGATGCGGGGATTTCGTATCCGCAGGCGCGTAACGGGATGCGGATAGCCGCGATCGAGGACGGGCCGGCGGGCGTCAGGATGATATACAGCAGGATGGATCCCCGTCGCTCGGCGCAGCGCGATGTCGAGCGGTGGGACGCCGGGGCGGACGGCCCGTTTGACGATTCGGACGCTGCCTTCAAGATCAGCTATTACACGATTAACTGGATTGTCCTGGATGCGCGCAATTCCAACCGGCTCGACAACCTGTCGGTGGTGGATAGCTCGGGCTGGTCCGCTTCGGGGTTGTCCTGCGTGCCGCCCAGTTCGATCGTCCGCGAGTATCCGTGGGGCACGTGGAACACGGCC
>ERZ795048.3543-NODE-3543-length-11534-cov-5.206987_pt1 | contig 11534 bp, 8 predicted proteins | sample MGYA00375132_ERZ795048 | MGnify/ENA primary metagenome ERZ795048 (study PRJEB30177, sample SAMN05720225) | activated sludge metagenome | isolation source: Anaerobic digester | place: Hong Kong | collected 2014-12-17 ...
AGGTATGTAAAGAGACACACGGTCAGGGCATTGGAAAGGGTCTCGGATCTTGTTTCCAGGATGCACGAAAATTTTACGGGCATAAGGGTTGTTAAGGCCTTTTATATGGAGAAGAAGGAGGCGGAACGGTTCAGGATTATGAACGGACGATATTTCCGTTCGATTATCAAGGCTCTGAGAGCGGAGCTTATGATGACGCCGCTTATGGAAGCGGTGGCGCTGATTATGGGCGCGATTTTTATAATAGTGTGTTATTCCAGAAACATACGTTTGCACGAACTTATTCCGATAGGAGGAGCGGCTGTCTGGGTTTATCATCCTCTTAAAAAACTGGCGAAGGTCAATGCCAGCATGCAGAGGGGCGCGGCCGCTTTGCAGAGTATTTATTCTCTCCTGGATGAAAAAGATGTCCTTGAGGAAAAGGCCTCTCCGGTTGTCATAAAAGACTTTACGGACAGGGTTACGTTTGAGGGAGTTGGATTTCGGTACGTGAAGTCTTCTCCTCTCGTTCTAGAGAATATATCTTTTCAAATTCCCAAAGGAAGCGTGGTTGCCGTTGTTGGGGAAACGGGTTCGGGCAAGACAACTCTGGCGAATCTTCTGGCCAGATTCTACGATCCATCGGAAGGCAGGGTCCTTATAGACGGTATCGATCTTAAAGATGTCGAGATTGCTTCGCTCAGAAAATTAATAGGTGTTGTTACTCAGGAGACAGTACTTTTTAACGATACCATAGCCAGTAATATTTCCTACGGCATGGATAACGTTCCTGAAGAGAAGATAATAGATGCCGCCAAGCGGGCCAATGCGCATGATTTTATAATTTCCGATCCGGAGGGCTATCAGCGCGTGGTTGGCGAGAAAGGTTTTGTTCTCAGCGGCGGGGAGAGGCAGAGAATCGCGATAGCCAGGGCGGTTTTAAGAAATTCGCCCATTCTGATTCTGGATGAAGCAACAAGCTCGCTCGATACCGTAACGGAACGGCTCGTTCAACAGGCCATAGCCGAAGTCATGAAGGATAGAACCGTATTCGCGATAGCACATCGTCTCAGCACGGTTAAACACGCGGACCAGATAATGCTTATTGCTGACGGAGGAATCGCGGAGAGAGGATCACACGAAGAGCTGTATTCCATGAACGGCCGGTATCGTAAACTTTGCGATATGCAGGTTCTGGATAATTGATGAAGAGGGAGATGTGTTCAGAATGAGAGGGGAGTCTCTCGCGGAGATCGCAGAGGACGCAGAGGGGCGAGAGAATTTATGCAGAAGGTAATCAGCTCTCTGTGTTCTCCGGGCCTCTAGCGCGGGAGGGCGGGTGAGAGATTTTTCCTTCACGTGACGCGAAAGGAAGACAAGATGAAATCATACAGGAAAGAATTGTGGTTCGAGACTAAGAAAAGACGTGAGCTCATCAATATTACTCCGAAAGTTCAGGATTGTCTCCGCGAGAGCGGTGTGCAGGAGGGGTTTGTGCTTGTGAATGCCATGCATATCACGGCCAGTGTTTTTATCAATGACGATGAGAGCGGGCTGCATTCCGATTTTGAGAAATGGCTTGAAAAACTGGCTCCAGAGAAGCCGTATTCTCAGTACGCGCATAACGGGTATGAGGACAACGCTGATGCGCATTTGAAAAGAACCGTTATGGGCAGAGAGGTTGTGGTTGCCGTTACCGGGGGGAAACTTGACTTTGGCCCATGGGAGCAGATTTTCTACGGTGAATTTGACGGCAAGAGAAAGAAGAGACTCCTGGTTAAAATTATAGGCGAATAAATCCGGCAGCAGTAATTTTTTCGCCTGTTTGAATTCAGTCGAGCAATTCATTGAATTCCGCCGGTAACTTCTGGTTTTTCATGTTTGAAGCAAGTATTTTTATCTGCATGTCAACAAGGTCCTGTCTTCCGATACATTTGAAAAACAAGGCTTTTCTGTAAACATATGCCGGGAAACTCAGCCATGATTCATTCTTAAACGCGGTATTTACATCTTTCACAATAAATCTCTCGAGATTTTCGGGAATGAGATGTTCCTTATGCTGTTCGTGAACGCTTTTCTTTTTCATCCATACGGTAGAGTTGTCTCCGATAAAGAGCAATTGCCAGTCTGATCGAGTGCTCAAAAGCCGGAGCATTCTTGCGTATTGCCATGGAACTACGGCGCCGTCGATATGATATTCTTTTTCCATTTTTTCCAGAGCGCTCGAGCTTCCGATCGCTATTCTGCTTAGATGGTCAAGCAGTTCTCTGGAGAAAGGAGCAGTTCTTCCGTCCGCCGCCACCAGAATATCGGGCCAGTTGTGCCATATCAGGTATCCTCCGGCCGACCAGCTGTTGAGAAAGTTTCCTCTGATGGAATTTGTTTTGAGGTATTCCGAGCAGTCCGACGGAAATTCGCTGGTTATAACGCCTGATCCTAATCTTTTAAGTTCCATTTGCCAGTGATAAAGCAGATTGGATGATGTTAATCCGCAGAACAAAAGCATGGCGCTTGTGTAAAAGACAACCGCGAATCTCTTGAGTTTCTCCGGTTCGGATATATTGCTTCGTTCGGATAAGTTTTCCATTCCAATTAGAATACCCATAAGCGCGGTTATTCCCGCGAAGCGGTAAGAGCGTAGTGTGAATGCCGTAAATACAATAAAAAGGGAGAGTCTAGCGAGGGACAGATTTTTGCGTGAGGCTATAAAGCTGAAAGATGTCAGAACTGTTAGAAGAATGAGGGCGGTCCATCCTATAGGTTGCGCGAATTCGTGAAAAGGGGTCCATTCAACCGAAGAGGGATTCAGGGCAACAGTGCGAGCTTCATTTATAATTCCGACATGAAGACGTGCGCCTAAAGGATTGATAAGACTTGAAAGAAAAACGCATACGAGAGACAAAGCGTTTTTAATGGCGCATTTCCATTTTCCGGTTTCACGGACAAAGCGTATTGAATTCTCGGCGGCAAGAACGCCCGCTATTAAAAATCCCCAGAAAAATTCACCGTGCAGATTGGTCCATAAAGCCTGAATGACGCACAGTAGAGAAACCTGTTTCCATGTGCCCGGTTTGCCGGAGGGATTAAAGACGTTGTGAGCCAGCCGGAAGAAGATAGGAAGTATAATGAAAGTCAGCCAGTACCCGCGTAACAGACATCGTAATTCCATAAGGAAAATAACAGGAACGATTAGAAGAAGAAGAAACCATATGGGTTTGCGTTTAACGGAGAAGGACAGGGATGCAAGACATCCCAAAACGAGAATGAATCGCAGGAAGGTGAGCCCTTTCCATCCCCAGCGGTTATACAGAAGGTAAGAAGCCAGTTCAAAGAACCAGTATTTATCGAGGTATTCTTCTCCGGATATTGTGAAAGTAAAATTGTCGGTTTTAACGATCTGGCCGGTTTCGGTGATTTGTCTGCCGTTTGCCATCTGCCACCAGATATCGCGCGGCGCGGACGCGTGATGTGCCATTAGAGAGACGGCGCATATCAGCAAAAAGAAGAGGAAGAATATCAGTATCTTGTTGCGTCCTGCCGAATCTGTTGTCATATTTACGCCTTCCGCAAGTAGCCTAAAAACCTGCATCCTATGGGATGCTTATGGACAGATGTTATATTGTAGTAATCGGGCAATAAAGAGTTTTTTGATAGAGTAATTAATAGAGGCTTAAATTTGGAAGCATGAAAACAGAAGATTTTTTCTACAATCTTCCTCCTGAGCTTATAGCCCAGCATCCGCTGGCCGACAGGTTATCCGCTCGGATGATGGTGGTTGACCGTCGTGACGGCGGTATTCAGCACAGGCATGTAAGGGATTTGCCGGAATTTTTGTCGGATAATGATCTTATGGTGGTTAACGATACAAAGGTTATACCCGCCAGGATTTTTGGAAAAAGACGCGATACCGACGGACGTGTTGAGCTTCTGCTTCTGGAAAAGATTGAAGGTGGCAGTGATGGGACGGAAAAATGGACTTCGTTTTACAGGGCGTCCGGCAAACCGGCCGAGGGGTTAGAATTGGATCTCTGTGATGGAAAGATTAAGGGAGAGATTCTTAGTTTGTCAGGTGAGGGACGTATTGTAGTTGGCCTTGTCGCCGATGGACGTGTAAGCGATGTTCTGAATAGAAAGGGACAGATGCCGCTTCCTCCATACATTAAAAGGAAAGTCGGGGGATTGGAGTCGGACAGAGAAGATTATCAGACTGTTTTCGCGGATATGCCCGGAGCTGTTGCCGCACCAACGGCAGGTTTACATTTTACAGACGAATTGTTGGAAAAGATAGATGAGGTTGGTGTTGCAAGAGTTTCAGTTACCCTTCATGTTGGTCCGGGTACTTTTATTCCTGTAAAGACAGAGCATGTTGCTGATCACAGAATGGAAAAAGAACGTTATGTTGTTGGTTCCAAAACAGCTGAAGCGGTCAGCTCTGCATTGAGGGAGGGGAGAAGGGTTGTTGCCGTTGGATCCACAACTGTGCGTGTGCTTGAAAGTATGGTTCTATCGGAGGGAACGATTCAAGCCTGTGAGGGAGAGACTTCCATTTTTATCTATCCTCCATTTACCTTTCGTATTGTTGGAGCCATGCTAACCAACTTTCACCTCGCTGGATCCACGCTTCTTATGATGGTAAGCGCATTCGCGTCCCGGGAGCTCATAATGCGGGCCTACGCTGAGGCAATAGATAAAAAATATCGTTTTTACAGTTATGGCGACTGCATGTTGATTCTCTGAAAACATCTTGTTGAGTTGTAAGGTGTTCGTTATCAAGGGCTTATGCGATTTGAATAAAATTTCTGAAAAATTCAGAAAAGACGCAAAATTTCTCAAAAAACATTGACGTTTTGCCCATAGGGGTATAGACTTGCTTCAGGATGGGCGGTGTTTGCCGTGAGGTGCGGCACAGACCGCAGGGGGTGGAAAAGAAAATAAATTATGGAGAATAATATCATGAAAAAGAAACAGTTGGGGTTTACCCTCATCGAGCTGTTGGTGGTTATCGCCATCATCGGTATTCTGGCGGGAATGCTCCTGCCGGCTATTGCCAAGGCTCGTGAGAGGGCGCGTCGTACGAACTGCATGAGTCAGTTGCGTCAGATTGGATTGGCCATGAAGATGTTTGCCGGCGATCATGATGAGAAGTATGTATTAACAGCGCAAGGTCAGGATTTTAACGACCTGGACGATTACATCGGTGATGCAAACCAGAAGATATTCGTTTGTCCGAGTTCGTCATATGTCGAGAACGGGACTGTCTCGACAATGGCTGCCACGGACTGTGCGTATGCCAGGTTCAACGGTGTTCATGACTCTGATGACATGAACGCGGCTGTTGCTATGGACAAGAATGGGACGACCACGCCGAGCATTGGATCTGCGCACGGCGACAATCATCCCGCGGCTCCGGGAAGCAACATCCTCCGCGTTGGAGGCCATGTTGAATGGCTCCCTTCTGGTAGTCTTACAGCCACCAACTGCTGGGGTTCAACGAACGCGCCCAGCGGTTACACGGCTATCGTAGCTCTGTAATTCTTTGGGATATTTGGATTGAAAGAGGGACGGCTTGGCCGTCCCTCTTTTTTTGTCCGTTATATTCTTGTCTGCCGGTTGTCTCCATCATAATCTCGCTTTTGACTGCCTGACATGTAAAGTATGTTAAACATTTTTTCAGGATCGGTTTAAGCAATGATAGCCAGAGTTGTTGTTGATGTTTCAATAGACCGTGAGTTCGACTACTCCATACCCGAGAATCTTCTCGACATGGTAAAGCCCGGGTGCCGCGTGAGAGTTCCGTTTGGAAGAAAAAAAACCTGCGGCTATGTAATGGATCTGGTGAAAGAGTCCGCCCACTCCCGCCTTCGTGACATAGAGGAAATGGTTAACGACTCTCCGATGCTGGATAAAACACTTCTTTCAATGGCAAGATGGATGGCGCGTTATTACTGCGCCACGCTCTCCCAGGCGGTGAGAGTAATGGTGCCGGCGCCGGTCAGATTAAAAAAATTTAAACAGAAGAGGTACGTGTCGCTTACGGATAAAGGAGAAGAGGCAACGCGCGCTTCAGGTGCGCAAGGGCTTAGTGAAAAACAAAGAAAAGTGATCTCTTCGCTTCGTGATACGGAAGGGATGTTTCTCGATGTTCTGCTGAAAGAAACCGGCACAACGGAAAGTCCGGTAAAATCGCTCTTATCAAAGGGTTTAGTGAGAATAACCAGGGAAACGAGTGAAAGATCTCCTCTTTCTGGAAAAAGGGTGATACCGGTTAAGCCTCATTGTTTGATGTCCGAACAGTCGGAGGCTCTGTCGCTTATAAATCGGACTTTTGATTCCATTTCCGGCAAATCAGGATCTTTGGGAAAACAATCGGGTAAAGGCGGGGTTGTGCTTCTGCATGGGGTGACCGGCAGCGGTAAGACGGAAGTTTATATTCAGGCGATAGATTACGTTCTGGGTAAAGGAAATGGAGCCATTGTGCTGGTGCCTGAGATATCGCTTACGCCTCAGACTGTTGAGAGATTTGTGGGACGTTTTGGTGACAGGGTTGCCGTTCTGCACAGTCATCTTTCCGACGGAGAGCGTCATGACGAATGGCACCGTATAAACAGGGGCGACGCTGAAATTGTTGTTGGAGCCAGATCGGCGGTTTTCGCGCCCGTGAGGAATCTCGGAATTATAATTGTGGATGAAGAACATGAACCGAGCTACAAGCAGGAAGACGCGCCGCGTTACAATGCCAGGGATGTGGCCGTAATGAGGGCCAGTTTATGCGGATGCGCCGTGGTCCTTGGTTCAGCCACACCGAGCATGGAATCCTGGAACAACGCCCGGGCGGGCAAGTATGCTTCCGCCCATTTAACAAAGAGAGTGGATGACCGGAAGATGCCGGTAATCAGAGTGGTGGACATGCGAATGGAAAAGGGCAGAAGGGGCGCGACAGGTGTTTTTTCCGGCATACTTCTTGAAGCTATGGCTCGCAGGCTGGAGAGGGGTGAACAGACGATACTGTTTCTCAATAGAAGGGGTTTTTCAACCTCGCTTGTGTGTCATAAATGCGGGTATGTGGCCAAATGCCGGCAGTGCAGTGTATCCTGTGTTTATCACAGGGACGAAGGCGTTATGAGGTGTCATATCTGCGGTGATGTCCAAAAAGTGCCGGACAAATGTCCGGGTTGTGGTGATCCTGGATTCAAATTTTCGGGTACAGGCACGCAAAGGGTGGAAGCCATCATTAAGAAGTGTTTTCCCAGGGCAGTGGTTCAGCGCATGGATACTGATATGACTTCGAGAAAAGGATCTTACAATTCCATTCTTGGAGACTTTAGAGCGGGAAAGACGGATATTCTGATAGGCACCCAGATGATTGCCAAAGGACTTCATTTTCCAAATGTCACGCTGGTGGGAGTTGTTTACGCGGATTTGAGTCTGCACATGCCTGATTTCAGAGCAAGCGAAAGGACTTTTCAGCTTCTGGCCCAGGTGGCTGGCCGGGCCGGGCGAGGGGAAGTTTCCGGTGAGGTTATTGTTCAGACCTATACGCCGTTTCATTATTCCGTTCAGATGGCGCGCAGGGTTGATTTTGACGGTTTCTGCGATCAGGAGATAGAATTCAGGAAGGAACTCAGCTATCCTCCTTTCAGTCATCTGATTTGCGTTACTGTAAGCGCGCGTTCAGACGACAAGGCTTTGTTTTACTGTTCATCACTTCGAGCGGATCTGATAAAGAAAGTTTCCAGCAAAGTTATTGTGTCCGATCCCGCCCCCGCACCAATAAAAAAAATAAGGGGAAAATACAGGTATCAGATTATGATAAGGTCCGTTGCTATGAAAGGGGTTGCGGACGCGCTGATGGAGTGTGTCAGGGTGTATGGCAGGAGGAAGGATGTTGATGTCGCGGTTGATGTTGACGCCATGAGTCTGATGTAGGGTGGGAAGTAGGGAGGAGGGAGGTCTCTCACAGCCTGCCCGAGCTGACACTCGGTGTCGGCCAGGGAGGCACAGAGGGTACAGAGGGAGAAGCGCGTTGCGTATTTTTGAATACAAAAATTCACAACACAGTTTGCTCCTCGCCGAACTCGGCCTTTCACCCCTGTAATGGTACAGCGATTTACGGGTAGTGTGAGGGGGCAAGAAAAACCTTGAAAACAAGGGGCTCGGAAATCGTTGGGCAGAAGTCTTTTCTTGGATTTTAGGATGCCGTTTTTTTTGTTTTGAAAATCGCTGTATCCCTTACACTGAACCCGTACACCCGCTTTTAACGGAAGTTCGCCATTCAGCAAGTAGGGTTTTCCCTACCAGCAACATCGAAAATCAAGCGTGTTTTAAAAATGATATAATTGCACGAGTTTGCGCCTTGACATTTTTTATTGATAACCATACGTTGCTCTGCATTGTTGGGGATGGGAAACAAATATGAGTGTTAAAACAAAAACCTCTTTTGCTAAGCTTGGAATTTATCTTTCCCTTTTTCTTTATTTAAATATTTGTTCTGTTTTTGCTTCCGATAATGTTGTTTCACGTCCTTCAGGATTTATTCGTATAACAGTTCCTTCCGACGATTACGTTCTTGTTTCGATTCCTTTCAAGCCGTTTGATAAATCAATCAATGCTGTGCTTAACGATCAGCTCACTGGCGCAGCGATTGAAGATCAGGCTGACAGAATCTTCAAGTGGGATCCAATAGGAGCTGAATACATAAAGGCAATAAAAGCCGATGGTGTTGGTGATGTGGAGATTGATGGCAAGTGGTTTTCTTCTTTTTCTCCACTTATTGCCTCATCTTTAACTATTCAGCCTGGAGAAGGATTCTTTGTCTATAATTGCCAGGACAAAGATCAAATCTTATGTCTTGCCGGCGAAATCATGCTTGATGAAATCAGCACAAATATAATTTCTCCTGCCTTAAATCTTATCGGTTATCCCTACAGTACAGCTATAAACCTCGAAGACAGTATGCTGGGGTCGATTTATGATGAAGGTATGGATGAGATCATAAGCCAGGAATTGGTAAACGTGCCTGAGAAACTTATTGTAGGCAAAGGTTATTGGTATAAGCGTCAAGTGGAAGATCAGCTTATTTGGGAAGAAAAAAGACCCTATGAAAATATTTTTCCTGCGGATGAAGCTCCGCCGCAGATTACAGGGATAGAAATAGAAGACAATGAATCGACTCTTGATGTAGTCTGCACCGGAAAAAATGGCGAAAAGCTTGATATATACTATAAGGATATAGGGGCTGAAGATCAGTTTAAAAGTAATAAAGACTGGCAGATAGCCTCTTTAGATATTTCAACAGAAGGTTCTTCTGATATTCAATGGACAGACAGCAATGTTGATCAAGATCTTTTTGCACGTTGTTATCTTGTTGGCAGGGCGGATATAGATACAGATGGTGATGGCATCCCTGATTGCAGAGAAACATTTATATATCATACAGATCCGTTAAAGGCTGAAGGCGGAAACCTGAGCCATGAAAAGAATCGGCAACCTGACAACCCAATAACTCAACAACAATCGCGTCAGAACAATGGCGTCATTTATGTTGATGCTCAAAACGGGAATGATGAATTTGATGGTTTATCCAGGGATATAAAAGACAGAGCAAAGAAATATGGTCCCAAGAAGACTATAAAAGCTGCGCTCAGAACGGCATGCAAAGGCAACACTATTGTGGTAGAAGAAGGTATATATAATGAAAAGGTGAGCGTTTCAGGGGTACGTCTTACAACAAACGGAAAAGTGGTTATACATTAGGGTGAAATTCGAACAAAATAAGAGGAACTGCCCATGAAGGTAAATAAAAGTAAATTAATAATATGTATCCATATTTTTCTGATCATTGTTTTTTCTTCACTGTCCACCGTTTGGGCAGGCGTAGAGACTGACACAATAGTTTCCACTAACTGGATTCAGCAGACCGAGACAGGGACAACCAACTATTTTGCCGGCAAAGTTGGAATTGGCACAAATGACCCGTCTGCAGAACTGCATGTTACAGGAAGTGTTCAGGTTGACGGAATAATGACAGTGCCCAAGCAGGGTGATGTTAACATGGGCATATACACCAACGGGCTTTCTGCTGGCGGCGCGTCAGGTGGAGGAGGAACAACCAATGCCTCGGCAGTTAATGCAGATTTTGCTTCTCCTACCAACTATACGCCCGGATCAGCTAATGTTGACGGTCATCTTATGGGAATAGATGCAGCATTGGCGAGTGCGGGTGGAGGTGGAGGAAGTTCCACGAGTGTATGTTTTCGCGCATATTGTTCTACAAACTTTGATATTGCTGCATCAAGTACAAGAAAAGTTCCAATAGATGCAGAGATGTTTGATATGGGGTCTGATTATGATCTTGCGACAAACAAATGTTTTAATGCACCTGACACAGGTATTTATATTTTTACTGTTAAAGAAAATGACACAACAACTGGTGTTGGTTTGGAGAATCATCTTTATACAAATGGTGTTCTCTGGTTGATATTGAATGGGAATAATAATGATGAACTTGGTCAAGGTGAGTGTGGAACAACAGGGCCGGTATTATTAAATAATGGTGATTATGTAGAATGGTATATTAAGAATTCATCAGGATCTATTAGAACGGTTGAAGGTGGGACTATTAATAATTGGTTTTCTGGATATCAGTTGAAATAGAAAGAGAACGTCTAATTATGAAGAAAGTGCTATGAAAGATAAAAAGAATAGCGCTTCAGGTTTTCTTCGAATGAGATTTCGTGCTTCAAGCTTCGAGTTCCGGATTTCAAAATATCGGTGTTTATTCATATTTGCTCTGTGTGTATCTGCGTTCATTGGCGGTTTCATTTTTCCGTCACTTGCATCCGGTCCATCCTGGTGGACGGATAGAAGTGTTGTAAGCACCAATGATGCTTCGCGAGATTATGCGCCTCTTCTGGTTGGTCAGCTCAAATGGATGGCAACTAATGCTTATGATGAGCTTGAAGCAAATCTTTCCGGCGGAGCGGGAAGTGAAGTTGAAACACTTGTGCAGGGATTCAACAATGCCAGCAACGGCAGTGTAGTCAAGGTTGGCCAGCTCAAATATGTGGCTGTGTCTTTCTATGATCGTTTGATAGAAGAGGGCTATACCAACACATATCCATGGACAACCAATACCGCGGACGACATAGACCAGGCAGTTGCCAACCTCGGTCAGCTCAAGTATCTGTTTGATTTTGATCTTGTTACGGATTCTGATTTCGATGATCTCTATGACTGGTGGGAGAACTATTATTTTGGCAGTTTAACCAATCAAACAGGTTCTGGAGACTACGATTCCGATGGTTTGGCCAATACTAACGAATATTCCAACGCCACAAATCCTACGGATACCGACAGTGATGATGATGGTCTAACAGATGGTGAGGAAGTCAATACATACGGAAGTGATCCTAATGAGGTGGATACAGATGATGATAATATGGGGGATGCAACAGAAGTTGCGCATGGTCAGGATCCTGCTGTAAGCAATTCATATGCGACATTACCGTTTATTGAATTATTCGAGACCAATACTGTTACAGCAGGGGATATCAACG
>ERZ795048.3545-NODE-3545-length-11533-cov-10.675466_pt1 | contig 11533 bp, 8 predicted proteins | sample MGYA00375132_ERZ795048 | MGnify/ENA primary metagenome ERZ795048 (study PRJEB30177, sample SAMN05720225) | activated sludge metagenome | isolation source: Anaerobic digester | place: Hong Kong | collected 2014-12-17 ...
GCCTCATTTCTTTCCGGCCTTGACGAAGGCTGCAGCGAGCGCGCCCTGTGGCTTGGGGTCGCGACCAGGGTGACCTTTTGCCTGGGGCCGCCGACCCTCTGACGGTGGTTTTCCTGCGGGTGCGGCGTTGTTTCTCGGGTCGTCGCTCAGGCGCATCGAAAGGCTGATGCGGTTGCGGGCGAGGTCGACCTCCATCACCTTGACCTTGACGACATCGCCGGTCTTAACGACCTCGTGCGGATCCTTGATGAACTTGTCGCTCATCGCCGAGATATGGACCAGGCCATCCTGATGTACGCCGATATCGACGAAGACGCCGAAGTTGGTGATGTTGGTTGCCACCCCCTCCAATACCAGGCCGGGCTTCAGGTCAGAGACCTTCTCGATGCCTTCCTGGAAGGTGGCAGTCTTGAATTCGGGACGTGGATCGCGGCCCGGCTTTTCCAGTTCGCTGATGATGTCCTGCACGGTGGGCGCACCGAACCGATCGTCCGTGTAATCGACCACCTTGAGCGTGCGCAGAAACGCGCTGTCACCGATGACCTGACGGATGTCGCGGCCGCTTTTCTTCAGGATGCGCTCAACCACCGGGTAGGCCTCCGGATGCACCGCAGAGGCGTCCAGTGGCGTGCTGCCACCCATCACGCGGAGAAACCCGGCGGCCTGCTCGTAGGTCTTCTCACCGAGTCGCGGCACCTTCTTGAGTTGCTGACGATCTGCGAATGCGCCGTGCTCGTCACGGAACTGAACGATGTTCTCGGCGACCGTGCCGGACAGGCCGGCGACGCGCGACAGCAGTGCCGGTGAGGCGGTGTTGACGTCCACACCGACGGCGTTCACGCAGTCTTCCACCACGTTGTCGAGCGATCGTGCGAGCTGGAACTGGCTGACGTCGTGCTGGTATTGCCCGACGCCGATTGCCTTGGGGTCGATCTTGACCAGCTCGGCCAGGGGGTCCTGCAGCCGCCGGGCAATGGACACCGCACCGCGCAACGAGACGTCCAGTTCCGGCAGCTCGCTGGAGGCAAGCGCGGACGCGGAATACACCGAGGCACCGGCTTCGCTCACCATGACCTTGTTGAGCTTGAGTGCCGGATGACGCTTGATCAACTCGGCGGCCAGCCGGTCCGTCTCGCGAGAGGCGGTACCGTTGCCGATTGCGACCAGGGTGACCTGATACTTGCGAGCAAGATTCGCCAGCGTGGCGATGGACGGGTCCCAGTCCTTGCGCGGCGGATGCGGGTAGATCGTGTCGGTGGCCACAACCTTGCCCGTTGCGTCTACCACAGCAACTTTGACTCCGGTGCGCAGGCCGGGGTCGAGGCCGAGGGTGATGCGCGGTCCGGCAGGTGCTGCAAGCAGCAGGTCATGCAGGTTGGCGGCAAAGACCTTGATGGACTCGGTTTCCGCGGTTTCACGCAAACGGCTCTTGAGTTCGGCGTCCAGGCGGGTCAGGAGCCTTACCCGCCAGGTCAGGCGCACACAGTCGCGCAGCCAGGCATCGGCGGCGCGCCCCTCATCGCAGACATCAAAGCGCCGAGCGATCATTCGTTCGGGGACGCTCTTGCCTACCTCGTCGTCCGCAATCACCAACTCCAGAAAGACAATACCCTCGTTGCGTGCGCGGAACAGGGCAAGGGCACGGTGCGAAGGGATGGCCTTGATCGGCTGGCTGAAGTCGAAGTAGTCAGCGAATTTCGCACCTTCCTGCTCCTTGCCGGTGAGCACGCTGCTCTTCAGCTGTGCGTTGTCCCACAACCACTCGCGCACGGTACCGCTGAGTTCCGCGTCCTCCGCCCAATCCTCCATGAGGATCTGCCGCGCGCCCTCGAGCACGGACCGGGCATCGGCGAAGCCGGCCTCTTCGTTCAGGTAGTCCATGGCCAGTTGCTCGGGATCATGCGTGGGATCTTTCAGGATCAGCTCCGCCAAAGGTGCTATCCCCGCCTCGCGGGCGATCTGCGCCTTGGTGCGGCGTTTGGGTTTGTATGGCAGGTAGATGTCCTCGAGCCGGGTCTTCGTGTCAGCCCCCAGCACCGCCAGCTTCAATTCCGGGGTGAGTTTGCCTTGCTCATCGATGCTGTTGAGCACTGTGGTCCGCCGCTCTTCCAGTTCACGCAGGTAGACCAGCCGCTCCTCCAGCGTACGCAGCTGCGAATCGTCCAGCCCACCTGTCGCTTCTTTACGGTAGCGGGCGATAAACGGCACGGTCGAGCCGCCGTCCAGCAGGCCAACCGCTGCCTCCACCTGTTGCGTCGTCGCGGCGATTTCTGTGGCGATGCGTTCGGCAATTGGCGGCAACACGGTTGGGTATCTCCGGATCGAGTGAGGTGCGGCAATCTACACCAAGCCCCGCTGGGGAAAAACCTCCGGGGGCGCGTATTGGGTCGGCGGGCGCCAGCTCGTCGACAGCTCAATGTTTTTGGACACCGGGAACCGTGGTATTGCCGTCGTTACCGGGGCGATCCATGAGCTCGCTATCCGCAAAGGGGCTTGTCAAGGTGCCAGCCCCCCTTCTAAAGTCAGATACAAGGTTGCGCATACTCGGCAATATGCATGCCCATGTAGGGCCGAATCGCAACTCCGCAGTCGTCGACGAGGTCGGGTGCTTCGGCAATATGCGGTCGTAGCCCAGATTGGAAACATTTTGACCGAAGGATGTGCTCATACCCAGGCTGTCCGAGCGATCGTTGGAGCGTCTGTCGTGTAACGACGACAGCTGGATTGAACCTTTTTTGCTCGCTACCCGGTGAGCACGATAACAGTGGAGAAACAATAAATGAAAACTCGATCGATTCTTTTGCCGGCTATGGCGCTGGTCCTGTCTCTCGGGCTCGCGGCCTGTGGCGGCGGGACGACGATGCAGGCATCGACGACCACGATGGGGCAGGAGTTGATGGATCTCGAACAAAGCTACAAGCAGGGGATCATCACCGAGAAGGAATACAACAGGGCCAAGGAACAGATCCTCGACAAGTACCGATAGGCTCGCCATTCAGGGCTTCGCGTCTTCTACCTGGCTCCCGACTGCTGGTCACCAAGGCAACTCGGCAGGCTTTGCCGTGATGTGCACGAACAACACGGCAGTGGCCTAGAACAACCGCGAAGTCATCCCACCCGGGAGCCTCCTCGGCGACGATCGTTAGTCTTGCCAGACCACCTGCGCGATCGATAAAGGGGGCGATTTCGGCGGTGCCCCGTTCGAAATCGCCCACTTCCAATTCATCCTTTGGCTCCCGCATCAGTACACGCTCATCTTTCAGCAGCTCGAATTCCAGGGAGCCGCGGGATGGCGGGCGCGGAAATCCACACGCGTGCCTGATCCAGGTCGTCTCCGGCGCAGATTCGAATTTCCCCCGGAATTGCAAAGCCAGAAGCCTTCACCATGTGCCGATTTACTACCGAAGGTGCCGCCGCCCGGTAAGGCGCCGAATGGTCCAAAGACGCGGGCCGCTGCAGAGAAGGGAAATCGGCACGCCAGCGTCGGTACGGGGGAACGGCGACCCGTCATCGCATCATCTTCTGGCCGAAATCGAGTGAAAGGCTGCGAGTCAATAGCGGTTGGAGGAACCCGTCAATATCCACCTGGCACCGGCACGATATGGTGGAGGTCAGCATCGAGCGCAAAGGGTTGCTGGCATTACGGTCAATCCGCGTGTGATACCCCGATGGATGATGCGGTTATTCAGCGGCTGGACCGTCTGCACAGTACGCTGTCACAAAGCCGCTCGCGCAAGGAGGTACAATCCGTGCGAGGGGCTGGTTGGTTTCCATCGTGACTGTGCGATTGTCATGAGTGTGCAAGACCGTCACCGCTGGCGATTCGCCCCGTCATCGTTATGCGACTGTTCGTTGGATACTTCATGTTGAAGAAGCTGTTTTTTGCGCTCGTTGTTGTGGCCCTGGTGGTCGGCGCCATTGTCTATGCCAAGCTCGGGCAGTTCACGGCAATGGGTGAAGCAGCGGCCAATATGGCGCTGCCACCGGAGACGGTCACCGCGTTGACCGTCTCCGGTGAACAGTGGGAGCAGGTGATCGCCACCACGGCGACGGTATCGGCGGTGCAGGGGGTCACGGTCAGTGCCGAGGTCGGTGGCAGGGTGAGCCGGATTGCTTTTGAATCGGGCGCGGTGGTCGCTGCCGGAGACGTGCTGCTGCAGCTCGACACCGCCAGTGAGGATGCCCAGCTGGCGTCGGCCGAGGCTGCCGCTGCCCTTGCGCAGGCGGACCTCGCACGTGTGCGCAAACTCGGAAAACGGGATCTCGCGTCCGACGATACGGTCGACCGGGCCGAGGCCCAGGTCAAGGAAACGGTCGCCCAGGTGGGTGTGATACGCGCACTGATCGCGAAGAAATCGGTACGCGCGCCTTTCGCCGGTCGCCTGGGGCTGCGCCTGGTCAACCTCGGGCAGATTCTCAGCGAAGGCGACCCTATCGTCGCATTGCATACACTCGATCCGGTTCACGTGGATTTCTCCATCCCGCAACGACAGCTCGCCCGGCTGCGCGATGGCATGGCGGTTCGCGTAACCACCGATGCGGCACCGGGGGAGACGTTTCACGGTGAGATCGTTGCAGTCAGTCCTGAAGTGGATGCGGCAACGCGCAACGTGAGGGTGCGGGCCCTGGTCGCGAATCCGGGCGAACGTCTGCACACTGGCATGTTCGCCAACATCGAGGTGGTGCTGCCCGATATGCAGCGGGTGTTGCCTGTGCCGGCGACTGCGGTGCTGTACGCGACGTTCGGCGACTCGGTGTTCGTGGTCGAGCAGCAGAAGAATGAGAAGTCGGGGGAGGCGGAGCAGGTGCTGCGGCAGCAGTTCGTCCGCCTGGGACAGGCACGTGGTGACTTTGTCGATGTTACGGACGGTCTCAAGGACGGCGAGACCGTGGTCACCAGTGGTGTTTTCAAGCTGCGCAGCGGCATCCAGGTGGTGATCGACAACGCGTTGGCACCCAAGGCCAGTCTTGAACCCCGGCCCGGCGATTCCTGATACCGACCTCATGGACAGCATCACTGATCTCTTCATCCGCCGTCCGGTACTGGCGATCGTCCTCAACCTGCTGATCGTCATCGCCGGCTTGAGCGCGTGGCATTCGTTGAGCGTGCGCCAGTATCCGCTCAGCGAGAATGCCTCGGTGCAGATCACGACCGCGTATGTCGGGGCCAGCGCCGAACTGGTGCGCGGCTTTATCACGACGCCGCTCGAGCGGGCAATCGCAGCAGCGGAGGGTATCGACTATGTGGAATCGAAGAGCCTGCAGGGCATTTCACTGATCACTGCGCGGCTCAAGCTCAACTACGATTCGACAAAGGCGCTCGCCGACATCTCGTCCAAGGTCGACCAGGTACGCAATGATCTTCCTGTCGAGGCACAGGTGCCGGCAATCAGCGTGCAGTCGGCGGATTCGGAATTTGCCGCGGCCTATCTGAGCTTCTGGTCAGAGATCCTGTCGCCAGAGCAGATCACCGATTACCTGACGCGGGTGGTACAGCCGCGCCTGTCCGCGGTTGCCGGCGTGCAGCGGATCGAGATCTTCGGTGCGCGCACCTTCGCGATGCGCGTCTGGCTGAAGCCCGACCGCATGGCCGCCATGCGTATCAGTCCGGCGCAGGTCAGGGCGGCGCTGGCCTCCAACAACTACCTGGCCGCGATCGGCGCCACCAAGGGCGCGCTGGTGCAGACCTATCTCGCGGCCAACACCGATATGCACAGCCCAGCCGACTTTCGGCGACTGGTCATCTACCAGAAAGACGACACGATCGTCCGGCTGGAGGACATTGCCGATGTGGAGCTGGGTGCCGAGGACTATGACACCCTGGTGCGTTACTCCGGACAGACCGCTGTGTTCGCGGGGGTGTTTCCGCAGCCTAACGCCAACATCATCGACGTTATCGGTGGCGTGCGCGTTGAACTGGACAAGCTCAAGCAGGAGATGCCGGCCGGCCTCGACGCCAGCATCGGCTACGATGCGTCGGAGTATGTCAGCAATGCGATCCACGAGGTGACCGGGACGCTCGCCGATACGCTGCTGATCGTCGTCATCGTGATCTTCCTGTTTCTGGGTTCGGTACGCTCGGTGCTGGTGCCGGTCATGGCCATACCGGTGTCGCTGATCGGCGGCATCTTTCTGATGCAGGTGTTCGGCTTCACCCTGAACCTGCTTACGCTGCTGGCCATCGTGCTGTCGGTCGGTCTGGTCGTCGACGATGCCATCGTGGTGGTCGAGAACGTCGAACGCCACCTGCGCGAGGGACGCAGCCCGCGTGAGGCTGCGATGCTTGGTGCGCGCGAGCTGTTGGCGCCGGTAGTTGCGATGACGTTGACCTTGGTCGCCGTATACATCCCGATCGGCCTGCAGGGCGGATTGACCGGGGCGCTGTTCCGCGAGTTCGCGTTTACCCTGGCCGGCGCGGTCGCGATATCCGGCGTTGTCGCGTTGACGTTGTCACCGACCATGGCCGGCAAACTGCTGCGCAGTGCCCAGGACGAGGAGCGCGGTCTGTCCGGCTGGCTGAATCACCGTTTCGATCGCTTGAGCGAGGCCTATGGCCGCGCGCTCGGCTCGACACTCGGCGCCAGGCCGGCGGTCTATCTGGTGTGGGTCATCGTGAGTCTGTGCACCGTACCCATGTTCACGTTCTCACCGAAGGAACTGGCGCCGACCGAAGACCAGAGTGTGTTGTTCGGGATCATCAACACCGCCGCCAATGCGACCACGGACCAGAATGCTGTCTATGCCGAGGCGGCTGAGAAGATCATGCTCGACGTGCCGGAGGCGGCGCTGACGTTCCAGCTTCTGTTTCCACCGTCGGTCGGTGCGACGCTGGGTGCAGACGGTTTCAGCGGCGTCGTGGTCAAGCCCTGGGCCGAGCGCAACCGGACCGTGACCGAGATCCTGCCCGAGGTGCAGGCCAGGGTCTCGAAGATCCCCGGTATCCAGGTGTTCATCACAACTCCGCCGGCCCTGCCCGGAGGCAGCAATTTCCCGGTGGAGTTCGTCATCACCTCGACTGCCGATGCCGAGCGTCTGCTCGAAATCGCCCAGGTCCTCCAACAGAAGGCCACCGCGAGCGGCCTGTTTGCGTTCCCCCCGACCATCGACATGAAGATCGACCAGCCGCAGGCGACCATCGTGTTCGACCGCGACAAGCTGGCCGACCTCGGCCTGAATCTGTCCCAGGTCGGCGCCGACCTTGCGGTCGCGACCGGTGGCGATTTCGTCAACCGGTTCAACATGGATGGGCGCAGCTACAAGGTGATTCCACTGGTTCGGCGTGCCGATCGCCTCAACAGCGAACAGCTGGTCGACATCCACGTGACCGGACCGGATGGCCAGATGGTGCCCCTGGCCTCGGTGGCGCACATCGAGCATTCGGTGGTGGCCCGCTCCCTGAACCGCTTTCAGCAGCTCAATGCCGTGAAGCTTTCCGGCGTCAGTACGCGCACCCTTGATGACGCACTCAAATTCCTTGAGGAGGCGGCACAGGAGATCCTGCCGCCCGGATACGGTGTCGACTACACGGGCGAATCGCGCCAGCTGCGCACCGAGGGCAACAAGTTCCTGCCGGCGTTCTCACTCGCCGTGCTGATGATATTTCTGGTGCTTGCGGTGCAGTTCAATTCCTTTCGCGACCCCTTCGTGATCCTCGCCGGTTCGGTGCCGCTGGCGATGTTCGGCGCGCTGATCTTCACGGTGTTGAAGATACCTGATCCGAACATGCCTTACTGGACCAACGGCTGGACGACGACCATGAATATCTATGCCCAGGTCGGGTTGGTCACTCTGGTCGGTCTGATTGCGAAGAACGGCATCCTGATCGTCGAGTTTGCAAACAAGCTGCAGGAGCAGGGCGAGGACAAGCTCGATGCCGTGCGCAACGCGGCGATGATCCGTCTGCGCCCGGTGTTGATGACGAGCGTCGCCACCATTGCCGGTCACTTCCCGCTGGTGCTGGTCACTGGCGCCGGTGCCGCGGCAAGGAACTCGATCGGCCTGGTTCTGGTCGGCGGGATGGCGATCGGCACCTTGTTCACGCTGTTCGTCGTGCCGTCCTTGTACATGCTGATGGCGAAAGACAGATCCGCGGCGCGGCATGCATCGACGTGATGCGGTGCGGCAGGGGCGAGCCCGCCGGTCAGGTTACAAAAGCAGTGAAGGTGTGTTCGAATGCCGTCACACGGTTGTTTCCGGGAAGCGTCATGACTGAAATTTCGAAAGAGGAAGGGATCGCCTACACGGTGCTGGAGCGCTTTGAAAAGTTCCGGTTGCCGCGGGCGCTCGATATCAAGGAACGGGTGGATCGCGGGGAGCGTCTGAGTGACGCGGACATCGCGTTTCTCGACCGCGTCATGAGTGATGCGGAAGAGATCAATCGCCTGGTGGACATGCGCCCCGAGTTCACGCTGCTGTATGGGCGCGCGGTGAACCTGTACCAGGAGATCACGAAGAAGGCCTTGGAAAACGAGCAGAAGCCGTAGGCGGTCTCCATCACTGTCCGACCGAGTTCAAAAACACTGGAGTGGCCACAATGTTCCTGGACTATTTCGCGTTGTTTCTGTTGTTCTTTGTGGCGGTGGTGCTGTTTTACGGCATCATTGCGATCCACGATATACCCTACGAGATCGCCAAACACCGAAATCACCCGCAGCAGGATGCGATCCACGTGGCGGGTTGGATCAGCCTGTTCACGCTGCACGCCATCTGGCCCTTCTTATGGATATGGGCGACCTTGTACCGCGAGGATCGTGGCTGGGGCTTCTCCACACCCGACGGGACAGGTGACGAGACCATGGTGGAATTGAAGGCGGAGCTCGAGAGCATTTCCGAGCGTCTGCGTGTGCTCGAACACTCTTCTGAATCCTGAGGAGACACCATGGATCTCCTGCTGATAGCCACCTACGTTGCGATCTGTGTCGTCATCTTCAAGATCTTCAAGATTCCGCTGAACAAGTGGACGGTTCCCACCGCGGTACTCGGCGGCATCCTGATCATCGGCGCCTTGCTGATGCTGATGAACTACAACCATCCGTATTCGGAAACGGTGCGCCAGTACTATGTGACGACACCCATCATCTCCGAGGTGCGCGGGCGTGTCGTCGAGGTCCCGGTTGCGCCGAACTCGCCGGTCAGGAAAGGGGATGTTCTGTTTCGTATCGACGCGAAGCCGTTCGAAGATGCGGTGCAGGGGATCGAAGGTGAGCTGGTCGCAGCACGCAAGAACCTCGAACGCACTGAGGAGATGTACCGCAAGCAGGTTGGCAGTGAGCTTTCGAGGGATCAGGCGCGTGCTCGGGTCGACGAACTCGAGGCGAAGCTGGCCGATGCCCGCTTCGACCTGCAGCAGACCGTGGTGACGGCCCCGGGCGATGGCCTGGTCACCCAACTGGCATTGCGGCCGGGGATGATGGTCGTGCCGATGCCGTTTTCCGCGGCCCTGACGTTTGTCCACCAGGATGACCGCGTGTTCTTCGGCTGGTTCCGGCAGAACAGCCTGTTGCGACTCGAAAAGGGCAGCGAGGTGGAAGTAACGCTGGATGCCGTTCCCGGCGTCATCTTCAAGGGCAAGGTCCGCGAGGTCCTTCCTGCGATCGGTGAAGGACAGGTCTCGCCGCAGGCGAATCTGATCCGCTTCGACCAGGAGAAGAGCCCAGGACGTGTTCCGGTGGCGATCACGATCACCGATCCGGCCTTCGCTGATTTCGACCTGCCTGGCGGCACCTTTGGGCAGGCTGCGGTGTACAGCGGGCATTTTCACCACGTCGGGATAATCCGTCGGGTCCTTTTGCGCATGGCCGCCTGGATGAACTACGTGTTCCCGTTTCACTGATCGGCCCGTGGTGCCGCTGGCCGCTGTTGCCACGGGCTCAGCTGGCGGCTAGCGACAATCTTCCACCAGCCTTGTGCCCCACTTTGGCCGGCAGCGGGAAAATTTGCGGTTAAACTCCAACACGATCCGGACCGGCAACCCACTGGAGCAATATGCCTGAACAGCAGTCCCTGAGTGCGCTCAAGGCGCAGTTGCAATCCATCATCGTCGGGCAGGAGGCTTTGCTGGATCGCCTCATCATCGCGCTGCTGGCCGGCGGGCATGTGCTCCTGGAAGGTCCGCCGGGGCTGGCGAAGACGACGGTGGTCCATGCGCTGGCCTCCGGCCTGGATGCCTCCTTTCAGCGCGTGCAGTTCACGCCCGACCTGATGCCGGGAGACCTGACCGGCAGCGAGATCTACGAGCCGGCCAACGGCAGCTTCCGCTTCGTTTCAGGTCCGCTGTTTCACGAGATCCTGCTTGCCGATGAGATCAACCGTGCGCCGCCCAAGGTGCAGTCGGCGTTGCTCGAGGCCATGGCTGAACACCAGGTCACTGTCGGAGGCACGACGCGACGGCTGCCTGAGCTGTTCATGGTGCTGGCCACCCAGAATCCGCTCGAACAATCCGGCACCTATCCGCTGCCGGAGGCGCAGCTCGATCGTTTCCTGTTCAAGATCGTGCTCGATTATCCCAGTCTGTCCGAGGAGATAGAGATCACCCGGCGCGCGCGAACTGCGTACGACGGGCATGTGGAGGCGGCAGTCTCGGCGGTGCTCAAACCGGTGGATCTGCTGGCGCTGCGCGATCGGGTCGACGAGGTTTTCATTGAAGAACGCGTCGAGCGCTTCGCGGTCGAGATCGTCGTCGCGACGCGCAAGCTTGGCGACTACGTGGCGGAGTGGCGGGGCATGGTGCAGGCAGGCGCATCGCCACGAGCCTCGATCGCCTTGTTGCGCGCGGCATCGGCGCGCGCGTTTCTCGAAAGGCGTGACTATGTGCTGCCGGAGGACGTCATTGCGCTGGCACCCGATGTGCTGCGACATCGCCTGGTCCTGGACTTCGCGGCCGAGGCCGATGCCGTCAGTGCCGACGACATCGTGCACCGGCTGATCGCAGCGGTTCCATCGCCCTGATGCGCCAGCGCCTTTTTGCTCGGCAGTCAGGTGATGCACCCCTGTTGACCGGGCAGGAGATCGCAGAGTTGACAGCGGCTGCCCCGCCGCATGTGTCGAACCGCCCCTTGAGGCGACCGCGTGCCGGTCGTCCCGGCGAGCAGGTGTCGCCGCGCCACGGCAGCGGCAGCGACTTCGCCGAGCCCCGGGCCTATCAACCTGGCGACGATCCTCGCCGCATCGACTGGCGGGCGAGCGCGCGTTCGCGCGCACCGCTGGTGCGCAGCTATCACGCCGAACTCAGCCGCCCGAGCTGCCTGGTGATCGACCGGCGCGCCAGCATGCGTTTTGGCACTCGCACCAGGCTCAAGGTCACCCAGGCGGTGCGCGCTGCACTGTGGCTCGGAGGCCGTGAGGTGAGGGCCGGTGGTGAATTGGCGGCGGTGCTTCTCGATGAACCCTGCCGGTGGCTGCCACCTTCGAGGGGGCCACGCGCGCTGCGGCGACTGACTGATTGGGCGGTCGCGCCCTGTCCGCCGCGCGAGCCCGGATGTGGGGAGCCGGCCTGGGACAAGGTCCTGACGAGTCTGCGCCGGCGCCTTCCGCA
>ERZ795048.3547-NODE-3547-length-11520-cov-5.281901_pt1 | contig 11520 bp, 13 predicted proteins | sample MGYA00375132_ERZ795048 | MGnify/ENA primary metagenome ERZ795048 (study PRJEB30177, sample SAMN05720225) | activated sludge metagenome | isolation source: Anaerobic digester | place: Hong Kong | collected 2014-12-17 ...
ATATGCAGGTTCCACAGAGCATGGGCAGAGGAAATGATGCCTGAGATAATCGGATATATATACGGAATGAAGGAAAAATTCAATTCGGCCGTTTCATTCACAGCAAGCAGGATAAATTCCCGCAACGCAACAGTATTTCTCGAATCGGAAAGAAATATTGATTTTATTCACGCTTTCCTCAAAAGGAAGCGGGATGTTGACGGCGAGAGCAGGGAAGATCTGAAATACTGGATTGAGCAGTTCGATAACGATAAGCATGAGGCTGCCTTAAACTTCTGGTTCGAGATCAGAAAAGGAATAGATGAATCTTTAATGGACTTTCAATAATCAGATCAGCGGGGGAGTTATGGCTACAGACAAAGATTTCGCGGATTATATACTCGAGCAGCTTGAAGGCGCAGGCGAAGTGACAGCAAAGAAAATGTTCGGTGAGTACGGAATATTTCTCAACGGGAAAATGACTGCAATTCTGGCTGACAACCAGCTTTTTATCAAGCCTACTGAAGCAGGCAGAAAATACATAGGCGAACCCGAAGAAGCTCCGCCTTACACAGGCGCAAAGAATTATTTTCTAATAGACAATCTCGATGACCCCGACTGGCTTTCCGAGCTTGTCAAAGTTACAGAGAAAGAACTTCCGCTGCCTAAACCGAAAAAGAACAAGAGATAAAAAAAGAGGATAAAAAATAAAAAAAAAAGTATTAGTTGTTTCATGCGTAATTGCACTTCTTGTAATCGCAGGCTGCACGGCTGGACCGAATAATGCGATCACTTTTACTGAATTCACGAAAGAACCTGCCGGTTTCTGGTACGGGATTTGGCACGGGACGATCTCTCCGATCACATTTGTAATTTCACTGTTCAATGATAATATCGGAATATATGAAGTTCACAACAACGGAACCTGGTATAACTTTGGATTTCTGCTGGGTGTTGCCGCGACTTTCGGCGGAAAAGAAGGTTCTACAGGCTGCAGGATGAGAAAGTAGATCAGATCACAGTTTTTTATACCTGAGCAAAAGCGAACTGGTAACGACGCTGACTGAACTTAGCGCCATTGCTGTTCCGGCTATCATCGGGCTTAAGAGCCAGCCTGTCCAGGCATAGAATACTCCCGCGGCGACCGGTATACCCAATACATTATAAAACAGGGCCCAGAACATGTTGAGTCTGATCCTGTTCATCGTGAGTCTGCTGAGTCTGATAGCTTTTGAAATATCTTCAAGGTCGTTACGCATAAGAACTATATTACCGGTCTCAATCGCTACATCTGTTCCTGATCCCATCGCGATACCTATATCTGCTTCGGCAAGTGCGGGAGAATCATTAATGCCGTCGCCGATCATAGCTGTCGGGCCTGTTTCTTTTATCTTTTTGACTATTTTAGATTTATTTTCCGGCAGAGTCCGGGCATAGACCTGATCGATCCCGAGTATTTTTCCTATATTCTGAGCGGCAGTTTCGTTATCACCTGTTATCATGAATATCTTGTGCCCCGCCTTTTTCAGATCTGCAACGGCCTCAGCTGCGGTTTCCTTGACATCATCCGCGATTCCGATGATGCCTTGAACTCCGTCCTTTGAAGCTAAAATTACTACGGTCTTTCCTTCTTTTTCGAGCTTTTTTATCGTTTCCACTTGCGTGCTTATATCAATTCCGTTTTTCTGCATTAACGCCTCATTTCCAAGAAAATACGGAGTGCCTTCGATCACACCCGTAATTCCGTGACCTGATACCGCCTGAACATCTTTTGCAGCGTAAAGTATCTCTCCGCTGGTTTTTTCAAGTATTGCTTTTGCAAGACTGTGTTCGCTTTGTTTTTCCATAGAGGCTGCAAGGAGTATCATGTTCTTGTTATCTTCAACATCGATCATATCCGTTACGACCGGTCGGCCTATCGTAAGGGTGCCTGTTTTATCAAAAACGATGTTCTTCAGCCTGTGCGCAGTTTCAAGAGAATCTCCGCCCTTGAAGAGAATACCGTATTTTGCTCCGATCCCGGATCCTACCATGATGGCAGTGGGTGTAGCAAGTCCGAGAGCGCACGGGCAAGAGACGACAAGGACAGAGACGGCCGTCATTATCGCGAAATTGAATTCATACCCCAGCGTAAGCCAGATGACGAATGTAAGAAATGCAATTCCAAGTACGGCCGGAACAAAATACGAGGATATAAGGTCTGCGTACCTCTGGATCTGAGCCTTTTTACTCTGTGCATCTTCGACAAGCTTAATAATTCTGGAAAGAACAGTATCAGATCCGATCTTTTCTGCACGGAACTTAAAAACTCCGAACTGATTAACTGTGGCTCCAATGACTTTTGTACCTTCTTTTTTTGAAACCGGGACCGATTCTCCCGTTATCATGCTTTCATCAACTTTTGAACTTCCTTCGGTGACAGTTCCGTCAACAGGTATCTTTTCTCCCGGTCTTACGATCACAATATCTCCGATCTTGATATCATCGATGCTTATAAGTATTTCATTGCCGTCACGGATCACCGTTGCATTGGAAGGGGAGAGCTTCATCAGACTTTCTATTGCCTGACCGGTCTTTCTTTTAGCGACTGCCTCAAGGTATCTTCCGAGTATGACGACCGTGATCAGAACGGCACTGGCCTCGAAATAGTTATGATGATCGTGTGAAAGAACCAGAAAAACGCTGTAAAAATATGCTGAACTTGTACCTAGGACTACAAGAGAGTCCATATTCGCACTCCGGTTCTTTAAAGCTTTAAAAGCGCTTATATACATATCTTTCGCGGCATAGAACTGGACGGGAGTGGCCAGGAACCAGAGTATGTAATTCTGATAATAAAAAAGGGGATGTTCCATAAAAAACATCCCCAGAATAAAGGCAGGGAAGGCGAATATTAGGGAGAGAAAAAACAGCTTTCTGAACTTTAAACTTTCATCATTCAGGGCTTTTTTTTTACGCCTTCCTCTGCCAAAGAAGCCTTGTAACCCAGATCGTTTATTATTTCAATAATGTCAGGAACACCGATTTCCCGGTCATCTATAATCAAAGCGGCACTGTTCATAAGAAGATTCACTGAAACATCCTCGATACCCTTTCGGTTCTTCAGCGACAGGGTAACAAGCGATGAGCAGCTGGCGCAGTGCATTCCCTTTATATCTATATTAATGTGCTTTTTCAATTTGTCCGTCCTTTTTCCTTAAATGCAATATAACAATGAAAAGGACTTTGATGATATGATAAATGTTCTAATTCTTCATTCTTTCCATCAGAGCGGTCTTAACTATCTCCTGAGTAGAAACATCTTTACCTTTTTCTTTAATTATCCGGGCTACGGCAATGTTCGCATCTGCATTTTTGTATCCGAGTCTGACAAGTGCAGTAACTGCCTCAGAATTTTCAGACGAAGCTCCCATTACAGCTCCCAAAGCGGATATACCGTCGATGCTGCCGATCTTGTCTTTTAATTCGAATACTATTTTCTGTGCGGTTTTCTTACCTACACCGTGCGCCTGAGATATGAGCGTAACATCGGCGGATGTGATCGCAGAAAAAAGCCGGTCATATTTGATCTCTGAAAGTACCTGGATCGCTGTTCGCGGCCCTATTCCCGATACCGAGCTCAGGTGCAGAAAAAGTTCCTTTTCTTTTTTATCCGAAAATCCATAAAGTGACATATCATCTTCTCTCACCTTGAAGAATGTGTGAAGTGTCTGGACAGATCCAATGTCTCCAAGAGAAGAATATGTGTGCGATGAAATGATAACTCCAAATCCCACTCCTCCGCAGCTGATAATTATCCTGGACGGTTCTTTTTGAATTAATTCACCTGTAAGCATTTCTATCATAATTCTATCTCAGTTTGTTGATCTGCGATCTGTATTTGTAGGTCTGAATAAATGAAAGTGCAATTGCGACGGCGTCCGCCGCATCGTTCGGTTTGGGAACTTTGGTCAGTTTTAAGATCGAAGTTACCATGAACTGTACCTGCTCTTTCGTTGCATTTCCGTTGCCCGTGATATTCTGCTTTACCTCTCTGGGAGAAAATTCCATTACATCGAGACCGGCTTTCGCCGCTGCGACAATAGACACACCGCGGGCCTGACCGAGCTTTAATGCCGATTGAACGTTCCGACCGACGAACACTGTTTCTATGGCGAGGTGTTCAGGCTCAAGAGAAACAATCACTTCCTCTACACCTTCAAAGATCGTTTTAAGCCTCTGAGATATGGTTTCTGAAGGAGATGTTTTGATGACGCCGAGCTCAACAAGAGAAACCGCCCCGTCATCGCCCTGATCAAGCACGGCATAACCGGTGCACGAAATTCCCGGGTCTATTCCAAGTATTCTCATTATTTATCCATCGCTTCAACATCGGCATCGTCTATATCGGCATTGTTGTAAACATCGTTAACATCGTCCAGATCCTCCAGCGCTTCAAGGAGGCTGATCAGGTTTTTGACTTTATCTGAAGGTACTTTAACCTCGTTATCTGCGATCATGGTTACTTCGTTCGATTCGAATTCATATTTCTTCTCGAGCTTGTCGCATACCGATAGATAATCCTCGAAGGCTGTCGTTATAACGAATTTATCATCTTCTCTCACCATATCTTCAGCTCCGGCTTCCAGAGCGTCCTCAAGTACAGCATCCTCGTCTTTTCCTTCAGCGCTGATTATTATCTGTCCGATTTTTTTAAACATCCAGCCGACGGATCCGTTCTCGCCCAGATTTCCTCCGAACCTTGTAAAGAGGTGGCGTACTTCACCTACGGTTCTTACTTTATTGTCAGTCATAGTTTCAACGATAACCGCAACTCCTCCCGGGCCGTAACCTTCATAATTGATGTCCTCATAGTGGATACCCGGAAGCTCTCCGGCACCTTTCAGCTTTGCCTTAGTAATGCTTTCCAGGGGAACATTCGCTGATTTGGCTTTCATTATCGCAGTTTTAAGCCTTGGGTTTGCGCTTTCATTACTTCCGCCAAGTTTTGCAGCCGTCATCACTTCTTTCAGATATTTAGTGAAAATCTTGCCTCTCGCCGCATCGATCTTTTCTTTCTTTCTTCTTATCGTAGCCCATTTGGAATGACCTGACATATATACTCCGTTATATTTATTCTTCTGAAGTTATTTCAATGACCTCAACATCCAGTTCGCCGGCAGGTATATTTATGATAAATCTTTCACCTGCCTTTTTACCGAGCAGACCTTTTCCTATTGGAGAGTCCGCAGAAATCTTACCTTCCACAGGATCGGCCTCAGCCTGTGATACAAGAGTGTAGACCAGCTCTTTATTTCTGGTATGGTCTTTTATCTTTACGGTATTTAGAATTCTGACAACTTTGTTATTTGATTTACCCCTCTTGATTATCTGGCTTTCAGCTATATATTTTTCAAGTTCATTGATCCTGATGTCAATGTTGGTCAGGTCTTCTCTTGCCGCTTTGTAATCTCCGTTCTCCCTCAGGTCCCCGAGTTTTCTCGCGTCTGTAACTCTTTTCAATATAGAAGATCTTTCAACATGTTTGAGGTTGTATAGTTTTTCAACAATTTTTTTCATCCCTTCTTCAGTCAGGTAATTCATAAGATATTCCGTCCGGTTAATTCTTAAAATTTTATTTTAATTGATGATCACTCTTATAGTCAGTTGCTCTTGTAAAGCTCCTTCCTTTTCGTGACTCTTTCCAGATAATCCCTGCCTTCTTTCGGAACATTTTTCTCGGTAGTAAGAATAGTATAAGTTTCCTGTTCAGATTTATCGATGAGTTTATGGGTTTTATATGCCTTGTTTAGAATAGTTCCCATACCCTGATTATATGACGAGATAGCGTAATATTCGTTTTTCAGTTTGCTGCTTGTTCGTTTGAAATTTTTATTTTCGTAGTTGGTCCACCATTTAGAAAGCCATTTTACATACCAAGTACCCATTCTAAGATTATTTTCAGGGTCGAACAGGTATTCTGATTCAACGATCTTGTCTGTCCCGAAAAGAGCTTTGTGTGCATCTCTTCCTGCCTGAGATGGGATTATCTGCATCAGTCCGCAAGCCATAGGCGTTCCGTCGGGTCTTCTTGAGAAAGCCTTGGGGTTGAAAGCTGATTCGGTATGTATCAGAGCCATAACAAGGGCTGCTTCCACATCATTTTTTTCACTGTAGCTCTTTATTAGATCTATGTAATTCTCCGCTCTTTTCTGAATACTGTTAGGTACCATCTCAAGACTGACGGAGTATTTTGTTCTTGCCTTGCCGTCTTCACCGACAACAACTTCTTTTTTTACCTGATGCTTTACTTTTTCCTTAACGAAGTCTTTACTGTTTGAGGAGTCGACAGTTTTAACTATCTTTTTTTCCTGCTTTGCTTTTTCTTCTGCCAGCTTTCTTTTTTCTTCCTGTTCTTTTTTTCTTATTTTTTCCTGTTCTTCCTCGATTTTTTTCATTTCGGCAGCTTTCTTTTCTTCAGCAAGCTTTTTCTCCATCGCCTGTATCTCAAGTTCCCTTTTTCTTTTTTCCAGCGCTTCTTTCTGAGCCATGTTCTTTCTTTCTATTTCTGCTCTCTGCTCTTCGAATTTCTTTTCCATTTCCAGAAGTTTTTTCTGATTCTCATCGTCTGACTTTTCAAAAGCGATCTGGCCTTCCATGAATTTGTTGTCGGTACCCTCTTCTTTCTCGTTCAGCAGTATTTCAAGCTGTTTTTCTATCAGTATTTCAGCAGCGGCAGGATCGTCTCCTTCGACCAAAGCTGCGATCTCTACCTTGTTATTATCAAAATCCACCCGGCCCAGAGAGTTCAGATCATTACCATAATTCGACCATACTTTAGGTGTTGTATCTGAAAATTCACCCCACTTCTGCCTTACACCCTTCACATACTCTGCCCACTCTTTTCTTTCTTTCTCTACTCTTGCTTTGTAAGCATCAAGCTCGGCATCCCTTTCCTGCTTCCACTGGTCAATATCCTGCTGCTGCATTTTCTTATATTTTTCCAGTTCTGATTCCTGTGAATGCAACAGTACTGAAATAATAAGTACAAAAAACAATTGGACCGATCTTCTCATGATGCTCTCCCGCTTTATTTTAGTATAAACAGCAGGGGGATGTTCTCCCGAGCCGTTATATAAATTAGCGAAAAAAAACATAAAAATCAACTTAATTATTAACAACTATTTTTTTGACTATCCGAATATTTATCTTGCCAATGAGAAAATAATGTATTAAATTTATTCGCCGTGGTAAGATCCATGAGCAGAGAGGTTTTACAGTCGGACTGATTTAAGACTGAGACCTGCTCTTAAACAAATTTTAATTAGGAGGTAGCAAAGATGGCAGAGCGCGAAACTGGTTCTGTAAAATGGTTCGATTCTTCAAAAGGATACGGATTCATAACAACCGACGGCGGAAGAGACATATTCGTTCACTATTCTGCGATCAAGAATGAAGGATTCAAAACTCTTCAGGACGGACAAAAAGTAGAATTCGAAGTGATCGAGAACGACAAGGGTCCACAAGCTCAAGACGTAAAAACTATATAGATCGAATCATCGAATATAGTACAAATGCGACGGAACCCGTCGCATTTTTTTTAAAAGGAGAAACAACATGAAGATACTGATACTCAGATTTTCATCGATGGGAGACATCCTGCTGGCTACTCCGGTGCTTGATGTTCTTAAAAAAGAATTTCCCGATTCGCAGATTGACTGGGTTATTTCAAAGAAATACTCCGATGCTCTCAATACTAACCCTCTGGTCAACAGGCTTATGGTGTTTAAAGACAGAGCCGGGCTTAAAAAGATCAGAAAAGATATATCCAGGACACATTATGATTTTATTTTTGACCTTCATAAGAATTCAAAAACGAGGTACTTGACAAGATTCAAAAAAAATGTTTTTTCATATAACAAACGCGTTATCGAGAGGTTCCTTCTGGTGTGTTTTAAGAGAGGATACAAGGAAATAATTCCCGCCACAAGAATGTATTTCGCTGCGCTTGAGAAAGCAGGGATCAAGACACCGGCTAAATGGAAACTGAAGTTCGGGATAGACAAGGAAACAGAACTCGAAACAGTTCGCAGGTTCGATCTTCATAATACGAATTATATAGCTCTTATACCGGGAGCAAGTTATTACACAAAAATGTGGCCCAAGGAATATTTCAGAGAACTTGTAAGAAAGATCACCCTCTCAAAAACTGTGAGAAGGAAGATATTTATACTCGGTAAGGGCAGCGAAGAAGAAATGATAGGGGAGTATATTTCAGATGAGAACAGGTCGGAATGTGAAGATCTTACAGGGAAGCTCGATCTTCAGCAGACTGCAGCAGTACTCAAATTCGCCGATCTCGTAGTTACCAACGATAACGGCCCGATGCATCTTGCGGAATGTTTTGACAAAAAGATACTTGCCATTTTCGGAAGCACAACTGAAGAATTCGGTTTCTTCCCTTACTCAGTGAACTATCAGGTGCTTCAGACGGATCATCTCAAGTGCAGACCATGCACTCACTTCGGACGAAAAAAATGTCCGAAAAAACATTTCCGCTGCATGATGGAGATTTCGCCGGATAATGTTTACGAAAAAATATGTGGAATGTTGAATGCCTGAAAGAATTATTCTTACATTGCTGATGATCGTACTGTCCTTTGAAGTTATCTATGTCGTCTTTCGAGCCGGCCTGTTCACTATCATAACCACCCCGCTGATAGCGGCCTCAGTCGTTTTATCCTGTTATTATTTCGTGACAGGTGTCAGCCTTACAGGTTTTATATCGCTTTCTTCTCTTTTACTGCTTCTTACAGCTAAGAAGTTTCTGAAAACCAAATTATACGAAAAGCCTGATTACAGATACCTGCTGATCCTGACCGGTGTTCTTTTATATCACCTGAAATAAAAAAGGGCAGTCAAAAAAACTGCCCCGATAGATAGATATTATGTTTATTTCTTCATTTTCATGTTATGTTTCATAAATCCCTGTCCGCTGTGAAGTTCTTTGAATTTTTCAAGCTGTTCTTTACTCAGTACTTTTGTGATCTCTGCCATTTCATCGATCTTTGAAAGATTCTTTTTTGATCTGATCTCCGACATCTGCTTTACGATCTTCTTAGCTTCTTCAAAATTCATATTCCTCATTGCTTCATGTTTATCTATCTTAAGTTTCTTAAGATCAGCTTCCATTCCGATCTCGTTCTTCTCGTATTTCATTTTGATCTGGTGAATTTTCTCGGACTGATCTTTTGAAAGACCGAGCTGTTCCATCATTGCCGGTCCGCAGTTTTCTCTTCCCATTCCGCCTTTTTTAAAACGGCTGTTATGGTCATTACCCATTTTATGACCCATTACACCGGGTCCGTTTCCAGTACAGTTTTCCATATTGAATCCCGGTCCCATACCCGGTTTTGAAGTTGCCGGAGGAGTGGAAGTTTCCTGTGCCGAAGCTGCGATCAGAAGTGCTCCTGCCAGTATCAGCGTCGTTAATAGTTTTTTCATTTTGATCTCCTTTTTTTTGTTTGCCTTTTGGTACAGTGAACGCATCTGCAACAGATTTATTTTAAATGTTTTGAAAAAAGGACGGATTATTCTTATTTTTCAGTTAAAATCATTCGGAGATTAAATGACTGAGTTCGAAAAATATTTTATACCCGTGTACAAAAGAATAGAAAAAAGGATTACCGGATCCAAAGGATGTTACCTGATCACAGAAGACGGGAAATATCTCGATATGTTCGGCGGGCTCGGAGTAAATGCACTCGGGTATAATGTATCTAATGTAAATAACGCGATAGAAGCTCAGCTTGAAAGATTCAGTCATCTGTCAAATTATTTTGAGGCTGAACCTGTCGGGAAACTGGCTGAATATCTGGTTAATAATACCTTTGCGGAAAAAGTATTCTTCACAAATTCCGGTACAGAGGCCATAGAAGCAGGAATGAAACTTATCCGTAAGTATGGAAAGGCAAACGGGAAAAACACTATCATTACTTTTTCACAGGCCTTCCACGGAAGGACTTTGGCCGCCGCGTCAGTGACCGCCCCTGACAACTCATCACCGTATAATTTCCCCGGAGGCGTTCCAAATGTAATGACTCTCAAATTCAACGATACAGGTGATCTCGACAAGATCAACGGAGATACAGCCGGTGTTTTCGTTGAATTTATTCAGGGTCAGGGCGGTGTTAATGTCGCGGACGGTGAGTTTGCGCGCAAACTCAGCGAGAGAACCGCGAAGTTCAAAGCTGTTCTTATGGCTGACGAGATACAGTCCGGAATGGGAAGGACGGGTAAATTGTTCAGCTTTGAACATTTCGGGATAGTTCCCGACATCGCCGTAACTGCCAAAGCTATAGGCGGGGGCCTGCCTCTCGGAGTTCTGATGGCAGGCAGGGAGCACTGCGACATTCTGGGTTACGGCGAGCACGGTTCTACATTCGGCGGCAATCCGGTCTCCTGCGCCGCCGGGCTCGAAACTATAAAAACGATAAACCGCAAGACTTTCCTGGAAAATGTCAGTAAAAAAGGCGGCATGCTTGTTGATGAAGCAGTGGAATTAAGGAATAAACATCCGGAACTTATCGGTAGAATATCCGGTTTAGGATTGATGATCGGAATAGAAATACTGAGAAACGAGAATAAAATTTCAGAATTGTTTCAAAAAGAAAAAATATTCGTGAACATGACGCAGGGAAACATCCTGAGACTGCTTCCTCCACTTATTATTAATGAAGGGGAAATAGAATTATTTATTTCTGCATTTTCTAAGATTCTGAAGAACATCTAGTTTTTATCAATAGAATATTTCTCCAATATCCATATTATAATAACCCCGGCAATCATCAATGATACTGCGAGAATCACTTCCAATGAAAACGATTCTGGTAAAAAATAATTGTAGCCTATCACTTTTTCTTTTCCGTTCTCGAATACTTTTGTGACAGCATCCTTCCAAGGCCACAATAAAGTTAAAGAACCCAAAATGAATCCTGAAAGAAGGGCTATAGTAAGATCCCTGAATTTTTTAAATACCCATGAAAGGACATGAGAAAAAGCAATTATTCCGGCTGCAGCACCAAGGAAAACAGGTATAAGAACATGTAAGTTCACTGTTTTGACCGACTGGATCATTACAAGCTCGTAATTACCCAGAAGGATCAGCACGAACGACCCCGAGAGACCCGGCAGTATCATACTGCATGTAGCCACGATACCGCAGATGAATAAATATAGATAGGATGAATTTTCCGATGCCGGATCAAATACATTAATGATGAGTAAGGCTATTAAGGTTCCGAGTATTAGAGATAATACTACGCCCGCATTCCATTTACTGATCTTTTTCGCGACAAAATACACAGATGCCAGGATCAGCCCGAAGAAAAAAGACCATACGTATTTCGGATAATTCTCGAAAAGTGAACCCAGTAGAAAGGACAGTGCGAAAACTCCCGTACCTGCTCCTCCGAATACCGAGATCAGAAAGTAAAGGTTCGTGTGTTCTGTAAAATCTTTAAATTTTCCGCTGAAAATGAGTTTTACAGCCTTAATGTCAAA
>ERZ795048.3549-NODE-3549-length-11516-cov-9.647064_pt1 | contig 11516 bp, 9 predicted proteins | sample MGYA00375132_ERZ795048 | MGnify/ENA primary metagenome ERZ795048 (study PRJEB30177, sample SAMN05720225) | activated sludge metagenome | isolation source: Anaerobic digester | place: Hong Kong | collected 2014-12-17 ...
TGGCAAATTTAGTATTTTATTCATTTCTTTTTCATTTTTAAGAAACAATATTTAATTAAACTAAAAGCATTGTGGCTAATTTTTTTCTTTTAGCCTTACTTTTACAAGTTCAACCCTTGTATTGCTCACTTTTAAAATTTTAATACTAAATCGCCCTATATGTATAATCTCATTTTTAGAAGGTATTTTTTCGGTATGATATAAAATGAAGCCTGCAAGGGTTTCGTATTCATCGTTTTCTGCAATATCTAACTGAAAAGTTTCATTTAAATAGTCTATTTCTAACCTGCCCGAGAAAATGAATTCACTATCTGATATTTTTCTTTCAACTAAGTTATCATGGTCATGTTCGTCATCTATTTCTCCAAAAATTTCTTCTAAAATGTCTTCTAAGCTAATAATTCCTGATGTCCCGCCAAACTCATCAACAACAACTGCCAGGCTTTGGCTTGTTCTAATAAAGTAACGTAATAGTTTATTTATTGGCATTGTTTCCGGGAAAATAGCTAAACTTTTAATATAATTATTTAAATGGTTACCTAAAAACAGATTATTGCTTTTAATATATCCTAATATGTTGTCAATGGAATCTTTATAAATAATGATTCTTGAAAATCCACTGTTTATAAATTTATTTACCAGCTCTTGTTCTATGTCTTCTAATTCAACCGAAACAATTTCAGTTCTTGGAGTCATACAATCTCTGATTTTTAATTCTGAAAACTCCAATGCGTTCCTGAAAAGTTTTACTTCGTGAATGGAATCTGTATCGGGATGTTGGAATCGATTGTCTTCAGAAACAAATTTATTTAAATCGGATATATTGTAAGAAATGGAGGAATTTTTAATATCTGCTTTTTTGTTTCCTGATATCTTGTTTAATAGTTCAATGAGTTTAATAATTGGATATAAAAAGATGTAAATTCCAGTTAGGATAATCCTAAATTTTTTAATGGTATTATTAGGATTTAATTTTCCAATTGTTTTTGCTATACCAGTAAATAATGGTGTTAAAATTAGTCCGGCAATTAGTATATAACAAGCATTTATAATAATCGGATTTGTTGTAAGGCATATTTCCTCTACGTTTTCTTTCAAATGAAAGATAAACGTCGCAAACACAATAATTGAAATAATATTGGTTAAAATAATGAACACATGTATACGCTTAGTGATAAAAACCATAGCTTTTTCATGGTTTTTATTTCTTTGTAAATCAATTTCGAATTCAAGCCGGTTAAACATCTTGAAAGCGGTGTGTAATAATACAAACAAGAGGTATAATATAAAAAGCAATGCAGAAATGAATAAGCTATTCATTTGTTGAGGGTGTATTATTTGATTTGCGAATGTGTTTTCTAAAAGAATACATTAAAAAAGCAATAATGGCAAATATATAAAAGAGGTAGCTTTTTTGAAAGCCTTCGTAAATGGTTTGATGAACCGCTGTAAGTAAGCATAAGATGGATGTAATTAACCAGGTAAGCTCTATTATCCTTGGAACCTTATTTTTCATTTTCGACGCTTATTGTACCTCTTGGATTTAGTATCTTATATGTCGACAAATCTTGTTTTGCTTCAAATCCTTTTCCGTGCATTATGCCATCTTTATTGGTAATACGGACATAGCGGTCGGTATAAACTATTTTTTTATTTTGGTCCCAAATCAAATATTCTGTATTTAGGGTATCGCCTTTCTCTCCAACTGCAACCACGTCATGCTCTGCAGTCCATAGTTTTTCATTCTCATTAAAAATACAATAGTTTGCTTTAATATGAGATGATGGCCTTTGAAGCGAATCATAAAACTCCACATGAAGCCCTTTAGGAAATTCGGTATAAGGTTCTTCTATCAATAAGTAACGGTTTATTTCGGGAGAAATAATTTTAACTTTAATAAATGCACCCTCACTGTAAATTATTTCGGTATTGGTTACGGAAATATCTGGTGCATTAATCTCACTGGTTAATGCATTAATTTTCTCGATGCTGTTTTGTTCGCATGAAGAAAAAAACATAATCATTCCTGCAAATGCAGGAATGATTATGTTTTTTAAGCAAATATTGCTGGTATTTTTATCTTGCCCTAACAATTGTTCTTTCATTTATCCAACAACCTACTGTATATGCATCGCCTTCTTTCAAACCATGGAAGAAAAGCGTTTCGTTATCTGGGAAGTGCGGTTTGTAAGCATCAATAAACCTGTTTGCGTCATTAGTTAAATCAGGGTCAACTTCTTTAGCTTTAATAAATTTATCTACAGCTGCCCAATAAACGGTTTTTTGTTCGAAATCATCATCGCTGCATGATCTGCTGGCTGCTGCATAGATGTTTCCAATTAATAAATAAGGATAACCGCTGGTAGCATCAAGTTCAATTGAATTTAAAGCATAAGTTTTAGCTTGCGAGTAATTACCTAACCTGCGGGTAACATCTCCTAATTCAAGGTAATATTTTGCCTTTGCTTCGTCTTCTGTCTCTAATTCAATTGCTTTTTTATAATAAATAGCTGCCTGTTCCAATTTGTCTTTTTGATTATCCAATTTTGCCAAATCATAAGCTAATTCAGCTGTTGGTTGTAACGAAAATAATTTCTCGCTTAACTGGTAATATAGTGGGTCATCAATACATTTAGTAGCCTTTAACATTCCTGTTGATTTGGTTAAGAATTCAATATCTTCAGGTGTTTCATCGAATTTTTTGGTGTAAAGGGGAATTAAATTTTCGCATTTTGCAGCACCACTGCCTTCAAAAACCTGGTCGATAGAAACTTTTGCTTTTTCAACATTTTCCCATCCTTTAGGTTTTTTTGTAATTATAGCATCTGCTGTTTCAGATACTAAAGCATAATCCTGAACTACTTGCCCACCTTCAATGGCATTTGCCTGGAATAAGGCGTTAGAAGCTTGCATAAAGGTTAATAGCTCTGCAGGCCCGCTATTTAATTTTTCAAGTGTAATTGATTCTTTTAAATAGTTATAGCCAATTTGCATATTTTCAACACTAACTTCAGAATATTTAATAAAATCAACACCTTTGTTACCTAACACAAATCCCTTTTGCCCATAATATTTTATACGTTTGTCGTATATTTTCATCATACTATCAATAAGAGCTGCTTTTTGAGCAGGATCAGAAGTTTTTTGTATTGTACTCTCGATCATTTTAATCCCATCGATATAAATATACTTGGTTGATTTTGGGCATTCTGTGTACACTAAAGCCCATGATGGTTGCGCAAGTTCATAATTGCCTTGTTTTACGTATTCCCTGTACATCGATTGATTTTTTATACAGTTAATACTATCTTCCCCATGTCCGTATTTCGAACCATCTTCAACACCTTTTTGAGCAAATGATATACTTATGGTGAGGGTTAAAATTAAAGTGGTTAAAAATCCTTTTACTATTGTTTTCATCGCAGTTAAATTTTATATAATAATTATTGTATTTTACGTTTAAAAAACCAAAAATCGTATAAAGTTAAGTTAATTCCAAATAAGGAGTATGTTTCTTCTATTAATCCATTGTTTGTTGTCCCTTTTTTGCCATATGTATACGATACGTTTAAACTGGTTCTTTGATTCGTAATTGGAAAACCAAGTCCAAATGTTATGCCATAATTTTTTATTTGTTCGTTTTGTAATTTTATATAGCTGTTATTCAGGTAGAAACCTGCTCTATAATTTATTCTTTTTAAATAATTTCTTAAGGTGAATTTATCTGGTGTAAATTCTATTCCAATGTTAAAAGTTTGGTCTAAGCTAAAATTATCAGCAATATTTAATGATTTTATTTTAGACCAGTCTTGATGTGTATAATCGAAGCCGACAGTAAGTTTATTTTTTATTCCGGCTGTAAATCCAATACTATACCTTTCTGGTATTTCAACTTTATAATTATAGCTTGTTGAAGTAGATATGGTATCAAAATCGCTTTTGTAATATGCCAAATAATCGATAACATTTATATTCGCCAAACTATAGTTTTCGGTCATAAATACCGAGCTTTCTTTTGTTGTATTAAAGTTAATTTTATTTGAATAGCTTATTCCGATTACATAGAAATATTTATTGTCTATTTCGTTAAAATATTGTAAGCCAAAGTCAAAAGTTAATTTGTTTAATGTTAATTTATCTTTTACCACAGTAGAGTAACTGTCTGTGCGGTCAAGATAAGTTTGTGTGTATTGCTCCAGCGACCCAAATAAATAATTGGTATTAATCCCAATGGCTAAATTTTTCCCAATTTTAAAAGAGTTTGCTAAGAATAATTGGTTTATGCCTCCATTCCCATAATAATTGTAGAATAAATTGACTGTATCAATTAAAGCATAATCTTCCTCTTGCAAAATATTATATCCAATTTTTGAATAGGGTGTTAATCCAAAACTAAAGAACCACCAACGCTGTATAGGAAATGAAATAGCAAGGTGGTCAAATGCGAAATTATTAAATGAGGCACTTTCGTTTGATGATTTAAGGCTTTTAGAAACACCACTAAGCCCTAGGTCTAGAATAAACGACATGGTATCTTGTGCGCTAATGGAAGCTGGGTTTAAATAGTTAATTTGGTTTGATGCCCTTAACCCGGCTGCCAATCCCCCCATTGCTTTGCTGTTATTAAAACCATTTCGGTCAATTTCTCCTATTCCAAAACGGGTATAAGGCGAATTGGTTATATCTTGTGCAAATGAATTTAATGCTGTAAAAAGCAGAAAAATATATGATAATTTTTTTATGGCCATTGTGTTGTATTGGTTTCTAAAATGATGTTTAATCCTATAAAATTTAAATTTGAGTTTACAAAGATGGTATTTTTTAGCTTTTTATCAAAAAAAATTGCATCTCCACCGGTTAAAATAACTTTCAAGTCATCGTAGTTTTCTTTTAAATCATTAATATATCCATCTATTTCATAAATTATTCCTTTCTGAACCCCCGAAATTATTGCATCTTCGGTGTTCTTTGCCATAAATTCGAATTGGTTGTTCTTTTGGAGTAAAGGCAATTTCCCTGTAAAATGGTGTAAAGCCTTAAACCTGGTTTCTAATCCTGGCGAAATATTCCCTCCAAGGTATTGGTTTTTACTATTAACAAAATCGATTGTAATGGCTGTCCCCATGTCAATCACCAAAACGTTTGAGTTTGGCAAAATATTGTTTGCACCTACGGCCGATGCTAAACGGTCCTTTCCCAATGTGCTTTTTGACTGGTATAAATTTTCTATTGGGATTTTTGTTGTTTCATTAAATTCGATAAATATTCTGCTCTTCGATTTAATACAGTTCATAACATCCGGATCAGCGTTTTTTACGCTTGATACAATTGTTTTTTCAATCTGAGGGTACTTATTAAAAATACTTTCAATTGTATTTACTGAAAGGCTGCTAAACCTGTTTATTTCAGCGATATCTCCATCCCTGAAAACTGCCATTTTGCTTAATGTATTTCCAATGTCTATGGCCAGGTTCATTTTATTTTAATAATTGTTTTTAAATCAGCGGGTAAAAATATGAAAATATTCGATATATATATTATGATAAATTACAGCTAAAATACCCTATGTTGTAATTTGTTTTAGCGTTTCTATCGCTTTTTCTATGTTTTGGATGTTTTCGAACGAAAGGGTTAGTTTATTTTTAACTTCTTTTAACTGAATATTCTTTGGATGATGTTGTACAAAGCTTAAAATTTTGGCAAAAACATCAGATTTGAAATAAGGTGATTCCTGATCAGAAATAAAATGAAGCATCATTTTAGCATTTCGTAAAATAATTTTTTCAAAACCAAGCCCAATAGCCTCTCTTCTTAAACGGACTATATTTATTAACTCTTTAGTCTCTTTCGGTATTTTACCGAATCGGTCAATAAGATGGTTCTCGAATTCTATAAGCTTATCTTCTGTATTTATATTATCCAGTTCTCGGTATAATCGTATTCTCTCAGAAATATTACTGATATAATTTTCTGGTATAAGTATCTCAAGGTCTGTTTCTATCTGGCAATCGGTAATAAATTTCTGATTGCTTATTTGTTTATTAATTTCTTTTTGATTTTCTGATTCATAAAGCTCTTTAAATTCTGATTCTTTAAGTTCCATAATAGCTTCGTTTAAAATCCTGTGGTAAGTTTCGAAACCTATGTCGGTAATAAAACCGCTTTGTTCAGCACCAAGCAGGTTTCCTGCTCCCCGTATGTCTAAATCCTGCATGGCGATATTAAATCCACTGCCAAGTTCTGAAAATTCTTCAATAGCGGTTAATCTTCTTCTGGCTTCCTGTGTTAAAGAAATCAATGGAGGAGCAAGCAGGTAGCAGAATGCTTTTTTATTAGAACGTCCAACACGTCCACGTAGTTGGTGTAAATCACTTAATCCAAAATTTTGTGCATTATTTATAATTATCGTATTGGCATTCGGAATATCCAGGCCTGATTCTATAATGGTAGTTGCAATTAAAACATCATATTCGTAATTAATAAAATCAAGCATTACTTTTTCCAGATCGTTACCGTGCATTTGCCCGTGTGCCACAACAGTCCTAACTTCAGGGCAAAGTTTATTAATAATGGTTTCTATTTCGTTAATATTCTGAACCCTGTTATGAATAAAAAACACCTGTCCATTGCGTTGGAATTCATACTCAATGGCTTCTTTTATTATATCTTCATTAAATGTATGAAGTTCTGTTATAATTGGATATCGGTTTGGAGGGGGAGTGTTAATAATAGACAAATCGCGGGCTCCCATCATGGAAAATTGCAGTGTACGCGGAATAGGCGTTGCTGTTAAAGTTAATGTATCTACATTTACTTTTAGTTTTTTTAGATTTTCTTTTACAGATACCCCAAATTTCTGTTCTTCATCAATAATTAGCAGCCCTAAATCTTTAAACTGAACTTCTTTTCCCACCAATTTATGGGTTCCAATTAATATATCAACTTTACCTTCTGTAAGTTTTTTAATTACTTCTGTTTGTTGTTTTTTTGTGCGTAAACGACTTATATATTCTACAATACAAGGAAAATCTGCTAATCGTTCTTTAAAAGTCTGGTAATGTTGTAAAGCCAGAATAGTTGTAGGAACTAAAACAGCTACTTGTTTGTTATCGGCAACTGCTTTAAATGCCGCCCGAATAGCAATTTCTGTTTTTCCGAAACCAACATCGCCGCAAACAAGTCTGTCCATAGGAGTATCCGATTCCATATCTTCTTTTACGGCAATGGTTGTAGTTAATTGATCGGGTGTATCTTCATATAAAAACGAAGATTCCAGCTCTCTCTGTAAATAACTATCAGGAGAAAATGTAAAACCTCTTTGATTTTTCCGCTGGGCGTAAAGTAAAATAAGTTCACGGGCAATGTCTTTAACTTTGTTTTTAGTGTTTTGTTTTAATTTTTGCCATGCACCGGAGCCTAATTTATAAATCTTGGGTGGTTCTGAATCTTTTCCCTTGTATTTCGAAATTTTATGTAAAGCATGGATGCTAACGTACAAAGTATCTCTGTCGCGATAAACTAATTTAATAGCTTCTTGCTTTTTGCCATTTTTCTCGATCTTCTCAAGCCCACCGAATTTTCCAATACCATGATCGATATGTACTACATAATCTCCGGGGTGAAGGCTTGTCAGTTCTTGAATGGTTAGTTGTTCCTTTTTGGATAATGAGTTTTTTATTTTAAACTTGTGGTAACGCCCAAATATCTGGTGGTCTGTATATATGCACAATTTTAAATCGTGATCGGTAAACCCTTCATGAATTGTATGTAATACAGGATTAAACTCGATTCCGGGGCGTATATCATTAAAAATTGCTTGAAGCCTTTCAATTTGTTTTTCGTTATCGGATAAAATATAAGTAGTAAATAATTTTTCAGTATTCTCTGTTATATTGTTTGCCAGTAATTCAAAGTTTTTATTAAAAACCGGTTGATGTGATGTGTTAAAATAAATTTCATGAGAACCCAGGCTGTTATGTATTCCAAATTCAACCAGGGTAAAATTTTTTATTTGATTTCTAGCTAAATTGCTATCAATGATTTTATTGAAATTTTCTTTTTCTATTTTAGATTCTATTTCCGAAATCTTATCTAAAGTATATTGTATATCCTCAAACCATATTGTCGAATCAGGCGGAATAAATTCAAAAATAGATTGGCTTAAGTTAAGCTCTGAGTTTATTTCGTCAGGACTTACAATATTTGGAACAATATGAATGTTTTCAAATTGTTTTATAGATAATTGGGTTTCTATATCGAAAGAGCGGATTGATTCAATCTCATCTCCAAAAAAATCGATACGAAAAGGGTAGTCGGATGCGAAAGAGAAAATATCAATGATACTTCCCCGAATGGAGTATTGGCCAGGTTCATAAACAAAATCAACATACTGAAATTGGTATTCATCTAAAACATCTTGAATAAAATCAATAGTGACTTTTTCTGAAATATGCAATGGTAGTATAACTTGTTGGATTTTATTTTTAGGTACTACTTTTTCAATTATTGCTTCGGGATGAGTTATTATTATAGTTTGTTCTCCATTTGCTAATCTCTGTAATGTTTCTGCCCTCATAAGAAGGTTGTCCTTATCGTCCTGGCCGTATAAAATAGACCTTTTATATGAACTGGGGAAAAAGAAAATATTGTTTTTATTTTCAAAAAGTGCAAGGTCATTAGAAAAGTATGCTGCCGATTCTTTTTCGTTTAAAATAATTAATTGAGAGTTTCTATTATTCCCGATAATGCTATTAATAAAAAAACTTTTTGCAGAACCCTGTAGGTTTTTTAAATAAATATTTTGATTAGTCCCAATGGCTTTTATACATTCATTTAACAGTGGGTGATTGGTGAATATTTTTTGTAATGTGCTTAAATTTTGCATTATAGTATGTGTAAACTAAAAAGGCAGTTGTTCAAAAAGCAACTACCTTTTATATTTTTTTAATGGGATACTTATTTCCCAAATTCAACAAGAAAGTTTTCTGCTTTCTCAACCATTTTTTTAGATCCGGTATAAAAAGGTACTCTTTGATGTAAGGTTTCTGGCTTAATATCCATTACTCTTCCGGTTCCATCAGTTGCTTTACCTCCAGCTTGTTCGGCAATAAAAGCAATAGGATTGCATTCGTATAATAATCTTAGTTTTCCATTTGGAGCACTTGCCGTTTCCGGATAAATAAAAACACCTCCTTTTAGCAGATTTCGATGAAAATCAGCAACTAAAGAACCAATATATCGCGCTGAGTATGGGCGGTTTGTTTCTTTATCCTTTTCCTGGCAATATTTTATGTATTTCTTAACACCTTCAGGGAATTTATTGTAGTTCCCTTCGTTAAGTGAGTATATCTTCCCTTCTTCCGGGGTTTTAATATTGGGGTGCGATAAACAAAATTCTCCAATCCCAGTATCAAGAGTAAAACCATTAACTCCCATGCCTGTTGTATAAACTAGCATAGTTGATGAGCCATAAATAATGTAACCAGCAGCTATTTGTTTATTCCCTTCCTGCAGAAAATCAATTAGCTGTGCCTTCTCTCCGCGTGGGGATATTCTTCTGTAAATCGAAAAAATGGTACCTATAGATACATTTACATCTATGTTTGAAGAACCATCCAACGGGTCCATACATACTATATACTTGCCATCAATGGAAAGTTCGTCGTCGAAAGTAATTATTTCCTGGTTTTCTTCAGAAGCAATACCGCAACATTCGCCGCTATCACGCAAGGCAGCAGTAAATTGCATGTCGGCAAAAACATCCAGTTTTTGTTGGTTTTCACCTTGTACATTCATGTTGCCAGCTTCTCCCAATACATCTACTAAACCGGCCTTATTAACTTTTTTATGTACAACCTTGGCTGCAATTCCAATATGATGTAATAGATTTGAGAGTTCTCCTTTTGCATATGGAATATTTGCCTGTCGGCGAATAATAAATTCGTTAAGGGTAGTTATATTGTATCCTTTCATTTAAATACGGTATTTTAAAATCGCTACAATTGCAACGATCCCAATTGGTTTTATCTTATATCATTACAAAAATAACTTTAATTTTACGAATAGAAATAATAAAAAACTAAAAAAAACAATAATCGAAAAGTTTATATAAAACCATAACGTTATTCATAAACATAATCGCTAAATTTGTAGACTTTTGTCTTTATAAAATCGTAATTTATTTATGCTTGTTTTTAAGTTTGGTGGCGCATCTGTAAAAGATGCTGATGCAATTAGAAATCTTCACAAAATTGTTAAATCATTCCCGGAAAAACTGGTTGTTGTCGTTTCTGCATTAGGAAAAACTACTAATGCCCTCGAGGAAATATTAAATTTATCATATACTGATAAAGAAAAATGCCTTGAGCGTTTGTTGTCTTTAAAACAATTGCACTTTAATATAGCTAACGATTTAATAAAGGATTCAGCTAATATCTTGTTTCAGAAACTTGAAAGTGAATTTGAAAATCTAAAAGAATTATTATTTAGAAAAGATTTAAGCTTAAATCCTGATTTAAATTACGACCAGTTTGTTTCTTTTGGCGAAATTTTCTCAACTCTTATAGTTAGCGAATATCTTAATCAGAATGAAACAGGTAACAATTGGATTGATATCCGTGAAGTATTTGTAACTGATGATACTTATCGTGAGGCAAAGATTGACTTTCAATTAACACTAAAAAGCACTCAACAAGTTTTTACATTTAAAGATACCAGCATATATTTAACTCAGGGTTTTATTGGAAGGTCGAAAAATGGTTTTGTTACAACCCTGGGGCGCGAGGGGTCTGATTATACTGCTGCTGTTTTAGCAAATTTGCTTGATGCTGAAAAACTTATTGTTTGGAAAGATGTTGAGGGTGTTTTAAATGCCGACCCTCAATATTTTGAAAGAACACAAAAGCTAGATGAACTTTCTTATCAGGAAGCTGTAGAGTTAGCTTATTTTGGTGCAAAAGTTATTCACCCAAAAACCTTAAAACCTTTACATAATAAAAATATAAACTTATATGTAAAGTCGTTTTTAAATCCTGAAAAGGAAGGAACGGTAATTAAATGTATAAAACAGTATAACCAAAATTTGCCAATTTATATTCTTAAAAAGAACCAGTTACTTATAAGTATTTTTCCTAAGGATTTATCGTTTGTTATTGAAGATGAATTAAGTACAATATTTCGCTACCTATCGGAACAACGTATAAAAGTAAACCTGATTCAGAATTCTGCCATTAGCATATCATTTTGTGTCGACAACACAAATCAAAAAGTTAAACACCTTCTTGATAAATTAAATGAAGATTATAAAGTATTGTATAACGGCCAGCTTGAGTTGTTAACTATAAGGCATTATACCGATGAAGCTATCCAGGAAGTTACCAAAAACAGGAAAATATATATTGAACAACGCAGCCGCACTACAGCTCACTTTGTTATCAAGTAAATTCTTTTATAATTTTATCGGCTAAAAACCCTGATAATTTAACATTTGATTCGTGAGTCCATCCGGCAATATGAGG
>ERZ795048.3551-NODE-3551-length-11509-cov-5.571241_pt1 | contig 11509 bp, 9 predicted proteins | sample MGYA00375132_ERZ795048 | MGnify/ENA primary metagenome ERZ795048 (study PRJEB30177, sample SAMN05720225) | activated sludge metagenome | isolation source: Anaerobic digester | place: Hong Kong | collected 2014-12-17 ...
CTTCTTCTGAAATCCGGATGAGCATCTACGAAAATACTTCCCGTATGTTTGCTTTCAGCATATACCGGTGATTTTTCCGTATAGACTGATAGTATGCCTCGTCCGAGTATCTTTCCGTCATTTTTGTTCAGAGCCATCCAGCAGTACTCGTTCTCTTCTTCCGAATCATGACTGAACCATTTCCGTTTAATTTCTCTGGGAGTTACCGGATCGTCGGGAAGAATGCTTATAGCCAGTTCGTCATGATAATCTAAAAATTCTGTCCATTCATTTTCAGTGAACTTCTTTCTTTCATAACTGCAGAAATAGATATCCTGCCCTTTGATATTGTATAGCTCTTTATTATTTATACATTTACTGTCTAGTTTCACAATCGCTTCTCATCATTAACTTTTTTATTATTTATGTGCAAAATCCCGTGTGCGCAAAAGTCCCCAAAGGTCTTTCAGGGTGAGTTTGTGCGTAACCGGTATTCTGGCTGCTGTTTTTGTACCGCAAATATAGCCGATCGTGAAAAAATACGCAAGAAGTATTTAAAATAAATCTTCCTTTCTTTTCGTTTACTAATGGTATATCACTTAAGTTTCTGAACTTTATTCCGAAATTGACTGAAGAAATCATAATTTCTGCTGAAAACAAATTATGATTAATTGAATATTCTTTAAAAGAATATAAAAAAATATTAACTTACATTCACCTAATGAAAACGGAACATTAATCTAACGAAGTAATAACAATGAATCCGGAACATGACTTAAGAAATTTCAAATCTATATCACTGAATGATATAAACAACATAAGTCTTATGAAAAGATTTGATACTAAATATGTTTTTCACAAAGATAAACTGTCTAAAGTACTGGATTTTCTGAAGAATCATTACAGTGTTCTTGAGATAGGCGAAAAAAGGTTTATGAAATATGAGAATATTTATTACGATACGGACGAGCATCTGTTCTATATATCTCATCATAATAAAAAGAAAAACCGACATAAGATAAGATTCCGGAAATATGCTGAATCAAATGATTCTTTTCTTGAGATCAAATTTAAAAACAACAAAGACAGAACCATTAAAAAACGCATCCAGATTACAGACAGAGTCGAAACAGGAAATGTAATTAATGAGAGAAAAGATTTTGTGGAGAAATACCTTCCGGAGAATATATGCCCGGCCGAGAGACTTATTCCCAGCATAAATATAAATTTCAGCCGCTTCACTCTTGCAAATGTAGTCAGAAGAGAAAGACTGACTTTTGATATCGGACTTGAATATTCTGTTAAAGATTCAGAAACTTATACGATAAGCAACATTGTCATAGCGGAACTCAAACAGGAAAATGCTTCAAGGAATTCACCGGTCGTCGAATTTTTGAAAAGTGAAAATATCAAGCCTTCAAAATTCAGCAAATACTGTACGGGGATAGCACTGACAAAAAACGGTATTAAAACGAACAACTTCAAAATGCGGTTGCAGGATCTGAATAAATATATTTAACAATACAGGAGTAATTCTTATGTCGTTAGAGAGCATTCAGAAGATCACTTTTTTAGGCAGTCAGCTGGTTGATCTTCAGAGTTTCGGTTCATTAATTGTCAAGATGTCGATCGATCTGATCTTCGCTTTCATAGTGATACGGCTGATATTCTATCCAGTTTACAGGGACAGGAATTATGTATTCAGTAATTTTCTTGTCAATATCAGCATCTTCCTGATATGTTTCCTGATGGCGAACATCAAACTGAAGATAGGTTTCGCTTTCGGTCTTTTCGCGGTTCTTTCGATCATAAGGTACAGGACAGAGCAGATACCGATCCGGGAAATGACCTACATGTTCGTTGTTATTATAATCGGTGTGCTGAACGCTTTATCCAAGAATTCGATAAGTTATCTGGAACTAGTGACAGCCAATATAATAATAACAGCCGCAGTTTATGTTATTGAGAATAATCTTTTTCAGAAAAGGGAGTTCGTAAATATTATCAAATACGAGAAGATTGAACTTATCAAGCCCGAGAACTATGATAAACTGATAGACGATCTGAAGTTAAGGACAGGATTCAACATAAAAAAAGCAGAGATCCAGTCCATTAATTTTCTTAATGATACAGCTTTGATCAAGGTACTGTACGAATATCCTGAAAAAGAAAACATAGAATAAACATTAGGTTTTTTTATGTCTGAAAGCTACCGATTTTCTTTAACATCCTGTTATCTGCTTATTATTTTTTGTATTATAGGGATGAATCCGCTTTACTCTAAAAATAATAAGTATTTTGATTTTTACATAAAGGCAAGCAGTGAGTACAATGATAATATTTTTTCCTTATCCGGATCACAGGAATCAACATATTACGAAAATAATCCTGAAGACAATACCAGTGGAAGGTTTGAAGACATGAACTCACTCTCCGACAATATCTTCTCACCCGAATTTGGAATGGGATATAAAATTAATAATCCCTTTGGAGGACGACTTGAACTATCATCCCAGGTGATTTTCAATTATTTCGTTGAGAATGAAAATAAATCTTATCCCGAATTCGGTTTAAACATAAAGCAAACTGTATCTGAATATACAGAGATCCGTCTTGAGACTTCATACATATACGGTTTCTTCAATAAGAATTATCTGTCTGATATTACAGATCTGGCGGGTCCTAACGTCGGCAGGGATGAACGAATATATTCTGCAGGTATATATGATGAATTTGAAGTGACTGCGGACTATAGATACAGTTTTGATCTTAAAGGCAAAGACATGTTTTTTACTGAACTCAGACTGAAACCGTATCTCGGATTTAACTTCAGGAAGTATAATTCTGACTTCGAAAACCGAGACAGAGACGTATTGTTCTCCGGACTTTCAATTGATCTTGAAATGCTGAAGGTTATTGAATTATCTGCAGGATACGAATATGAGTTAATTTCATCTCCCGGAAATGAAGAATTAATCCTGTTCGATGAGATAGAGTATGGCAGTGATGTTAACGGAGATTTCTCAATACGTGCCAATGCGCCTTTATTTACCGAGATAGACAGGTCGGCGGACAGGCATAAATTTGAGATAGGTACTAAGATCGGTTTATTTAAAGATCTTGAACTGGATATGGGTTATGGATATACACAAACAATATATTCATCCGATAACGAACTTGATCTTAGCCATTATGAACAGACAGAAAATTCATGGCAGACAGAAGCATCACTGAAATATAAATTCAGTAAATTCCTGAACTGTGAAATAGGGTATCAGTATGAAAACGAATTTGATGCTGATGACGGAAATATTATAACAAGAAGTCTTACCGGTAAATTGAGATATGATTTTTAATTCGGTCTGATTGAATAAAAAAAAAGAGGCATATAAAAGCCTCTTTTTTGTTTGCTCGGGAGGTAAGATCGTCAGAATGTTACTGTCTGAACTCTGCTAGTCTGTGTAAAAGTTGTTTTGAGAGTTCCCCCTGAATATGTACCTCCTGTGTACAATCCGTTGGTTTCGCTTCCGCTGCATGACCCTCCTGTGTAAACTCTATAGGAAGTTCCAGTATTCAGATCCGAAGATGAGAATATAATCGAAGTGTATCCGCTCGCGGGTGCGAAGGTTAATAAGCTTGTACCTGATGTATTCTCAATATGAAACAGTGTTCCGGCTGAAATACTCCAGGAAGTTGTCAGTATAGCTGAATTCTGCACTGATGAAGTTAAAGGTACTTCCGACATAAATGAATGTATTTCCGACACTACCATAAAACCGCCGTTTACAAGGAAATTCCCGTTGACGTCCATACCTAATTCAGGTTCTGCAGGAGCACCGTGCGCTACAAGGACACCACCGTTCATAGTAAAATTACCGTTACTGTCAACTGTATCACCATTTGATTTTCCGCAAAAATAACCGCCGTTGATAGTCAGATTACTGCCGTCATTCTCTTCTCCTCCTGAACCGTAGGTTGCGTTTAACGCATCATCCTCTGCATTTACCGTTATATTTCCGTCATTTATTATTATATTCGGCGCTTCGATGGATTCATATGAATTTGTAATATTCAGAGTTCCGCCGTTGATATATACACCTGTTGTCGCTTTAATCCCGTCATCTGCGGATGAGATTGTTATATCACCGTTCTCAATCGTAACAGTGTCGTTTGCTCTTACCGCCTTCGCTTCTGCAGATTCTTCGGGATCGGGATCAGGCGGCGGTCCGGGTTTGGAGAATCCTCCTTTAGAGATCACGACATCCGCGCCAGTGGTAGTAACATTCACTACCGGAACTGAAACAGCCGTTCCGAAATTAATGTCTCCTGCTGAAATACCTTTACCCGCAGCTCCGGAATGATTCAGCGTTAATTCTCCCCCGGTCACAGTGAGATCATAATCGGCTTTGATGCATGGTCCGTGATAAACGTCCGTTTCGCCCAATTCATCGGTGTAAGTATTTCCGTCTCCGCTCGACGTTATCTCTACTGTACCCGAATTCATTACGATAAGACTGTCGCAGGAGATACCTCTTCCCGCTATACCGCTGGTATTGATAGTTATAGTACAGGATTCAATTAGAACCTCATTATCCGCTTTGATCGCGGTACAGTACGACGGATCATATCCCAATCCGTAAGGTTCCAGAACGACTCCTCCTGTTGTTGTGATATCCAGTATGCCGCCGGTGATCATCACTTCCTGCCCGGAATCAAGTCCTTTTGACTGGTCGCCTTCAACTGTAATATTTATTGATCCCCCAGAAATATACAACGTGCTGTCACATTTCATGGCGCATTTATCGCTGACAGTATTTAGAATCGCAATGTTCCCGCCCGTGATCTCAACAGTACCGTCGCTTCCATCGATACCGTCACTAGTCGATGTTACATCTACGCTTCCTCCTGTCATAAAGAAACCGTCATTAGCATGGATACCGTCTTTTACCGCACTGTTGACAACAATATTACCGCTGTTTATTTTAATATAATCATCGCTTCTTAGTCCGTGCTCATCTGCTCCGATCCCGTTTATCACTAGAGTTCCGTTCCCTTCAAAGACAAGCTGCCCTTCGCTGAAAAAGGCAGCATCCTGATCTTCTCCATTCGGTGAAGCCGCATATGTCACACCGTCACCCAGAATATTCATAGTACCATCCTCAAGATAGACAGTAACTCTTTTATCTGACTGTACATTTATTGCAGGTCCGTTAGCATTAGTTATATTTACATTATTTAAACGAAGGTCTATTCTGGTACTGTCAGAATATATTTTAAACATACCGTCGCTGGTCGTTCCTGATAACACATAATTTATGTTACTGATATCCGAAGTGGAATTAACAATTACATCGGCTCCTGAAACACTAACCGAAACCCCGAGGAGTTCAAGCGGATTTGTAACTGAAACCTCAGTACCATTATATGTTATATATACCGTTGTATCAATTGAATCAAGATTTGCTACTATATAATAGAACTTTCTTTGAGCGGATTCTGCTGAATTGTATTCATTGGCAGTTACAGTAGTCTCTAGAGAAAAACCCGAATACGGCAGAAATGATGAATATATATTATAACTTACTGCTCCAGTTACTTCATCCCAGGCTACATATACATTATCTACTGAAGCATCAATAGAAACATTACCGGGGATACTGGCATCCTTCTGAATATCCTGAACTGAAGTGGTATCTGAATACACGCTGTCAGGGTTCACCTTCATGCTGAATTCTTGTGCAGACATAACTGAAAACAGCAGCAGTAAAATTAACATGCATAATTTTTCGGTTCTCATTGTTTGTCCTCCCTGATTTTGTTTTGTGTGTTTTCTTCACATTGTTTCATCAGCGTTTCATTTTCGTAATCTTGGTGTTAAGTTAATGTACGCGGTATCAAATATCTAAATGATTCAACAGAAAGTATTATATTTTCAGCGGATAATATTATACTTTCAGTAAATATCAAACAAATTTCACTGGTAAAACAATTGTACTCATGATTGCATACCTGAAAACAGTTTTTTTTAAAATTCCTTAATTCACCCGCAGGTATATTTAACATTTTTACTGATAAAACTTCATGTTTAATTGAATAAATTTGTAATAACGGAATTATTTTTAATAATTTTCGGAAAATCTTTAGTGTGGAGGTTTAGAAAAATGAAAAAATTATTCTTAATGTTACAGATAACCTTACTGATCTGCATTACTCCCCTTTTCAGCCAGGATCTCTATGATATTAATACAATTAATACTATGGTGTTAACTTTTGCCGAAAGCAACTGGGATCAGATACTGGACAGTTATGTTGCGGCAGGATTAAAAGACCGTTTAACCGGAACTGCTGTCATCAACGGTTTCCGGTTCGACAGTGTAGGTGTCCGCTACAAGACAGACAGCAGCTATGACCCGACATATATTAAATGCCCGTTGAATATTAAGCTTGACCATTTTATCGATGATCAGAACTACGGAGGATATGGTACTTTAAAATTATCTAATGTATTTAACGATCCGACATTTATACGAGAAACACTCGGTTATGAAATTGCTGGGAATTATATGCCCGTTCCAAAGGCGAATTACATAAAAGTAACTGTAAACGGTACGTATCTAGGATTATATGTAAGTGTTCAGGACATAGATAATTATTTTACTAATACTCATTTTTTCAGCAAGAACAACACTCTGGTAAAGGGTGATCTGCCCGGTGATACTGAGGCAATGGAGGTTATTGATGTATGGGGGTATGCCGGTACGGATACTACTTACTATAAACAGTATTATGATCTCGAATCTGACGGAGGCTGGCAGGAACTTATAGCTTTTCTTGATACTTTAAATAACTATAACAGTGAGGTCGGGGAAGTTCTGAATGTTGACAGACATTTATGGATGCTGGCATTTGACAATCTTATCGTAAATCTGGATTCTCCTATAAATTTCGGTCACAACTATTATCTATACCGTGATGACAACAATAAATTCAATCCTGTTATCTGGGATCTGAATGAAAGTTTCGGCATATTCAATTACATATTGACAGATCCAGTCGAAATGACTGAAACCGAACTGCAGCAGCTGGATCCGTTTTTAAATGAAACCAGCTCCACATATCCGATCATAAGCAAAATATTATCCAGTGAGACCTACAGAAAAACATATGTCGCTCACATGAAAACAATTATCAGTGATTATTTCTCAAACGGTTTATATGAATCCCGTGCAAATGAACTGCAGTCTTTAATTGATAATGAAGTAAGGAACGACTTCAACAAGTTCTATACGTACCAGAATTTTCTGGACAATGTAACAGGAACTGTCAGTTCAGGTTCCGAAACTTTTCCCGGATTAACTTCTCTTATGGCTGCACGAATCACATATCTGAATTCTCAGACTGAATTCACAGCCGGAGAACCTGTAATATCAAATATATACGGCAGTGTCTCAGGTAATAATGCTGTGATCACGGCATCAGTTGCAAATGCCGATAACGTTCTGATAGGTTATAGAAATACTGAAGCTGATGTATTTACCAGGATTTCAATGTACGATGACGGATCGCATTATGACGGCAGCTCGGGTGACGGTATTTTCGGAGTCTCAATTCCATGCGGTTCAACTGAAATACAGTACTATATTTTTGCAGAAAATAATAATACAGTTGCCCTCTCTCCGTCCCGGGCTGAATACGAATATCACGTGCTTACACTGGCGGGAGATGTTGTAATTAATGAATTCATGGCCAAAAACACGTGCACAGCAGCTGATCAGAATGCCGAATTTGACGACTGGATAGAACTTTTCAATAATACAGATACAGACATTAATCTGTCAGGTTATTACTTAAGTGATGATCCTTTAGAACCTGCAAAATGGCAGTTCCCTGATGTAAGTATTACTGCCGGAGGATATCTAATCGTATGGGCTGACGAGGATACAGAGCAGAGCGGACTTCATGCCGGTTTTAAACTTTCTGCCGACGGTGAGAGGATCATCCTTATGAACAGTGAACTTAAGACGGTCGACGAGATCCTCTTCGGAGTGCAGGCACCGGATATTTCTACAGGACGGGCACCGAACGGTACAGGTAGTTTCATTCAGATGGAGCCTTCATTTAACGCTGAGAATTTATATGAGAACTCAATCAGTGAAACTGATTATTCCGTTGAAGAATTTTATCTCTGTGATAACTATCCGAATCCTTTCAATCCCGTTACCACCATCAGCTACACAGTTAACAAAGCTCAGAAAATCAATCTTTCAGTTTATAACTCAAACGGACAATTCGTTGAAGAACTGATTAATGCAGATCTGAAGGCAGGAGTGTATAAGGTCAATTTCAACGGCAGCAAGTACGACAGCGGAATTTACTTCTACAGATTAAAGAACAGCAGCTCTGCAGTCACAAAAAAGATGGTTCTGGTAAAATAACCTTATAACTCTTGATATTGGTATAAAAAAAAACTAAATTCGTATAATGTCGGACAGCGAGAAATTAAATAAGTATCAAAATATGATCTTCATAATCCTATGGGGATCTATTCTGACTTTACCGATACTGTTATCCTTCAATGATAATCCTCCCGATTATATAAAGCTCTTCCACGAAATAGAAAGGATTTTCCCATTTTTTATTTTATTCCTGGTAAATAATTTTATCACATACAAATTATTTCTAAAAAAGAAATATTTAAATTACATACTTATTTCATCTGCGATCATTATAAGTGTCTGTCTTTTTTCACATTATCAGAATTATTTCTTTGAATTATTAAATATTCCGCAAGCACCGCCGTTAAGGATCGAACTTATAGGTGTTCCTACCGGAGATGATATTTTTAAAGACGGCTTCGCACCGCCTCCGATGCAGGACAGGATGCCTCCCGGAGACCGGACAATGTTCAATCCGTTTATGGAATTCAGTCTCAGAATCCTTTTCTGTCTGCTGGTTGTCGGCATGAACAATTCAATCAGAATGGCATTCAGCTGGATGAAATCAAAAAATGATTACGAAACACTGCAGAAAGAGAACTATAAAACTGAGCTTGCCTACCTGCAGCAGCAGATCAATCCCCATTTCTTTATGAATACTCTTAACAATATTCATTCCATGATCGAATTCGACAAAGAAAAAGCTAAGGGCTCAGTCATAAAACTTTCAAAACTGATGAGAGTACTCCTGTATGAAAAAGAAACGGATTTACATTCTATTGATAAGGAGATCCGTTTTATAAAAGATTATATTGATCTGATGAAAATCAGATTAAAAGAAAACACCGATATAAAATTCGAATATCCGGAAGAAAGAACTGATATTAAAATCGAACCTTTCCTGTTTTTAAACTTTATTGAAAATGCGTTCAAACACGGGATAAAAGCTATAGACAATTCCTTCATTCATGTCAGATTCTCACTTTCGGACGGATATTTGTTATTCGAAGTTAAGAACAGTAAAAAAGAATACTCCGGAGAAAAAGACGAAGACTGTTCTGTCGGACTGGTTAATTCAATAAAAAGACTCGATCTGCTTTATAATAATACTTATTCCTTTGAAAAGAATGAAAACGATACAGAATTTTCAATAAGAATTAAAATTCCGGTGAGAAAATGATCAGATGTCTGGCAGTTGATGACGAACCATACGCATTAAAACAGTTAATTTCCTATATTGAAAGAACACCTTTCCTTGAGCTTACCGGTGAAGCTTCCAACGCTTTTGAAGCTATGGAACAGCTGTCTGAAAATACTGCGGACCTGATTTTTATTGATATTAACATGCCCGAAATGAGCGGAATGGAGTTCGTAAAAACGCTTCCTGCCGGCACAAATATCATATTCACTACCGCTTATAGCGAATATGCAGCTGAAAGCTACAATGTCAATGCTATAGATTACCTGCTTAAACCTATTTCTTATGAGGATTTTCTTAAGGCTGCGAATAAAGCTAATGAGAAAATATCTTCGACCAGGACTAATATGCAGGAAGATGAAAAAGAGGGTCACTTTTTCGTACGTGCAGCCGGAAAATTCGTAAAGATTTTCTTTTCTGACATACGATTTATAGAAAGCCTGAGCGAGTATGTAGTATTCCATATTAAAGACACAAAATCCGTAAAGAGTTTAATGAGCCTTAAGTCGCTGCTTTCTGTTCTTCCTCAAAAAAACTTCATGCGGGTTCACCGTTCTTATATTGTAAATCTTGATAAAATCGAAGCGGTTGAAAGGAACAGAATAATCATAGACAATCAACGCATACCTGTCGGAGATCAGTATAAGGACGCCTTCAGCAAATTCCTCGACAGTCTGACCGTATAACTGTCATTATTTTATATTCAGTTTCGTGAATACTTTCAGCGCGTTATCGTAGAAGACTTTCTGATGATGCTCTTCCGGAACGATCAGTTTAATCATGTGGATATAATCCTTCATCGAAGCGAGCGACCAGTCCGACCCGTAAAGGAATTTGTCGAACCGGTTGGCGAAAATGAGCGCGGTACTGAACATGTTGAGGAACAGTTCCTGATCGCAGAACCAGCCGAACCTTTCGTGATCGCCGACAAGAAGACCTGACATATCTGAATAGACATTTTCGTTCTTGTAAACGATCTCGGCAGTATCCATCACCCACGGATTACCGAGGTGGCAGACGACGATCTTCAGACCGGGATGCGTGCAGGCCAGTTCGTCCACGGCAAGCGGATGAGAATATTTCAACAGGCCGTAATCACGAAACATATCTCCTGAATGGATTGAGACGGGTAGTCCGTATTTGACAGCGAGTTCGTAAACAGGTTCATATTTTTTATCTGTTACATAATATTTATAGTATCCCGCATAGAGTTTGATACCTGCGCAGTCGGGTCTTCTGAGCATATTTTCAAGGTCGGCCAGATTTTTATCGGTCAGTTTTTCAGGATTCACTCCCGCGCTGAAGTAGAAATTTTCGGGCATATCGTCGATATCGAAACCCATCGGAGTCTCTGCCTGTATGTCTTGGAAATCCGCCGTCAGTGCTCTCGCTAAGACCCATACAGACACCTCCGACGACCTGATGCTCTCCAGCTTCTTTCAGAAGTCCGGCCCTGGAATAGTCTGCCCCGCATAACTCCGCCGCTTTATAGAATGCCGATATCTTCGAATAGTGGAAATGAGCGTCTATTATCTTCATTTATTCTCCTTTTATGCTCTGCTGTAGAGTGTCGCGCAGGCTCTGGCGTCCGAAAGCGCGTTGTGGTGGTCCAGCTCGATCCCCAGGGCAGTGCAGCAGTTCTGAAGTCCGGCCGCGCGGAAACCTTTTTTCCTGTATATTTTCACCGTGCATTCCCATTTGTCGCTGATGTTTAAATCGGAATAGTCGAGGCCGTATTCGTCCATCGTCTTCTTCAGCGCGTTCCGGTCGAACGATTCGTTGTGCGCCACGATCCTGCGTCCGTACAGTCTTTTTTTTATCTCGGGATAGATCTGGCTGAAATCGGGAGCGTCCTCGGTGTCCTCTCCGGTTATGCCGTGTATCTTCGTGTTGTACC
>ERZ795048.3558-NODE-3558-length-11495-cov-12.268269_pt1 | contig 11495 bp, 6 predicted proteins | sample MGYA00375132_ERZ795048 | MGnify/ENA primary metagenome ERZ795048 (study PRJEB30177, sample SAMN05720225) | activated sludge metagenome | isolation source: Anaerobic digester | place: Hong Kong | collected 2014-12-17 ...
ACGACCCAGGCATCCACGAAGGTGCCAAGTCCTACACCGGTATTGTCATCTTGTTGTTCCACCTGGGAACCGATGTCCCAGCCGGCCGGGATGGCCCCGCCCTCGAAATCCTCGCTGAACAGGCAGCTGCCCTTGCGAACAGCGGGTTGCTCAGGCTTGTCCTGCTTGATGTGCAGACGCTCCACAGCGCCACGCACCGGCACCTTCTGCACCGACTGGGCCGCTACGGCGGTCCCCATCAGCACGAAGGCGGTCATGTAAAGATGCCTCATGGTCGATTTGGTTCGTTTTGTGATGAACAGAGTGGGTAAAGATAAGGGGTGGGGCGGGAATGGCCGACGATCGCCCCTGTCACCATTCGTGGAGTCCTTCCCGATCCGCGGGCTCAGTGCGAGACCACCAACCTGGCCTGCATCACTGCTTCACGAGTGCGCACCAGCGCGACATAGGTGCCGACCGGGAGGCCTTCCACGGCCAGGTCCATGGTCCTCGGCATGGCTGCCGACGACCCAAGGGCCTGGACAGACAGGGTCCGGCCCTGTGCATCAAGCAGCTCCAGGGACAATGCGCCTTCGGGCAGACGTATCGTCACCCGGTCATCGCAGGGCACCGGAAAAACGTCCAACTGTGAACGGTCATGTTCCCTGTTCGCGAACCCCACCGAGTTGTCCAGGTGTGCCCGGATCATGGGACTGACGAGCGACCGCGCCCAAAGCAGCTCCTGATTGTCGAAGAACCAGGCCGCACCGGGCAGCGCCTGGCCGGAACACCCGGCAACCACCTCGCCGTTGGTGTTGGCATAGCTGAGACACACGTACACGTCGGCGGGACCATTCACGACGGCCGGTTGTTCGAAGGGGATGTAGGCGAAGGAGTCTCCACCCGGGCCGTTGATGGCGCTCTGAGGTACGGCCGTTTCAGCGGAGACCACGATCGGGGAGAACTGATCGTCCCGCAGTTCGACACGCACCAGCGCCCCCGGCAAGGTCCCATCCGCGAAGGCAGCGCTCGCCCCATGAAAGGTGACAGGCCAGGAGGTCACTTCCAGGCGTGCCGCGACGATGAACCCGGATGCCCCGTTGCTCAGCCCGCGTTCAACCGTTCCGGCATCCAGCGCGAACTGGTTGTCACCTTCGCCCCAGGCCGGACCGGTCACTTGGTAGGTTGCCGAGGCGAGGTTGTCCGTCTGGTCCTCATCCGGTTGCGATGCGACCACCTGGATCTCGACATCGACCTTGCCGGTCATCGGAGGAGTCCAACCGGTATGGAGGACCAACGTGTCCACCATCCTGCTCGGAAGATCGGAGGTCGGGCCTTGGATGGTCCCTTGGGAAACACCGTCCAGGAAGACCTCCGCTTCGAGGCTGACACCCGTGGCATCGTTCAGTCCCACATTGGCCACGATCCCGGAAAGCACCAGTTCACCGGCAAGGGAAAGCGGGATCGCTGAGACGGGCAGCGAACTGACCGCGGGGTCGATCTCGGGCAGGGTGATATCCGCGACAAAGGCATCCAGGAGCCTCAGGTCATTGGTGTAGGCCGGTGACACGCAGATGTCGTCCACGCCCATGCCCACGGCCCAATTCCCCTGGTCCGACCAGCTGAACCGGATCCGTACATCGGGCGAGCCATCGAACGCCGAAAGGTCCACGATCCCGTAGGACCAGACGGGGCCGGAGCCTGGTATCACATGGACCGGCTGGAAGCTGCCGCCGCCATCGGTACTTACTTCCACCTGTCCGGCAGCGCCGCCGAAATCCCGATGCACCACCGAGCGGAACGTGAGCTGGGCACCCGTGACCCCTGACAGGTCGATCGAAGGGGTGGTCAGGGATGCCGCTGCCAGATCGCAGTTGCAGGGCGCATCGTCGTCGTTCGTGCGGGCGAACAGGTTGCCGGCAGGCACATCGGGTACCAGAAAGAGGCCATCGTGGTCCAGCACATGGGGGCTCGTCCCCACCGTCCACGCGTCAACGAACGTTCCGGTCCCCTGGCCGGTGGAGTTGTCCTGTTGTTCCACCGGAGGACCTTGTGCCCAACCCGCAGGGATCGCTCCGCCCTGGAAGTCCTCGTACAGGAGGCAGGTGCCAAGTCGCAGGCCGCCGTCCTGTCCGCTCACGGTGAACGTGAAGCACAGGGCGGCGGCCTGAAGAAGGAGTGCTCGGGGTGTTCTCACAGGGGGCCAAAGATAGCCCCGCCTGAAAGGCCTGGAGGTCAACCGGCCTTCACCAGCCTTACGGTGCGCAGCTCACCATCGCTGACGAGCCGGAGCAGGTATTGACCTTCGGCCAGCCCGTTCCCGTTCACCCGGAACTGTTGCGGACCCGCTGCGCGCCGTCCCAATGAACCGTGCTGGACGGTCCGGCCGGACAGGTCGGTCAATGTCCAGGCCAGGTCGGCGGGACGCTCGAGCTCGAAAGAGACCAGGGTGTTCTGGTCAAAGATCGTTGGTGATGCCACGATCGTCCTGTCGCCGAAAGCGGGTAGCTCAGGCTGCCCCACGGTGGGGTCCAGGTTCATGCGTACCATGGGGGTCACCGTCACGTAGTACCAGGTGTTGTCGTTGGCGTCCCAGAACAACGATGTCTGTGGCTGGCTGAGCCCGCTGACACCCGTCCAGGTATCGGCCGTGCCACCATAGTGGTGCACGGCGACGAAATAATCATGGTCCTGCTCCAGCTCCACTGGATCGATCAACGGCAGGGTGATGAAGTGACCCTCCCCGAGGTCGTTCAGTTCGTTCGCCTGCACCACGTGTTCCTCGCTTTCGATGATGTAGTTCAGGTCCTCATCATACACCACGGCCACGATGATCGCCCCCGGGTCCGAACGCTCGCTGAGCGCCACGTCCACGGCATGCAGCGTGTTCTGCCAGTCGACGACATGGAACCAGTTGCCCAACTGGTACTCGGCGCCGGCATTGTCCATGTCCCCTTCCAAGGCGCCCAGATCGCGGGCGAAGGTGTTCATGGACACCTCGAAATGACCTTCGCGCACGTTGTCCGCGGGAGAGGATTCCGGTTCGTCCTGCAGGACCGTGTAGGTGAGGTCGTAGTCCCCGTTCACCGCCGGGATCGTGTAGCCGGTGATGGTGAGGTTTTCGGTCTGTCCGGGCAGCAGGGTGATCGCCGTGCTGGTGAGCGTGACATTGTTGGTGCTGGGACCATCGACGTCGACCACCAGACGGACGTTGGTCTGTGTGGTGGAACCGATGTTGGAGACCGATCCCTGGAAGCTCAGCTCACGCACCTCGTTGGTGGGATATACGCTGTAGGGAAGCTCGGCGAAGTTGCCTTGACCGATGTCCCATTGAGCGTGGCTCACGCTTTCGAGCCGAAGGTCGTTCTCCAAGGCCGCCACCAGGGCGATATCGTCGATCTGCCAGGAATAGGCGTATCCCTGGACGCTGAGCCATTGGAACCGGATCCGGATGTCGGCCGAACCACCATTGAGTGCCGGGCTGATGTCCAGTTCGATGGTCTCGGACAGCGGAGCCCCCGGCGTACTCTGGTTGCCGGCGACCTCCGTGTTCACCGGATACGCGGTCCAGGAAAGACCTCCATCGCCACTGACCTCCACGATGGTCTCATCGTTGTTGAGTTGCCGGAAGCTCTGCTCGAACCGAAGAAGCATGTAGGGGACGGTGTCGAGGCCGGTGATGGGGGGCGAGGTGATGGTCGTGTTCTCGAGCACATTGGGTACACCGTTCAGGTCGGAATCCGCCACGATCCACTGGCCGCCGGGGAATCCGGTGGTGCTCTGAAGCGGGCCGGGGGTGAACCCGCCGGTATTGCCCGTGGTGGTGAGCTCCCATTCAACTGGTCCACTGGCCGTCATCACCGCCCAGCCATTGAACCCTGATTCGAAGTCCTCGCTCCAGAGCACGGCACCCCCGGAGCGCTGGTCGCGCGTGGCATCGTCCGGCCGGTCCGGCCGCTCGGCGAGCTGGGTGCTGGACAGAGGTTCACGCAGGTTGATGTGGTCCGCGTTGATGGGCTGGGCCGCCAGTAACATGGAGGTGGTGGCCGCGATCAGAAGGAGAGTGGTCCTGTACATGGTCCGATGGTTTTTGTCGCGGCGGGGTGAACGCCGTCGTCGGACCAAGCTATCCGCCCGGAAAGCCTTGCTGGTAGGGGAAAGTGACGTGCCGCACGGGGGCCTCTGAACGGTTGGAGGCCACCCAAACCCATGAAGTTCGGTGGTCTGCGCCCCGGATCCAAGTCCGGCGTGAGCAGCGGTGCGGAACGGGACGGTCGGCGCCTAGGCCGGTTCCATTTCGTAGGCCTCCATCGGCGGGCAGGTGCACACCAGGTTGCGGTCGCCGAAGGCACTGTCCACCCGCGCCACGGCCGTCCAGTACTTCCACTCGGAAGGAGAGCCTTCCGGGTAGGCCGCCTGCTCGCGCCCGTAGGGGTGCGACCAGCTGTCGGAGCAAACCTCCCGCGCGGTATGCGGGGCCATCTTCAGCACGTTGTCCGCCGCGTCGGCCTCGCCCCGTGCGATGGCGTCGATCTCGCGCCGGATGCCGACCATGGCGTCCACGAAGCGGTCCAGTTCCGCCTTGCTCTCGCTCTCGGTGGGTTCCACCATCAGCGTGCCGGCCACGGGGAAGCTCACGGTGGGGGCGTGGAAGCCATAATCCATGAGCCGTTTGGCGATGTCCGTCTCGTCCACGCCCATGTCCTTCTTGAAGCCGCGGCAGTCCAGGATCATCTCGTGGGCCACCGTGCCGTGCGGACCGGTATACAGCACCGGGAAGTGCTCCTCCAGCCGGGCCTTCAGGTAGTTGGCGTTGAGGATGGCCATCCGGCTGGCCTCGGTGAGACCTTCACCGCCGAGCATCTTGATGTAGGCGTAGCTGATCAGCAGGATCAGGGAGCTGCCCCAGGGTGCGGCGCTCACCGCACCGATGCCCTGTTCACCGCCGGTGGGCACCACGCCATGGCCGGGCAGGAAGGGCTTCAGCTTGTCGTTCACACAGATGGGACCCATGCCGGGCCCGCCACCACCATGCGGGATGGCGAATGTCTTGTGCAGGTTCAGGTGGCACACGTCGGCACCGATGGAACCCGGGGAGGTGAGGCCCACCTGGGCGTTCATGTTCGCGCCGTCCATGTACACCAGCCCGCCGTGCTCGTGCACGATGCCGGTGATCTCGCGGATGGCCTCCTCGTACACCCCGTGGGTGCTGGGGTAGGTCACCATCAGGCAGCTGAGGCGGTCCGCATGCTGGGCGGCCTTGGCGCGGAGGTCCTCCACGTCCACGTTGCCCAGCTCGTCGCACTTCACCACCACCACCTGCATGCCCGCCATCACCGCGCTGGCCGGGTTGGTGCCGTGGGCCGAACTGGGGATCAGGGCGATGTTGCGCTGCTCGTCGCCCCGTGCCAGGTGGTATGCCCGGATGGTGAGCAGGCCGGCATATTCACCTTGGGCACCGCTGTTGGGCTGCAGGCTCACGGCGCTGAACCCGGTCACCTGGGCGAGCATCTCCGAGAGCTCCTCGAACACGAGCTGGTAGCCGGCGGCCTGCTCCACGGGGGCGAAGGGGTGGATGTCGGCGAACTCGGGCCAGCTCAGCGGCAGCAGGGTGCTGGCCGCGTTCAGCTTCATGGTGCAGGACCCCAGGGGGATCATCCCGTGCACCAGGGAAAGGTCCCGGTTCTCCAGTCGCTTCAGGTAGCGCATCAGTTCCGTTTCCGACCGGTACAGGTGGAAGACGGGGTGCGTCAGGAACTCCGAGGAACGCTCCTGACCGCCCAATTGCGCTGCAGGCTGCTCAAGGTCTTCCAGGAACGGCGCCGGCTTTCCACAGGCCTCTGCGAGCGCAGCAGCCAGGTCGGTCACGTCCTGATGCCGGACGGTCTCGTCCAGGCTCAGTGCGATGACGCCTTCCTCCACATGGCGGAGGTTGATGCGCCGGGTCTGGGTGGCCCGCCGGACGACCGCGTCGGTGACACCGGGCGGCAGCCGCAGGCTGATGGTGTCGAAGAAGGAAGGGTTCAGGACGGTGTACCCGAGGTCGCGGGCGATGTTTGCGACCTTGACGGTGAAGCCGTGCACGCGACGCGCGATCCGGCGAAGTCCGTCTGGGCCGTGGTACACGGCATACATGCCGGCCATCACCGCCAGCAGGGCCTGGGCCGTGCAGATGTTGCTGGTGGCCTTGTCGCGGCGGATGTGCTGCTCCCGCGTCTGCAGGGCCATGCGCAGGGCGGGCTGGCCGAGGCGGTCCTGGCTCACCCCGATGATGCGGCCGGGGATCAGGCGCTTGAACTCGTCCGTGGTGGCGAAGAAGGCCGCGTGCGGGCCACCGTAGCCCATGGGCACCCCGAAGCGCTGGCTGTTGCCCACGCAGACGTCGGCGCCCCATTCCCCCGGCGGGGTCAGCAGCACCAGGGCCAGCAGGTCGCTGCACACCGCCACGCGCAACCCGGCGCTGCGGGCGCGGTCGGTCACCTGGCGGAGGTCCTGCACGGTGCCGTCCTGGGCAGGGTACTGCAGCAGCATGCCGAAGTAGGAGGCGTCCGGCTCGAAGGTCGCGGCATCCCCCTCCACCACCTCCACGCCCACGGGAACTGCCCGGGTGCGGAGCACTTCGAGGGTCTGGGGGAAGAGGCTGCGGTCCACGAAGAAGCGCATGGCGTCCTGCCGGTCGCGCGACCGGGCATGGAGGAACATGAGCATGGCCTCGGCCGCCGCCGTCCCCTCGTCCAGCAGCGATGCGTTGGCGATCGGAAGCCCGGTGAGGTCGCTCACCATGGTCTGGAAGTTGAGCAGGGCCTCCAGACGCCCCTGGCTGATCTCCGCCTGATACGGGGTGTAGGCCGTGTACCAGCCGGGGTTCTCCAGGACGTTGCGCTGGATCACGGCCGGCATCACGGTGCCGTAGTAGCCCATGCCGATGTAGCTGCGGAACACGTCGTTGCGCGCCCCGATGGCCTTCATGCCGGCCAGCTGTTCCCGTTCGGTCAACGGCCGCCCGAGTTGCAGGGCCTGTCCCAACCGGATGCCGCCCGGCACCGTGCGTTCGATCAGTTCGTCCAGCGACGAGACACCGATCGCCTTGAGCATGGTCCCGGTGTCGTGTGCATCAGGTCCGATGTGACGTTCGGCGAAGGAGACGAATTCCATGATGGGAGGGGTTTCGGGGCTGCCGGAAAAGGCCTGCAAATATACGGGAGCGCTTCCGCTGGAAGGGCGTTCCCGCAAGGGATGAACAGCACTGCCGGGATGCTGTTCGCGGCCCGGCCCGCCACGGGTGTGGGGCGGCTATCTTTGGCGCCGTCCATGCGCTTTCCGGCCCTTCTGGTCCTACTGCTCTCCGGCCTGCCCGTCCTGCTCGCGCAAGACCACATCCTCCTCATGAACGGCGAGGAGATCGAGGGACGGGTGCTTGGCCAGAGCACATTGGAAGTGCGCTACCTGCAAGAGAAGCGGAACGGCAGCCTGGTCGAACGCCGTGAACCCACCAGCGGGGTGTTCTCCGTGACCGACAGCCTTGGCAAGGAGAAGGTCTGGTACTTCATGGACACCATCTTCGGCAACGACCTGAGCGTGGACCAGATGCGCTGGTTCATCAAGGGTGAACAGGATGCCCGGCGGGGTTACAAGCCCATCTGGCCCATGATCGGTGGCTTCGCCACGGGCGCGGGGCTCACCATGGCGCTGGACCTGGAGGTGATGAGCATGGTGGTGCCGCCCGCCTATGCTGGTCTGATGGCCCTTCCACGTGTGCACGTGACGCCCGGGTCCATTTCGGACCCCCTGATGGAAGGTGATCCCCACTACGCCTACGGATACGCGCAGGTGGGCCGTTCCAAGCGGGTGGTCCGCAGCCTCTGGAGCACCTTCGCGGGCGTGGCGGTGGGCCTGTTCGTGCGGCAGGTGATCATCAACCCCAACCTGGACGATACGCCCTGAGCGATGCCGGACACGCTCCGGTCCCCGTGGTTGCGTCCGCTGGTCTATGGGCACGGCTGGCTGGCCCTGGGTGCCGCGGCCCAGGTATGGTATACCGGTCGACTGGTGGGGGCGGTGGCCTCCGATCCCACGGTGATCACCAGTGCGTCACTGGCCACCCTCGCGGCCTATGGTTTCATGCGGCTGGTCCGTGTCGGCGATGCGGCCGCCGCGTCGGACCACCTGGTCTGGGCCCAGCGGCATCGCCGGGTGCTCATGGCGCTGACGCTCGTGAGCGGAGCGCTCTCTGCCTGGCTGTTGTGGTACCATTCCCGGGAAGCGCTGCCGTTGGCCCTGCTCCTGGCACCGGCGGTCGGGCTCTACATCCTGCCCACACGAGAAGGGCGGAACAAGGGCCTTCGCCATGTACCCTTCCTGAAGCTCTTCCTGATCGCTGCGGTCTGGAGCGGGGTCGTGGTGGCCTTTCCGTTGGTCGCACGCGGGTTGGGCAACAGCCCGTTGTTGTTGCTGCTGCTGGTGGAGCGTGCGTTCTTCGTGCTGGCCATCACCCTGCCGTTCGACATCCGGGACCTGCATCACGATGAGCCCGATCAACGCACCGTGCCGCGTGCCCTGGGTATCGGTCCCACGCGGGTGCTGGCGCTGTTGGCCCTGCTGGGGAGCCTCGTGATCGTGGCCCTGGTCTGCCTGACCCAGGGACTGGTGGACGGCCTTTTCGGTGCACTCCTGGGATACGTGATCACCGGTTGGCTGGTGCTGCGTTCGCGCCCGCGCAGCGGTGCGTTCCACTACAGCGTGCTCCTGGATGGCACCCTGCTGCTGGTGCCCCTGCTCTTCGCGCTCGGGCTGCTGCTCGGCTGACGCCTCTCAGGAACGGCCCGGTACGGGCACCTACTTTTGGCCGACCCATGGAGCCCACCGAAGCCTACGCCCGCGAAGCCGACGCCGCCGATCCCCTGCGCGACTTCCGCAGGGAATTCCTCTTCCCCCAACATGAAGGGAGGGACGTGCTCTACTTCACCGGCAACTCGCTCGGCCTGCAGCCGAAAGGGGCGGCCCTGATCCTTCAGGAGGAATTGGAGGATTGGGCGCAGTACGGGGTCGAAGGCCATTTCCAGGCACGCCGTCCCTGGTATTCGTACCACGAGCTCTTCAGCGAAAGCCTGGCCCGCATCGTGGGCGCGAAGCCCAAGGAGGTGGTGGCCATGAACGGCCTCACCACGAACCTGCACCTGCTCCTCGTCTCTTTCTACCGTCCCGAGGGCCGGAGGAGGAAGATCCTCTGCGAGGAACGGCCCTTCCCGAGCGACACCTACGCCATGGCCTCCCAGATCGCCTTCCACGGCGGCGATCCGGAACGGGACCTGGTGGAGATGCGCCCCCGGAAAGGAGAACACACCCTGCGCACGGAGGACATCGAGGCGCGGATCGCCGAATTGGGCGATGAACTGGCCCTCGTGCTGTTCGGCGGGGTGAACTTCTACACCGGACAGGCCTTCGACCTGGAGGCCATCACCAAGGCGGGGCATGCGGCCGGGGCGCTCGTGGGTTTCGACCTGGCGCATGCGGCCGGCAACATCCCGCTGAAGCTGCATGATGGCGGCGTGGACTTCGCCTGCTGGTGCAGCTACAAGTACCTGAACTCCGGTCCGGGCAGCGTGGCCGGGGCCTTCGTGCACGAGCGGCACCTGGGCACGGACCTGCCGCGGTTCGCCGGCTGGTGGGGGCACGACAAGGACGAGCGTTTCAAGATGGAACGCACCTTCAAGCCGATGCCCACCGCCGAGGCCTGGCAGCTGAGCAACGCGCCGGTCTTCGCCATGGCCCCGCACCGTGCTTCGCTGGACCTTTTCGACCGTGCAGGCATGGATGCGCTGGTGGCCAAGAGCCGCCGCCTCACCGCCTTCCTCGAGGCCGTCATCGATCAGGTGGCCTCCGACACGGGGAAGCAGCTCGAGATCATCACCCCGCGCGATCCGGACCAGCGTGGCTGCCAGCTGAGCGTGGTGTTGCACGGCGAGGGCAGGGCCCTGTTCGATGAACTGACCCGCCGCGGCGTTGTTGCAGACTGGAGGGAACCGAACGTGATCCGCCTCGCACCCGTTCCCTTGTACAACGGCTTCCAGGACGTCTGGCGGTTCGGCGAGGTCCTCAAGGAATGCCAGTCATGAATTCGAGGTGGAACGGTGGAAGGGTGCAAGGGTGCCGGATCACCGGGCCGTCATCGCACCCTTGCACCTTTCCACCACCGCACCCTTGCACTCATCCATGAAACACATCACCATCGTCGGCGGCGGCCTGGTCGGATCCCTGCTCGCCGTGTTCATGGCCAAACGCGGCCACACCGTGCATGTCTTCGAGCGGCGCCCCGACCCGCGGAAGACCGACGTCTATGCCGGGCGGAGCATCAACCTGGTGGTGAGCCACCGCGGTTGGACCGCCCTGCGCGCCGCGGGCGTGGAGGAGGCCGTGCAGCGCATCGTGGTGCCCGTGTACGCCCGCATGACGCACGACCGCGACGGCAAGCTCACCAGGCTGCCGTACAGCATCGACGAGCGGGCCATCCACAGCGTGAGCCGGGGTGAACTGAACAAGGTGCTGCTGACCGAGGCCGAGAAGCTGCCCAACGTCACCCTGCACTTCGACCACCGCTGCACCGGGGTGGACCTGGACACCGCCACCTGCAGCTTCCACGACGAGGTGGAGGGCGACAACATCGCCGTGCGCGCCGATGTGGTGCTGGGCGCCGACGGGGCACCGAGCGCCGTGCGGCAGGAGATGATGAAGGGGCGCTTCAACTTCAGCCAGTCGTTCATCGAGCACGACTACAAGGAGATCGCCTTTCCGCCGAACCCGGACGGCACGCCGCAGATGGACCCCAACTGCCTGCACATCTGGCCGCGCCGGCAGTTCATGATGATGGGGCTGGCCAACACCGACGGCGGCTTCACCGGCACGCTCTTCATGCCGCACGAGGGCGAGTACTCCTTCGGTACCATCAAGGATGAGCAGGACTTGATGCGCTTCTTCGAGGCGCACTTCAAGGACGCCATCCCGATGCTGCCGGACCTGGCCGAGCAGTATTTCCGCAACCCGCAGAGCAACCTGGCCATCATCCGCTGCGCTCCTTGGACCCATAAGGACAAGGTGGCCTTGGTGGGCGATTCCGCCCATGCCATCGTGCCCTTCTACGGCGAGGGCATGAACAGCGGCTACGAGGACTGCAAGGTGCTGAACGACCTGCTGAACGAGCACGGTGATGACGACTGGGGCACGGTGCTCGATGCCTACGGCAGGGCCCGGAAACCGAACGGCGACGCCATCGCGGACCTGAGCCTGCGCAACTTTGTGGAGATGCGCGACCTGGTGGCCGATCCGCGCTTCATCCTGCGCAAGAAGATCGAAGGGCGGCTGCAGCAGCGCCACCCGGACAAGTGGCTGCCGCTATACAGCCAGGTGAAGTTCAGCGACATTCCCTACGTGGACGCCTGGAACGAGGGCCTGCGCCATGACCGCATCATGGAAGAAGTGCTTGCCATGCCCGGGATCGAGGAGCGATGGGACAGTGAGGA
>ERZ795048.3562-NODE-3562-length-11486-cov-5.989765_pt1 | contig 11486 bp, 10 predicted proteins | sample MGYA00375132_ERZ795048 | MGnify/ENA primary metagenome ERZ795048 (study PRJEB30177, sample SAMN05720225) | activated sludge metagenome | isolation source: Anaerobic digester | place: Hong Kong | collected 2014-12-17 ...
GCTTCATATATACTGTATTGAAGAGTTCATTGTATATTTTCGCATTTTCCGGTATCGGCTCATATACAGTACCGACGCGGGTCATGGCCTTCACTGCGGCATCAAAGCTGCTGTGTATGTTTAGTCCCACTGCGGCGTCGATTGCGGCCCCCAGGGCGGATGTTTCGAAGGTGTGGGGACGTTCCGCGGGCATGTTGAAAATGTCCGCGGTGAGCTGCATCGCCACGTTGCTCTGGGACCCGCCGCCGGACACGCGGAGTTTTTCAATTTTCACATTGTTGCGTTTTTCAGTACGTAACGCACCTTCCTTCAGGGCGTAGGCGAGTCCTTCAAGAATCGCGCGGTAAATATGTGCCCGCGTATGAACATCACCGAACCCCACAATGGCGCCCTTTGCCTCGGGCCCCGGTACCCGTACGCCGGGGGACCAGAACGGCTGCAGCATAAGCCCCATTGATCCCGGGGGGATATCTTTCACCAGTTCATCGAAAAGCTGCTCGGGCTGGATCTTTTTCCTTTCCGCGATCTGCATCTCCCGGAGACCGAATTCCTGCTTGAACCAGCTCACCATCCAGTAGCCGCGGTATATCATCACTTCGGTATTGAAGGAACCGGGAACGGCGCTGGGGTATGACGGCAGAAAGGGTATTATCTCCACGTACTTCGTGTTGGTGGTTTCCACGGTGGCAGTGGTGCCGTAGCTGAGGCAGGCAATCTCCGGAGTGAGGCACCCGGAACCCAGTACCTCGCAGGCTTTATCGGCGGCAGCGGCAATCACCGGGAGGCCTCTGGGTATGCCTGTCTGGCGTGAAACCTCTCTGGTGATGCAGCCAAGGATATCGCCGGGATGAACCAGTGACGGCAGTATGGATTTTTCCATGGGAAACATTTTCCATTTCAGGTCCATCTTCCCCGCCCACTGGTGTTTCTTATAATCAAAGGGCACGTATCCAACCATATTGCCTGTGGAGTCGGTGTACTCTCCGGTGAGTTTATAGGTGAGGTATCCGGAGAGAAACAGGTACTTGTGCGTCCTGTCCCAGATATCAGGCTGGTTCTGGCGGATCCAGTTTGCTTCACATTCACGTACCGCGTGTTCAACGGTGCCGAGAATGTTTATTGTGCGGAGGCCCGCGCGGATGACCCCTGAGGGGAAATCCTCATTTTTCGCTTTCCGCTGATCGAGCCACACGATCGCGGGACGGAGCGGGCGGCCGTCTTTGTCGACATTGATCATGGTGTTGCGCTGGGTCGTGAGGGTGACGCCCTTTACCGCGTCTTTTGGTATTTTCGTGTTTTTGAATAAAAGTTTACAGGTGTCACAGAGTGTCTTCCAGTAGTACTCCGGTTTCTGTTCCGCCCAGCCGGGGTTGTCTGAATAATAGGGGTCGATGGGGGTTTTCACGATATCGTGAAGATTCCCGTCGGGGTCAATAAGGATAGCCCTGACTGACTGTGTTCCCGCGTCAATTGCGAGGATGAATTCTTTTGATTTTAATGATGTCCCTTTTGCCATATCTCCCCCTCTCCGGCGGGCGCCGCCGTTACATGGTGCGTGATATATAGAAACTTGTTCTTGACTTTTCCCGTAAAATTCTTCTCTTTGTTGTTTCCGGGTCATTATTTTTGTATCATACCCGGTATGATGTGGCCCATGCGCGGGGAACGGCTTCCACGCGACAGTGTCATATCGTAGATAAAATGAAGAAAATGTAAAGCTGAAAAAACAGAAGACAATAAAATACCTCCCTTCGTTTTTTCAAATACTATTGATATGTAAGGCGGCATCTATGGCAGTATTACTTGAAAAACCGGAAATCCTCTGCAGCGACCATATCCTCTGCAGGATCGATGCGGGGGATATCGTGACTGCCCCGGGACAGTTTGTGAATGTCCGCGTCGGGGAATCCATGGACCCGCTGCTGCGGCGTCCCTTCTCTGTTCATAATCAGGAGGGGAATGTCATTGAGCTGGTTATTCAGGTCCTCGGGAAAGGGACCCGCTGGCTCCGTGACTACGCGAAACCGGGTGATATCGATCTCCTGCTTCCCCTCGGGAAAGGGTTCTCTCTGCCTGAGAATGCCTCGGCGCTCCTTGTGGGAGGGGGCGTGGGGAACGCGCCGCTGTATTATCTCGCACGGGCCCTCCGCGACCGGGGTACCAACGTGACGTACCTGTACGGCTCACGCTCCCTGGAGTGCATGTTTCTCCGGGACCGCTATAAAGAAATCGCAGACAATTATTATGAAGCAACTGATGACGGGAGCTGCGGGGAGAAGGGGCGGATTACCGATCTTGCGGAGAAGGTTATCGGGAAACATCCGTTCACCCATGTTTTCACCTGCGGCCCTACGCCGATGATGCGGACCCTTACGGATATGGTGAAAAACACCGGTATCCATATTGAGGTCTCCGTCGAGAATTACTTCGGATGCGGCGTGGGGCTCTGTTCCGGGTGTACCGTGGAAACGGTCCACGGCAACAGGCGCGCCTGTGTTGACGGGCCTGTGTTTGACGGGAAGGAGATCAACTGGGGCTCCCTTCAGGGAAGCCACTACGACGAGGCCTGCGAAGCGTAGCCCGGGACGGGAGTGTCCTGTCAATTATTGTGCCGGCTCTGCGCCTCCTGCATTTTCTTTTTCAGCTCACTGTTGCTGGTGCCGAACATCACTGTGCTGCTTTTCCACCCGCGATAATTTTTGAAATACTCCGTTGACATGCCGAAGGCGTCAAAACAGGGCATGTAGATGGTGTGGTTCATGGCGTCGGTGACTTTCTTTTCTCCTGCATACATCACGTACGCCACGCCGTTGCGCACAAGGCGGTCAATGAGCTCCTCCTGCCGGGGGAGATTTTTTTTCTTTGCCGCCTCAATGAGACGGAAAAATTTATTCGCGTTCAGGGTCACGCAGAAGGCGTTGTCGTCACGTTCCATCAGGATTTCCCGCTTTTCGCTGTCAAGGGTATACTTCGTGAACCCGTTCAGGGCAATCAGCGTCCCGTTCCGGAGATATGATTTCGCCACAAGAAACACCAGGGTCAGCTTGACTGGATGCATGTAATAGTCATCCAGAAACGCCAGGTGACGCCGCACTTCTGATTTCGCCTTTTCACGGCGGAGGCTCGCGTCACTCACTTTGTGGGCCCGCTTCACCGTTTCAACATTCAGCCCTTTCGGCATGGATGCCTTCAGGTGCGTTTCCGCAGTTCCTTTCGGGTCACAGCCCGTTCCTTCAATGACGGGAGTCACACTGTACCAGTATCCAAGGCCCCGCTGCGCCGAGGCGTCCTCGTACACCGGTTCCCCCTTCGCGCGGCCGATCTCCTCGAAAGGTCCCTCGCTGAAAGGGGAGCGGTACAGCGCATAGGATTCTGCGCCGCTCAGTGCGTCCCACGTGATTCGTATTTTTCCTTTCACGTCGTCGGGAGTTGCGGAAATATTTTGAATGTCGCCGATCTCTGTGCCTTTCATGTGGAGGGCTATCCTTCCCATGACTGCGGAGGCGCATTTCTCAAGGGCATCATCTGACGATGAATAATACGCGGTGCGGTACAGGGCTTCACGGCGTGATGTAGATATCAACGCGGCCTTCACCTGTATTCCCATGTAGGCCTTTTCAATGACTCCCGTAATAACATATTCCCCCTCAGCGCTCCTCCCGGCAGATGCCGCCGCGCGGAGGTGCCCGCTGTTTTCCGGATCGAAGTTTTCAATCGCGGACGCGTTCCCGGCAGCACGAATATTGTTGATCCCGATTTTCTCTTTTCCCGCCTCCAGAAGGAACTTCCCGAGTTTTGCCGACTGCTGTGCTTCCACACCCGATGCGTAAAACGGGAGGACAATCGTTGTGCCGGCAAAAGCCGCGGCGGCGGTGAATAGAACAAGTATGGTGAAAAGAATAGCAGGGAGGTGTTGTCTGATTTTCATGATATCTCCATCGGATAGTATTTCGCACCTGTATTAAAGCAGGGAATATCCTGCCCGGTTTCGACTGATTTTTCAAACAATTTTTTTCTGATTCGTAATGTTGTATCAGAATGGTAATGAATAAAAATAGCTTCCATTACACAGAAATATTCTTTACAAAGTCATATCTATAGGTAATGATATAGTGTTTTCATGATACGGATTCTCCGGAGGCTTTCATGGGGCATCTGGAAAATGAGCGGTCACATGTCTGCGTTTCGCGGGAAACTGGCGCGGCTGTTTTAATACTACTATAAGGATCTGAAACTCATGCTTCATATACTGATGAATATTAGTTTTGCCCTGAGAGACTCGGCGAGGAATATCCTGAAGTCCCTTATTTCGAGTTTCGGGATTATCGTGCTCATTTCATTTCTTGTAATGTACATTCCATTCAGGGACTCGGTGAAAAATTATATTGAAACCAGCCTCTTCGGAAAGCTTGCTATCAACGAAATCAAGATATATCCCCGTTCCGCGCAGCAGAACAATATCTTCACCCCGTCATCGAGTATCCGGGGCCGTATCCCTGTGGCCCATGTGCGGGCAATAAGGGGGATGAAGGAAATTGATAAGACCTTCAGCATTATCAAACTTGACTTTAAAACGAAGGTCCATGGAGAAATGCTGGGGCAGTCCCGGGCGCCGTTTCTTCCCATATGCGGTGTCAACAGGGAATTTTTTAAAGGCAAGCTCCGAAACTGGAACGGTTTCCGGACGGGAAGGACCGTGCCCGTGGTGGCGCCGAAAATGATCCTTGAGCTTATGAACAATTATTTTGTCCTGAACGGCCTTCCGCGAATGACGGAGAATGACCTCCGGGGGTTCCCCCTTGATCTCAGGGTGTTTATTCCTGCTCCCGGCGGGGAGGAGAGGGAGCATGAACTCAAGGCGCACCTCTTTGGATTTTCCGATGTCTTTGCCTTCCCCGCGGTCCTTGTGCCCCTCGACGTGGTGACCCGTTTCGCCGCGCGGCACCGGTATGATACGGGCCGCTGGAAACAGGGGTATCATCACATCATGATGTATGCCAATATTAAGGATGTGCGGAAGCTTCCCGAGGTGGCGCAGAAACTCCGGAAGATGGGGCTTGTGTTTGAATCGCAGCACGATGTGGCGGAGAAAACCAACAGGGCCCTGAAGGTGATTGATGATTTTTCCTTCGTGGTGATAGGGATACTGCTGATCATCACAGTGATATCAATTTTCAATTCCTATCTCAATATTGTGTATACCCGGAGCCACAAGTTTTCCCTGAAGCGCATTATCGGGGTTTCGAAGTTGCGCATAATAATGGGGTTTGTTGTTGAAGCGGCGTTTGTCGGGGCGATGTACGGGACGATAGGATACTATGCCGGGAAGGGGATGCTCGATTTCGCCGCAAAGAAACTTCCGGTCTGGGTGCCTGCGCTCAGCAATATCGCGATCCACTCGGGAGAGCATGATCTTTTTCTCATGGCCCTTCTGTTTTCCATGCTGATCTCCGCGGTGTCGGCGCTGATACCGGCGATATTCGCGTCAAATATGAATCTTTTCAAGGCAGTGCGGAAGTAGCATGCTGCGCTGTATTTTATATGAGGAGCTGCAACGATATGCTGGTTGTTGAAAATGTATCAATGTCTTTCGGCGAGAGGGACATTCTGAAAAATGTCAATATGACAATCGAAGAAAAGAGCATTACCGTCATCACCGGTAAATCCGGCACGGGGAAAACAACCCTCCTCGGGATCATGTCGGGCCTGCTGAAGCCTGACTCCGGCAGGGTGCTTTTCCGGGGGAAAAATATTTTCCGGTGGCTCGATTTTATGCGGTCACGGTACCGCAACAAGAAGATCGGATTTATCTTTCAGTTCTTCAATCTTCTTCCCGACATGACGGCGTACCAGAACATTATTTATCCTGCAGTCATCAATCCCTTCTCAAAGAACATCCGGGGGGAGGCTGACTTTCTCGTGGATTATCTGGGTATATCCCACATAAAAAATAACTACCCCACCACGCTGTCGGGAGGGGAGCTGCAGCGCGTCGCGGTGGCACGTTCGATTATCAACCGCCCTGAAGTTGTCCTTGCGGACGAACCCACGGGGAATCTTGATGATGCCACGGCTGACCATATTATCGCGCTGTTTTCCGAAATACGGGAGAAGTACGGCATTTCTTTTGTGATTGTTACCCACGAAAAGAGGTTCCTGCAGATAGCGGATGTGCATTACCACCTTACCGACGGGCAGTTTGTGCGGATGGACAACGCCCATGGAAATGCCGTGAAAAAAGAGCCCAAGGAGAGGGCGGTCACTGCCGCAAAAAAGAAACCCGCTGCGAAGAAGGCTCCTGAGAAAAAAACAGTGAAAAAAGCTGCAGCGAAAGCCGCTCCCGCGAAAAAGAAATCCGCGGCAAAAGCAAAGCCGGCCCCCGCGAAAAAAGGAAAGGCAAAAAAATAGAGCGGCCGTCATTTACTCTTTGACGGCATAGGTGGTGATGATCGCGTTATACATTGTCGCCAGGGCTTTGTCTCCCGCGCTCCGAATGTCGGTATTGGTGAGGACGTCTTTCCTGTTTTTGGAAAACCACCCGTGGAGCCGGGACATGGCGTCGCGTTCATCATCAGCGCTGTGGCAGATTTTCACGAGTTTCCTCATCTCGTCCCGGTCGAAAAAATTTCTGTAATTGTTGATGAGCAGCACAAAGGAACTGCCGCTGGCGGACTCCACAATGTCAATGCTCTCCTTGTCTGAGCCCTTGAACTTTCTGCCGGGGCCGATTTTCCCTTCAATGGGTTCGGCGGGTTTCCTTTCCTTCCGCTCGGCCCGTATTTCCTGAATTTTCTTATTCTGGAGCATTACCTGCCCCTGGGCAATGAGGAATTTTATGCTTTCCTCTTCAAGGCTTTCCGCGATTTTCGCGAGGTCGCCGAGAAGGGCTTTCTTTTCTTTGCTGATGGCGGTTTTTTTTGGTGCAGGTTTCTTCGGTTTTTTTTCTGCCGCCGATTTTTTCGGGGTACTCTTCTTCTCCGCCATAATGCCTCCTGTGCGCCTATCGGGTCGCGGGATTTATGGAAATGACTGTTTTATTGCCGGCTGTATTTATGGTGTAGCGTATAACTATCAGGGTGCCGCGGTATTTCTTTATGGATTTCATGTAATTGATCATCCGGTTCCGGGTATCCGCCGGGCTTTCCTGTGCGCGGTAAAATTCCTTTATGAACTGGTCATTGTTTCCCCGCGTATCACGGGTAAGCAGCATCACCTGGGCCAGGTCATTGGGTATGGCGTCGAGAAGCATTACCCTCGCGGATTGTCCCTGTTCCATGGAGCCCCGGGGCTTGCATGTGCAGAGCAGGAGCGTGCATGCCGCGCACAATACCAGGGTGCCTCCGATGGTGTGTGTAATTATTTTTTTTACCATGAGTAGATGACATCATAACGCCGGCGCAAAGTAAAGCATTTTTCAGGGACGGGGTGTGCAATTCAGTGATGGTGGAATTCTGTAAATTATTTTCAAATGACGTTTAGAGTATAGTGAAGATATTAAAGGGTGATATCCGACTGGATAAAGTTGAAATATCTAATCCGTTATGCATATTTACTTTCTTTCTACATGGATTTTCACGGCCTGACAGGCTCATGAAAAAATCTTCTTGCCTTAATCTGTAGCATCAGACAAAATGTCACTACTTATAAACAAGTAGTGACAAAACGTCTGCCATGAAAAAGAAACAAAAACCTGAAGATATTTTCCGTGAACACGGAGGGCAGCTCAAAATGAGCCAGGCGCTCCGATACGGGATTAGTCGTTACATGCTTTACTCCCTGAGAGACCGGGGAGTTATCGAACAGGTAAGCAGGGGAATATACCGGCTAGTTGAACTGCCGCCAATCAGCAATCCTGATCTTGTCGTTGTAAGCCTGCGGTTTCCCGAAGCGGTTATCTGCCTGATTTCAGCTCTTTCATTCCATGCAATTACTACACAAATTCCCCATGAAATATCTGTAGCGATACAAAAAACATCACGCATACCATCTCTTGATTACCCTCCTGTAAGAGCTCATAAATTTTCCGATATGGCCTATGCGGCAGGAATAGAAGAACACCGAATAGACGGCGTTCAGGTAAAAGTATATAATCCTGAAAAAACAATTGCTGACTGCTTTAAATTTCGAAATCAAATCGGCATGGACATAGTACTTGAAGCACTCAAGCTGTATAAATCGAGAATAGATTCTAGTCATAAAAAAATTCTCTCTTACGCAAAAATATGTCGAGTAGAAAAAATTATACGACCATACCTTGAGGCACAGCTTTGAAACCGGTGAAAAATATTTCCGCATCGGTTAAAAACCGCCTGCTCGATTGTTCACGAACTGACAAAAGACCATTTAACGAGATTCTGCAGTATTTCTCAATGGAGCGTTTTTTGTATCGTCTCTCCTGTTCCACTCATGCTGACCGGTTTATCCTTAAAGGTGCCTTGATGCTTAGAGCATGGGATGCTTCTGTAGCCAGACCAACAATGGATATTGACCTGCTGGGCAGAACCAGTAACGAAGTACAAAACATTACCACCCAATTTCAGGAAATCATGTCAGTTAATGTCGAACCGGATGGAATCACCTTTAAATCTGATACAATCAATATCGAAAAAATAACTGAAGATGCCAATTACGAAGGAGTCAGAGTACGGTTTAAAGGAAAACTGGATACAGCAATTGTCAGCATGCAGGTTGATATAGGGTTTGGCGATACGATTTATCCCGGCCCTCAAAAAGCCTTTATTCCTGCCATACTTGATTTTCCTGCTCCAGAGATTCTCTGTTACAGTCGTGAAAGCACTATTTCGGAAAAATTTGAGGCAATGGTAAAATTTGGTATTCTTAACAGTCGTATGAAAGATTTTTACGATATTTGGTTTCTGTCCCGTCAGTATAGTTTTGACGGCCCAAAGCTGGCAGAAGCAATTCGTCGAACCTTTGAACACAGGAAAACAGAACTGACTTTAAAAATTGATGCCTTTGAAAAGCATTTTATCCATGAAAAACAGATACAGTGGAGGGCTTTTTGTCGAAAACTTCAGCAGGAGCATATACCGGCATCTTTTAGTGATATTGTTGACAATATTAAAGACTTTTTAATTCCTGTTGTTGCTTCAATTCATGAAGGCACTTCAATTCCTGCACACTGGAAAGCCGCAGGACCCTGGGTATAGCAGTTTCTTCGCAGAATTGTTCAACATACTGCTCCCCTCTTCAAAGAGCGCATTTTTTGGAAGAATCGCCACCTCAGAGAGAAGACTTTCTCCGTCCCCTTCATCCATACAGAAAATCCACAGAGAAGGGGCCGTTAAAGTTTATGTGGCTATCATTGCCATTGGCAATTCTCCTAATCCCATAATTCAAAAGACATCCCCCGATATTGAGACAAATAAATTGGGAACAATTATAGTGAATGAATCAATGGCAACTGCCACCAGGAAGGTTTTTTTTGCAGGTGGGAATATTGTCCCGGGGGCAGCAACAGGTATTGAGGCAATAGGGGCTGGCCGAAGAGCTGCATCAATAGCAGAGTATCTTGATGAGAAGTTTCGTGTATAATAAAAATGATGAATCTTGAAAAGTATGTCAAGTCAGCTTTTGGCTTGATGTAATTATTGCTCAGAAAAAACCATTCCTTTTGAAGATTCTTGCTTTACAAGTATCTATTGGATGATATTATAAATTGAAAAGAAAATTCCATAGGTTTACAAACATCACAATATGACTGCAAAGAAAATAATTCCACCTGTTATTGCCCTTGGAGCATCTGCCGGAGGTGTTGAAGCTCTAGAACGATTCTTTTCTAACTTGCCAAGCAATACCGGGTTCGCCTATGTAGTAATCATTCACATGGACCCGGATCACAAGAGTGTTCTTGCTGAACTCATTCAGTATTATACACAGATGAAGATACAGACAGTTACCAGAAAAACCCTCATTAAGCCAGATCATATTTTCATTAAGACATCAGATAGAATACTGAAAGTTGATGGTAACAGCCTTGTGCCTGAATTACCAAAAACAAGAAATGAGATGATTTATCCCATTGATCTTTTTTTTACATCCCTTGCAGAGAGCCAGAGAAACAATGCAACAGGCATAATACTCTCTGGCACTGGTAAAGATGGAATGAAAGGTATTCGGGAAATAAAAAGATTCGGAGGCATTACCATTGCACAGGAACCTTCTACAGCCCAGTATGCACATATGCCTGAAAATGCAATTCAGACAGGTAATGTTGATTATATTATTCCTGTAATTAACATACCTGCAACACTTCTTAAGGTAATTACTCCCCGACCTCTTTCAAGATCACTTTCCTATGAAAATGAACATGATGACCTCAAGACAAAAGAGTATATTGATAAAATACTCAATTTACTCTTTAAAATAACAGGTAATGATTTCAGGTTATATAAGTATAATACCATCTACCGACGAATTGATTATCGGTTAAAGCAGCATCACCTCAACACCCTGGCACAATATTATAAGTATATAAAAAAGAATACCGATGAAATACATGCCCTTTCTCATGATATTCTAATCAGGGTAACAAATTTTTTTAGAGATCCTGAAGCTTTTTCTTATATCCAGACTGAAATCATTCCTGAGCTTTGTTCTCGCAACAAAAAGGATGTAAAAATTCGTGTATGGAGTGCAGGCTGCGGTACAGGGGAAGAAGCGTATACCTGTGCAATACTCTTCAAAGAACATCTTTCAAAAATGAAGGGTAAAGATAAACCAGGAGTTTTAATATTTGCTTCAGATATTGACAAAGATTCTATCGCCTATGCCAGATCAGGTATGTATCCTCTTACAATAAAAAAGGATATCAGTAAAAAAATTCTCGAGAAGTATTTTTATCTTAAAAACGATCAGTATTGCGTTGTTGATGAAATCAGAGAAATGATCGTATTTTCTGAGCATGACATGATACAGGATCCGGCTTTTTCGAAGCTTGATCTCATTCTCTGTCGTAATGTTCTAATCTATATGAGAGCTGAACTCCAAAGGAAAATAATTCCTCTCTTTCACTATTCCCTGAATCCGGCCTCTTATCTGGTACTGGGTTCATCTGAAAGCATTGGAGAATGCCAGGATATCTTTAATACAATTGAAAAGAAATGGAAAATTTACCGGAAGACTGATGCGGAAATATCTGTTTCAATGCGTTACACCATTAGCCCTTCAAGTTCAGTGCCAATCAATAGTTTTCCCCATGAGGGAGATCACTATTATACATTTAGTGACATAGAAGCACTGGCAAACCGGATAATTCTATCAACCTATTCATCTCCCCATGTCATAGTAGACAGAAATCATCGTATTGTTTATTTCTCCAGCAATACCAACCCATACCTGAAGCATCAAACAGGAAAAGCTAATCTTGATATAATTCAGATGGCTGTGGGAAAACTGAAACTCGAATTGAGAACTGCCCTTTTTCAGGTAATGAAAGATAATAAAAAATATCTGAAAGATTCAGT